>ERZ835880.2434-NODE-2434-length-12408-cov-5.772606_pt1 | contig 12408 bp, 9 predicted proteins | sample MGYA00519944_ERZ835880 | MGnify/ENA primary metagenome ERZ835880 (study PRJEB31850, sample SAMEA3708787) | human gut metagenome | biome: human gut; feature: human-associated habitat; material: faeces | place: China | collected 2014 ... | reverse complement strand
CACGGGATCTCCTGCGACGGTCACGCAGCGAGGCAGCTTACCAATGCCGATTACGAGAAATACGACCTGCTGATTGGCATGGACAGGGCCAACCTCCGGGACATGCACCGTATCTGCGGCGGCGATCCGGACGGCAAGCTGCACCTCCTGATGGACTACACCGACCGCCCCGGCGATGTTGCCGACCCGTGGTACACGGGCGATTTCGAGGCAACGTGGCAGGATGTGCTGGCGGGGTGTCAAGGGTTGTTGAGAGAATTAACTGCGAGGAGGTGCGGCGAAAATGGATAAGCTTGTCGTTCGTGGAACAGAAATCAATGTACAGTGGGACCTCAAACGAGATGATTTCCTCAGCTTGACAGACATTGCAAAAATCAAGGATAGTGATAATCCGCGGTATATCATCCAAAACTGGCTTCGCAACAGAAACACTATCGAGTTCCTCGGCGTGTGGGAAACACTCTACAATCCGAATTTTAACCGTGTCGAATTCGATGCGTTTAGAAGTCAGGCGGGCTTGAACAGCTTTGTGATGACACCGCAGAAATGGGTAGATTCGACTGGCGCCATCGGCATTGTTTCCGAGGCTGGTCGCTATGGTGGGACCTACGCACATAAGGAAATTGCGTTTGAGTTTGCCTCATGGATCTCCGTGGAGTTTAAACTTTACTTAGTCAAAGAGTTTGAGCGGCTCAAGACCGAGGAGATGAAACAGCTCGGTTGGGACATCAAGCGCAACCTTGCCAAGATCAATTATCGGATTCATACCGATGCTATCAAAGAAAATCTGATTCCGCCGGAGCTGTCTGCGCGGCAGATTTCACTGGTCTATGCCAACGAAGCCGATGTTTTGAATATGGCGCTGTTTGGTATGACGGCCAAAGAGTGGCGCGATGCCCATCCGGATCTTAAAGGCAACATCCGCGACTATGCCAATGTATCGCAGCTCGTGTGCCTGTCCAATCTGGAGAATCTGAACGCGGTGTTCATCAACGAAGGAATCCCACAGGCGGAGCGTCTGGCAAAGCTCAACGCCATTGCCATCAGCCAGATGAAGGTGCTGACGGAGGATCACAGAATGCTGCAGTTCGATGAGGCGAAAGAAACGGAATCATAAAAATAAAAAATCCCGTGCAATAAATTATCCTTTCCGTGCATTACATGGATGACAGGAGACGGAAGCCTATGCTCAGCTTGCTGATGACAACCGAATACGCTCCGGCAGAGGATCGACACGAGCTGCAGCAGTTGCTCCTCCACATTGCCGGTGGTGACCGTGACGCTTTGGGGGCGCTGTATCAGCGCACGAGATCGGCGGTGTACGGCTTAGCGCTTTCCTACCTTAAAAACGCGCACGACGCGCAGGATCTCACACAGGATGTCTATGTGCAGGTGTGGGACTGCGCGGCACAGTACCGCCCCGCCGGCTCACCGATAGGATGGCTGCTGACTGTATGCCGCAACCTGTGCCTGATGCGCCTGCGGTGCGAAGAACGTCACGCCGCGCTCAGCGAGGAGGAATGGGACGCTATTCCCGCGCAGGAATGCGGTTTGGATGCCGACGAGCGTGCGCTGCTGCAAGGCGCGCTGGCAAACCTTGCTGACGAGGAGCGGCGCATCGTGCTGCTTCACGCGGTCACGGGCATGAAGCACCGGGAGATCGCGGCGCTGCTGGAGCTGCCGCTTCCCACCGTCCTGTCGAAATATCACAGAGCATTGAAAAAGATGCGAATTTTTCTGGAAGGAGATGACGCCCGATGACCAATGAAAAAATGGAGCAGAGACTGGCTGCGGCGCTTGAAAAGACCGCGCCGGACGATGTGAGCGGCGCTCTCTCCCGCTGTGAAGCGCGGAAAGGAACGGTAATCAACATGACAACGAAAAAAGCAACGAAGAGAAGCTGGACATCGCTCATTGCCGCCTGCCTTGCGGTGATGCTGCTCGGCGGCGGAGGGCTGTTCTACCAGCAGGCGAACGCGGTGGCGTCCGTGGTGTCACTGGATGTGAACCCGAGCATTGAGCTGAAGGTGAATCGGAGCGAAAAGGTGCTCGTCTGTACGCCGCTCAATGAGGATGCAAAAGCCATCCTGGCGGATATGAGTAATGGAGCAGACCTCAAGGGCGCGAAGCTCGATGTGGCGGTAAACGCCATCGTGGGCAGCCTTGTGCGAAACGGCTACCTCAATAGCATTTCCTCCGCCATCATGATCTCGGTGGAGGACAAGGATACCGCCCGCGCGGAAAAACTCCAGCGCGAGCTGACGAGCACCGTGGACGGTGTTTTGCAGACAAGCGAATCGAGGGCGTCCGTCCTGACGCAGACGCTGACGCAGGACGCGGTCCTGGAGCAGCAGGCGCGGGAAAACAGCATTTCGACCGGAAAGGCGGCGCTGGTGAACCGCGTGCTTGCACTGAACCCTGCCCTGAAGTTTGACGCGCTGGCAAAGCTCTCGGTCGAAGAGCTCAAGGACCTCGCCGAAGCGGGCGCACCTGCCATGCCGATCGGCAGGGATGCAGCCCGTACCGCTGCGGAGGAGTATGCCGGAACGACGGCGGTGGATTCCGTTACAGCGGAGGTCGATCCCGAACTCGACGAATCCCCTGCACACTACGAAGTAGAGCTGCAAACGGCATGGGGCGAGTTTGAATATCTGGTGGACGCCTATACCGGCAAGGTGCTCAGCGGGCAGAAAGATTTATTGGCTGCCGTTTCCGCATCGAATGAAACGACGAAGCCCTCTGGTCAAAAGCCCGCGCCGTCCGGAACGGTGCAAGATATCGGCTACGCCAAGGCAAAGTCCATCGCCCTGAACCATGCGGGCTTGAGTGAAAATCAGGCGTATGACATGGACATTGAGCTGGATGATGAGGACGGAAAGCTCGTCTACGAAATCGAGTTCAAATCCGGCAATATGGAATATGACTACGAGATCGACGCGGCCTCCGGTGCGATCCTCAAGCACGAGGCGGAGTTGGATGACTGATACGATTATCAAGGATCGATTTAGAAAAATATCCGAATGGAAGCCGCCTGACAGAAGTTAGGATTTCAAACAGAAATGTTTGGAATCCTTTCTTTTTATATTAAATTAGTCGCATTTTTGTGTTTTTCAAATCCCGGCTTTCTCTGAAAATTGCCCGAAATCTCCGTTTAGGGGAAAGGGTCTGCTCTTTGGAGGATGCTATGAGAATGGTCAAAATGAAGCCGAAATCGATGGATTTGGAAACCGCGATGCAAAAATTCTTACTGGTCAAGGAATCACAGCACACAGGCGAAGAAACGATGAAGGACTACCGAAATTGCCTCGCTCGGTTCTTAGCCGACAGCCACAACAGCTTAGACTATCCCCTGCTCGAAAGCGATGTGCTGACATTTTTTGCCGCAATCCCCGACACCTCCCCTGCCCGCTATAATAAACCGTTCCAGAACATCAACGCATTTCTGAATTGGGCGCTTGAGCAGGAGCTTATTGAGAAGAATCCCATCAAGGTTCATAAGCTCCATAAGCGGCGGGACGATGGAAACATCAAACCTCTCCCCGTGGACAAGCTGCAAGCCTTTCTTGCTTCACTGGACAAGTCTACCTATACCGGTCTCAGGGATTATGTGATTTGTATGCAGTGTTCATCAACGAAGGAATCCCGCAGGCGGAGCGACTGGCAAAGCTCAACGCCATTGCCATCAGCCAGATGAAGGTGCTGACGGAGGATCACAGAATGCTGCAGTTCGATGAGGCGAAAGAAACGGAATCATAAAAATAAAAAATCCCGTGCAATAAATTATCCTTTCCGTGCATTACATGGATGACAGGAGACGGAAGCCTATGCTCAGCTTGCTGATGACAACCGAATACGCTCCGGCAGAGGATCGACACGAGCTGCAGCAGTTGCTCCTCCACATTGCCGGTGGTGACCGTGACGCTTTGGGGGCGCTGTATCAGCGCACGAGATCGGCGGTGTACGGCTTAGCGCTTTCCTACCTTAAAAACGCGCACGACGCGCAGGATCTCACACAGGATGTCTATGTGCAGGTGTGGGACTGCGCGGCACAGTACCGCCCCGCCGGCTCACCGATAGGATGGCTGCTGACTGTATGCCGCAACCTGTGCCTGATGCGCCTGCGGTGCGAAGAACGTCACGCCGCGCTCAGCGAGGAGGAATGGGACGCTATTCCCGCGCAGGAATGCGGTTTGGATGCCGACGAGCGTGCGCTGCTGCAAGGCGCGCTGGCAAACCTTGCTGACGAGGAGCGGCGCATCGTGCTGCTTCACGCGGTCACGGGCATGAAGCACCGGGAGATCGCGGCGCTGCTGGAGCTGCCGCTTCCCACCGTCCTGTCGAAATATCACAGAGCATTGAAAAAGATGCGAATTTTTCTGGAAGGAGATGACGCCCGATGACCAATGAAAAAATGGAGCAGAGACTGGCTGCGGCGCTTGAAAAGACCGCGCCGGACGATGTGAGCGGCGCTCTCTCCCGCTGTGAAGCGCGGAAAGGAACGGTAATCAACATGACAACGAAAAAAGCAACGAAGAGAAGCTGGACATCGCTCATTGCCGCCTGCCTTGCGGTGATGCTGCTCGGCGGCGGAGGGCTGTTCTACCAGCAGGCGAACGCGGTGGCGTCCGTGGTGTCACTGGATGTGAACCCGAGCATTGAGCTGAAGGTGAATCGGAGCGAAAAGGTGCTCGTCTGTACGCCGCTCAATGAGGATGCAAAAGCCATCCTGGCGGATATGAGTAATGGAGCAGACCTCAAGGGCGCGAAGCTCGATGTGGCGGTAAACGCCATCGTGGGCAGCCTTGTGCGAAACGGCTACCTCAATAGCATTTCCTCCGCCATCATGATCTCGGTGGAGGACAAGGATACCGCCCGCGCGGAAAAACTCCAGCGCGAGCTGACGAGCACCGTGGACGGTGTTTTGCAGACAAGCGAATCGAGGGCGTCCGTCCTGACGCAGACGCTGACGCAGGACGCGGTCCTGGAGCAGCAGGCGCGGGAAAACAGCATTTCGACCGGAAAGGCGGCGCTGGTGAACCGCGTGCTTGCACTGAACCCTGCCCTGAAGTTTGACGCGCTGGCAAAGCTCTCGGTCGAAGAGCTCAAGGACCTCGCCGAAGCGGGCGCACCTGCCATGCCGATCGGCAGGGATGCAGCCCGTACCGCTGCGGAGGAGTATGCCGGAACGACGGCGGTGGATTCCGTTACAGCGGAGGTCGATCCCGAACTCGACGAATCCCCTGCACACTACGAAGTAGAGCTGCAAACGGCATGGGGCGAGTTTGAATATCTGGTGGACGCCTATACCGGCAAGGTGCTCAGCGGGCAGAAAGATTTATTGGCTGCCGTTTCCGCATCGAATGAAACGACGAAGCCCTCTGGTCAAAAGCCCGCGCCGTCCGGAACGGTGCAAGATATCGGCTACGCCAAGGCAAAGTCCATCGCCCTGAACCATGCGGGCTTGAGTGAAAATCAGGCGTATGACATGGACATTGAGCTGGATGATGAGGACGGAAAGCTCGTCTACGAAATCGAGTTCAAATCCGGCAATATGGAATATGACTACGAGATCGACGCGGCCTCCGGTGCGATCCTCAAGCACGAGGCGGAGTTGGATGACTGATACGATTATCAAGGATCGATTTAGAAAAATATCCGAATGGAAGCCGCCTGACAGAAGTTAGGATTTCAAACAGAAATGTTTGGAATCCTTTCTTTTTATATTAAATTAGTCGCATTTTTGTGTTTTTCAAATCCCGGTTTTCTCTGAAAATCGCCCGAAATCTCCGTTTAGGGGAAAGGGTCTGCATTTTTTGCTCTGTTTTCCCTTTGATTTTCCCTTTACAGCAAATCGATCAAGGCCTGTGCTGCTTGGCACAGGCCTTGTTTGTTTTCTTCAGAATACCGCCGTCAGCAGCATGTAGTAGCTGCAGGCGATGAGGACGGTGAGCAGGAACAGCGGCAGGAGCTTTTTGACCGTGGCGAAAAATGTGACGCCGAAATAGTCTGAGATGATCGCCGTGCAGATGTGCGTGGGGCTCAGCTGACTCGAGGCGAAGCTGACGCTCATCAGCAGCGCCAGCAAAAACGCGCCGCCGTTCGGGATCATGGTGTAGGCCAGCGGGATAAAGGCCGCGGCCGCGGCGCTCGATCCCGCGACCAGCGTGCCGAACGCGTACAGGATCACGAGCACCAGAAACGCCGGAATGGGCAGATGCTCGAAATACGTCGGCAGCACGTCGATCACGCCGCCAAGGATCAAAAGGTCCTTGAAGACATACGTCATCGTAATACCGAGCAGCGACTTTAGGTCAAAGCCCTTGATGAGCGCATCGCGCACCTCCTGCGCAGAGAATTTTTCGACCAGCGCGTTGACGGCTGCGACAACGGCCACGACGGCCCACGTCGGCAGCGAAAACACGATAATCACCGCGATTGCCAGCAGCAGCGACCACAAGCTCCGCAAGAGCAGGCGTACGCACTCTTTCTTACTGCGTCCCGTCTCACCGACTGTGCGCGGCACGCGGCGCAGATAGACAAGATAAATCGCCAGAAGCGTCAGCAGCGCCATCGGGAGCATCCATACGAAAAACGATGAAATGGAAATGCCGCTGATGCTGCACGCCACGATAACGCCCGTGAACGTCGGCACCATAGCCTCGGGAATGTGGCGGAGGTACGTGGCGACCGCCGCCTTTTCATCGTTTTCGAGGTGGTCGCCCGCCATCGTGTCCACCATGCCGCCGCAGATCGTCACGGTGGCGGGGCCCTGCATCAGGCCGATGAACATGCAGGCAAGCGACGTGTTGAGCCTCGGGTCGCGCATTAGTCCATTCATCGCCCGCTGTGCATCCTCGAACCGATGGCGCAGGTCAAGCTCGTAGACGAGCACCGAGATCACGTACATCGCAAGGTTCACTGACCAGACGTCCCAGCCCGTGATCGTGTGCAGCGCCGTCTGCCCCGCCGTGGCGAGCGGCAGACGGAACATCACGATCATCAGGAGTGAACCAAAAATCATCGCAAGATAAAGGGGCAGGCGTTTGTTAAGCAGGGCGAGGATCACCACAAAGATGATCAGAACTTTGATAAGTGCCATGGTGCTGACTTCCTCTCTCCATTTCTCGCGCAAAGCAAGAAAAAGGCCGGGCGGCCACTTTTAGGGTACCGTCCGGCCAAAATGCTATTGCGTAGTGCCTTAGTGCTTCTCTCAGGCCTTCTGCTCTCTCGGCAGCAGGTGGATAGCGTGCTTCGGGCAGTTGGGCGCGCAGATGGTGCAGCCCCAGCACTTGTCCACATCGTAGTGCACCTTGCGGTTGTCGTCCTTGTAGAACGCACCGAAGTTGCAAATCTTCGTACACTTGCCGCAGTTGACGCACTCGTCCTCGTGCCAGTCGATCTTCCAGTTGGATTCGGGATAGATCAGGCGGGAGCCGGCCTTATAGGCCATCTGCATCGGGAAGCAGCACAGACCGTCGCAGTTGCAGATGAAGCCGTCCTCGCCGTTTTGCATGAGTCCGCTGGCGTTGAACTCGCGCACCTTCTTTTTCATGTCCTCAGGGCTGATGGGCTCGCCCATGCCGCGGTCGACCGCGCTGTTCGGTCCGTCGTTCATGTTGACGCACACATTGAGCTTGCGGTCGTGGAAATACTTCTGGCTCTTGCAGTTGCAGGGCACAAGATGGATGCTGCCGTGATGCCCGTCGATGATCTTATCGAACTCCTCGAGCGTCAGATACGTCTGGTTGTGGACATAGACGCCCTCACCGGCGACCTTGGCCTTCACTTGCGGCAGATAGATCGACTGATAAATCTCTGTCTGCCAGTCGTAGAGCGCCTCGATGAGCTCTCTCGGCAGACAGCCGAACTCATAGTACTCAAACTGCGCATAGTAGGAATAGCGGCTGTAGAAGTCGCTGATCTTCCAGGTCGGCTCGTCCGCATCCGTGACCTTGTTGAGTACGTTGCGGGAGTACATGCGGTTGATGAGCACGTAGGGCGACGCGGCCAGGCGGTTCTTCTCCATGAGCTTACGCAGCTCTTTTTCCGCCATGGGCTCCTTGCCCATCAGCAGAATGACCTGCCATTCCTCTTCATGTACCATCAGGTCGGCCACTTCGTCGAACTGCTCGGGCACTCCAAAAAGCTCGCGCGCTTTCTTGCGATCTTCGTCGCTCAGCTTGCTGGTCAGTAAAGACATATTGCTATCTCCTCTTTTTATTGCTTGCCTGATTTCTTATTATATCTGCATTGCCTTTTCGGGGGCGCTATCCTCCGCCCTCCACAGCAATGATACAACGATGCTATGAAGCATTCTTATTTTATCATAATGCTTCGCCGACGAATTATCGTTGAATCCGCGGCGCATCGCCGCCCGCTTCGCCATGCGGGCCGCCCAACGGATTCAACGCTTTTTTCAACGGTAGCTTAGTATAATCTTTTCATGCCAAACGGTCAATCGTTTCTGCGTTATGCACAAAAGTGGCATGAACCGGCAAGCGGCTGTTTCTTTCGCAAAAAAGCGGTTTTTCAGTTTCCGCTTGCCGAAAAAATGTGTAAACTCTTCCGTTTTTGCCACAAAACGCGCTAAAAGCGGCTTGTCATTCCCCCAGCGTTGGCGTATGATGAAAAGGTAGGCTGATTTCCCCGCGGAATCTGTCTTTCTCGTATTTGCTTTTTTACTCTCCCATTCCGTTTCAAGGAGGTTCCCGCACAGTGGACGTTTTAATCACCCAAAAGAAAATGACCGACTCCGAAGCCTTCGTCAAGGCCCGCGGCGGCGGCAACCTGATCGGCAAGGCCATGTACGGCGGCGGCAAGATCACGATGAAGCAGCTCTATTTGCAGAGCTTCGAGGTCGTGTTCGATGCCTATTTCAAGCCCGGCCTTGTGGAGCGCTTTTTCACCCGCAAGGGCCAGATGGGCGGCAACTCGCAGAAGATCTGCATGATCGTCGAAGGCACGCGCTGCACCGCGAGCTATCACGAGCAGCCGCTCCCGCTTTACGAAGCCGACCTCGATCCCGACATGTGCCAGGATTCCACCTTCGACAAAGAGAAGATCATCGCCCAGGCCAAGCGCGTCGCCATGCGCATCATGCGCCGCCATTCGGGCCACATCATCACCTCGATGGAGGTCGCATCCTACCGTCCCTTCTACCGCCCGTACTACGTCGCGTTCTACGGTGAGATGGAGATGGGCAAAAAGGTGCGCTACATCGCCATCGAGGCCGACGGCTACAAGACCGACAGCTCCCTGTAAGAGAGCGAAACCCACATTTCAAGAGGTACGATCCGATATGAACACTGTTACGCTTGGCGGCACCGCCACCATCAACGACCTCGTCAGTGTCGCGCGCTTTGGCGCGAAGGTCGCGTTTTCCAAAGAATATGAAGAGCGCGTCAACCACTGCCGCGCCCATGTCGACCGCTTCAGCCACGAGGGCAAGGCCATCTATGGCCTGACCACGGGCCTTGGCGACAACTGGAAGAAGTTCATCCCCGAAAAGGACCGCGAAACGATCCAGCGCAACAACATCTACGCCCACACCTGCGCCGTCGGCGAGCCCATCGCCGAGGAGTGCACGCGCGCGATGATGTTCGTCATGCTCTGCCACTTCGGCTCCGGCCACACGGGCATCCGTCTTGAAACGCTCGCGCTGATCCGCGACATGCTCAACGCGGGCATCAGCCCCGTCGTCCCCGGTCATGGCTCTGTCGGCTATCTGACGCTCGAGGGCCACATCGGCATGGTGATGATCGGCGAGGGCAGGGCCACCTATCAGGGCGAAACGCTTGACGGCGCAGAGGCGCTCAAGCGCGCGGGACTCAAGCCCGTCGTGCTTTCTTCCAAAGAAGGCCTTATCCTGCTCTCCGGCACCACGTCCGTCACCGCGTTCGCGTCGCTTGCGATCTATGACGCGCAGACGCTCAGCTTGACGGCAGACATTGCGGGCTCTTTCACGCTTGAGGTGCTCAAGGGTACGCTGATGGCTATGGACGAGCGCCTGATGGCCGTGCGCCCGCGCCCCGACCAGATCAACACCGCGGCCAACATCCGCGCCATTTTGAAGGACAGCCCCATGCTTGAGCGCTGCCGTGGCCACCGCGTGCAGGACGCGCTGTCCATCCGCTGCATGCCGCAGCTCCACGGCCCGGTCAAAAAGGCCGTCAAGGACGCACAGACGGCGCTCGCCATCGAGCTCAACTCGTCCGTCGACAACCCGCTCATCTTCGATGAAGAGGACGGCGGCGCGGTCGCGCTGATGGGCTGCAACGCCGACGGCACCTATGCCGGTATGGCGTCCGACAACCTCTGCATCGCGATCACGGATCTGTGCAAAATGAGCAACAGCCGCATCGACCGCCTGCTCAACAGCTTGGTGAGCGAGCTGCCGGCGTTTCTCAATAAGAACGCCGACTTCAACAATGGCCTCATGATGATCCAGTACGCCTCCGCAGGCCTTCAGGGCGAGCTGCGTATCCTCGCGCACCCCGCCGTGGTCGACAATCTGACCACCTGCGCCAACCAGGAGGACTACGTCAACATGGGCTACAACGCCGCCAAGAAGGCCTATGACTCGATGCACCTCGCCAAGTATATCCTCGCCGCCGAGCTCATCTGCGACGGTCAGGCGCTCGACTGCTATGAGGATAAGCGCTGCGCCAAGGGCACGCAGGCTATCTACGACCTGCTCCGCAGCAAGGTTCCCGAGATGGACAACGACATGCCCCTCACGCCATATCTCGAGGCCGTCGCCCAGCAGATCATCGACCGCGCGTACATCCGCACCGTGGAGGCAAGCGTCTGCGCGCTGAAATTCTAAAGGAGAATGCCATGAGCGAGCACGAACACGTCCATGAGCACGGCCACGAGCACCCCCATGTGCACGGGCATGTCCATGACCCCGAGCAGGCGAAAAAGATCAGCAACCGCCTTGCGCGTGCCATCGGGCATCTCGAATCCATCAAAAAGATGGTGGAGGATGACCGCGACTGCTCCGAGGTGCTGATCCAGCTCGCCGCGGTGGAGTCCGCCATCCGCTCGACCAGCCGCCAGATTTTGCGCAACCACATGGAGACCTGCGTCACCGCCGCCATCCAGCAAAATGACGAGGAGACGCTCTCCGAACTTTACCGCGCGATCGACGAGCTTCTAAAATGACAAGTGAAAAAACGTCCGGCTGAATAGACGGGTGTCCGTAAAACAGTTAATCCTCCGTATGGCTTAGACCATGCGGAGGATTTGTTTATGTCTAATCTTCAAACTTGCTGGCGGCAAACGGTTTGTCAAAACCGTTTGCGGACGGCAAGTCCACAAGGGATAGCCGCATAAGCGGCGCAAGGGGGGTGTAGCCACCTTGACGGAACGAAGTGACGCAACATTCCCGGTCGGGCAGTTTTCTTCTGCTGACCGGGAATGAAGCTCCGCAGGACGCACATACTCCCGATAGGAGAGTATAGAAGTGCGCCCTTTAGTTCCTAAAGGGATTTTATCAGTTCGCCAAACTGAAAGTTTCCGTTGCTTGTCTATTTATATAAAGCCTCTTTTTTTTGCTTCTTCAATCAATATAGGTTGAATTAAAGGATATGTCCAATTTTCAACTAACTTATCTGAAATCAATATCTTCTCAATCTCACTATGTAATTCCTCAAATGAGTTAATGTCTGCAATAAATAACATTCCGAAAGTTTCATCATCAATATTTTCATTTACTCGTGTCTTTCCTTTAACAGAATACACACATATTGGTTCAATTCTAAAATCAACTGCTCCTGTTTCTTCTTGTAATTCTCTTTTAGCTGTTTCTAAAATACTTTCTCCAGGTTCTCTGTGACCTCCTGGTATTTCATAAGTCTCTCTTTCTTTGTGTTTACAGAATACCCACTTGTTATCTGTTTTGGATATTATCACTGCAAACTTCAAAAATTCATCTGCGACATTGTCATAAAATTTTACTTCTACCATTCTATCAATACCTCGTCAAATTCAAATTTATCTAACTGTTTTATGAATTAAAATCTACTGATTGTAATGATACAACACTTCTTTTCCATGCCTTTCAGCATACTCAATTTCTTTTTTCACAGATGTTCCAATATAACCATCCATATTTACAACATATATTCCATCACTTAAATCTATTTTTCTGTAATGAGCATCTTCAAGTTTTAAAAGTTCATCTTCAGTTGGAACAATATTATCTTCACAATAAACACATTGTAATATATTATATCTTATATCCTTTGCTTATTTCAAGGTCATAAGCAATTTTTTTCATATCTTCGGCAAATTTCATGCTTCCACAAATTGTATAAGTTTTCACCCAATCACCTCATCAAATTCCGATTTGTTGCTCACTTTTCGTATTCAAATTATACCATAAAACTTGTGAACATTTCTACCGCA
>ERZ835880.2433-NODE-2433-length-12409-cov-3.369273_pt1 | contig 12409 bp, 10 predicted proteins | sample MGYA00519944_ERZ835880 | MGnify/ENA primary metagenome ERZ835880 (study PRJEB31850, sample SAMEA3708787) | human gut metagenome | biome: human gut; feature: human-associated habitat; material: faeces | place: China | collected 2014 ... | reverse complement strand
TGCCACCGTGCCACCTGTTCCAGCTCATCTGGGGTTGCTTCGCCGCGCAGAGCTTTGTATATTACCTCTTGATCCATTATCTTGTAATTAAATTATATGCCGGCTTCATTGCTTTCTCTTTTTAAACGCATGAGCGAACCGAGTTTACAGCCTTTTTTATAAATAAATATATTTAATAATAATGTAAAATTATTTATTTAGCCAATGTATTGACAATGAGTGTATTGATCGCCTGCGTTTGCTTCCCGGAACCTTATTTTGTTTCAAAAATATTTTCATTTCTTTTTTGCAGGCGCTTTCAAAACATCGGAAACGAAAAACCGGGGATGAATTCTCGACTTGCATTTTCGGGAATAATTGCTATCTTTGGAAACAGTATCGAAAGATTGCGATGGGGAAGCCGACGAAAATATTGACAGCCGAAGAGTTCGACAGGCTGTTCAACGACAAGGAGCGTTTTATTCGAATCGCATACTCCTATATAAATGATATGGAGATGGCAACGGATATTACGACCGATGGCTTCATGTATTTGTGGGAACACCGGGATCACCTTGAATTCGACGTGAATATCAAAGGTTATATTTACAATTACGTCAGGACTCGCTGTATTTCATACCTGCGTAAGCGGAAATCCATGCTCAAAGCTCAAAGCGAACTTTATAGAAAAGAACAATGGCGGATCGAATCGAGTATCAATACATTATCTAACGAAGAACAGATCGGCAAACTGTTCCAATCCGAGATAATCGAGATTTACCGGCGCGAACTGGCCAAAATGCCGTCTCTTACTCGTAATGTATTTTTGGCAAGCCGTCTGGAAGATATGACTTACCATCAAATTGCGGAAAAATTCAACCTGACCGTCCGGCAGGTTACTTCGGAGATTCAGCGGGCAAATTTCTTGCTTCGGACACCGCTAAAAGATTATCTGGTGAATGTTATAATTATGCTGCTATATCTACAATAAATGAAAAGGAATGGAAGCCATCGGCTTGTAATGAATGTCAAGAGATTTTAAGACGATCATCTCAGCCGATGTGTATTCTCCCTTGTAAATACGCGCTTCCATTAGTCCGAATACGGGTAGAGCCGGTTCGGACTTATTGTCGGAGACAATTTCCGGATATGAAAACGGATGCAGAGACATACGATGGATAGTGACGCAACTTCACACAGATTCCATGAAGAATTCAGTCGTATATCGGCCGCATCCGTGTTATTAATTCGAGTCGGGATTCAGTCACGGAACGGTTCGTCGGCTGATTTTCGGTATGTTTTTATGTGTTCGGTGGTGCGATAGTTGAAACCAGGGCAGGGTGCAACGGGCGCGGCCGCCCCGTAAAAAACTATCTTTCTCTGCCAGCAGACAGAAAAACCGATGGTAAATCAGCGAATCGGTATCATATTTATAATTTCGATAGTATTAGGGTCCAAAACAAACGCTGCTGCAAAGATATACCGATTCCGCCTGCCGGCGGTCGCTCGGCGGGTGCAATCCGTATGATGTAATGTATTCGGCGAATGGCGGCGCATGACGGTTTCGGGTTAGTGGATGATGTACCCACAGAAAACAAAAAGGGGGCGCGGTGTCAGCCCCTACTTGTCGGTCTTGGAGTTACCTTCAGATGGAAGCTGTCCTGCGCCCCAGTCAAGCCCTGCTTGCAAATAACAAACAGGACATAACCGGAGCTGACAACCATTATACCATCTGATTAAACATCCTCCGAAGAGGTCTCCAAGTTTACAAGTAGGTATAAAGAGTTGTTTACCCTTTATGATTATGTCCGTCGGCTACGCCGAACTATTCAATCGCAAATGTAGCATAATTTCTGTATTTAGAAATCCACGTATGCAAATATAATCAAATTTTTCGAATACACGTGAAATCACGTGTATAAAATTTTAGACATCACCTTTCCTTTGCAAAAAATGCGAACAAAGGTTCCCAAATATAGAGATACTACTTTTCAACGGCTCTTGATAGAACGTATGCAACAATTACGTTCGGATCATGGGTATTCTCAAGAAGAAGTTATTGAGTTTACACATTTAGATATTTCTCGGTATGAATCAGGAACCTCCATTCCAAACACACAATCTATACTGAAACTCTGTAAATTATATAACATCACAATCGCTGAATTCTTCGCACCGATAAATTATCCTGCGAAAAAAGAATAGAAAAGACGAAACGGAGCGGTTTCGTCTTTCTTTTTGCAAAAAAGCGACTATATTTGTGTTGAAGGAAAGAACTTGCCCAAACTTATTGATGGAAGAACTCACTACGATCCAGAGCAAAATCTACGAAATCCGCGGCCAGCGCGTGATGCTCGACTTCGACCTTGCGGCGCTCTACCAAGTTACGACCAGTGCATTGAATCAGGCCGTAAAACGTAACATCGAACGATTTCCGGAAGAGTTCATGTTCCGCATTTCCGAAATTGAATGGAAAAATATGTCATCACAATTTGTGACGACATCCAGAGTGAAGCGGCCGAAGACATCCCTACCTTATGCTTTTACCGAACAGGGAGTTGCGATGCTTTCTGCGGTATTGCGCAGTGGAATGGCAATACAAGTAAGTATCTCTATTATGAAAGCATTTGTCGCCATGCGCAATTATATTACGACAGCTACAACCGTTACTTCGGAATTGGCTGAAATCCGGGCAAAGCTGGCTCTGCTGGAGCGGGCGGACGAGGACAATGCCGAGGCGGTGAACGACCTTTCGGAAGACATGCGCAAGGAGCTTGACAACATCTACGAGGCCATCGCAGCCCTGTCGGTCAAAGTTCCAAAGGCCCGCAAACAGCCCCGGCCCATCGGTTTTAAGCAATCAAAGTAAAAAGAGCCATGGCCCAAAAGCAAGCGATACAACTTTTTGAAGAGCGTAAGGTACGCACCGTCTGGGACGACGAAGCGGGCAAGTGGTACGTTTCGATTGTCGATGTTATCGCAGTTTTGACCGAAAGTAAAGATGCCGCAGCCTACTGGCGCAAACTCAAACAACGGCTGAAAGCTGAAGGGAATGAAACCGTGACAAATTGTCACGGTTTGAAAATGACCGCTCCGGATGGCAAGATGCGCCTAACCGATGTGGCTGACGTAGAGCAGCTTTTCCGACTGGTGCAGTCGATTCCCTCGCCGAAGGCCGAGCCGTTCAAGTTGTGGCTCTCTTCGCTTGCCCGCGAACGGTTGGAGGAGATCGACGACCCGGAACAAGGCATCGACCGAATGCTGGAATACTACCATCGCAAAGGCTATTCCGAGAACTGGATCAACCAGCGGCTGAAATCCATCGAGGTACGCAAGGAACTGACCGACGAATGGGAACGCCGCGGTATCAAAAAGGGACAGGAATACGCCACGCTGACCGATATTATTACGCTGGGCTGGTCGGGTATGACCACGCGCCAGTACAAGCAGTACAAGGGACTGAAAACCGAAAGCCTGCGCGACAACATGACCAATCTGGAGCTGGTGCTCAACATGCTTGCCGAAGCGACGACCACCGAAATTTCGAAAGAGCGAAAACCGCGGACGACCGCAGCGAACCGTGCCGTGGCGGCACAGGGCGGACGTATCGCCGGGAATCCCCGCCGCGAGATCGAAGCCCAGACCGGAAAAAGAATCGTATCGCCGCTCACGGCAAAACAGGCATTGGCCGAAAAAACAGCCGAAGGGATCGAACACCCGGAGGCGGATACGACAGAATGATCCGACGGTTCGCAATCGGTTTGAGGCCGCAATTTGTGACCTCGAATTCGAAATCACAAAATGGGATATCCAATTAGAATAAATATATGCCATTGGGAACGGTCGAACGCTGAAAATCCCGATACAGAATCGGTTGTTTCCAAAATGGAAATAACCGCCGCCTACGGCAAAGGATTTACGGCTCGCAGTATTTTGAAATTATTGGCTACCGATAGCAAGATACAATCCGGCCAAAGACAGATAAGCAGATATGTTAAAAGACATATCTGTTTTTTATATCCGGGTTGAAAATTCCTCGTATGTCTTTGTGCTGTTTCCGAGACTACCTACTCCCCGTTTAGCACGTTATGCACCGCATTTGCCTTGCTTCCGTTTCCGTGGGCGAAGCTATGGCAGGGGGTCGGAAAACAACCAAGATCGGGGCCCTTCGGGTTCAGACAAATAAATCAGCCGCAATATATAAGTTGCGGCTGATTTTTTTGTCCTGAAATCTTGTTTGTATTCCGCCCCTCTGAAATATAGCCCACAGAAACGGAAGCAAGGCAAACGCGGCCCATACGGCATAAAAAAAAGGTCGTGGTTATGAAACAGCACAAAGACATACGGGAAATTTTGAAACGGAGCGGCACCGCTCCCACCGGCATCTGCGGGTTTTGGAGGTCTGCGGCAAGTTTCGCGGCTGCGCTTTTCGGCGCGTTTGCGGCGTTCAAATTTCTCGCGGGCATCTATCTCGGTGCGGGCGGTTTTTTGGGTTTCTGCCTCTCGTTATGGCTCTTGCGGCGGTGTCGGGACATCGTGCGTCTCGTCCTTTCCCCTGGGGTCGTCCTCGTGCGGTTTCTTCTGCGGCTGTTTTACTAACATTCAACACTTTACAACTATGGGAAAAGTCACATTGCTATTCGCAGGAAAGAGTTACGACACCGACGTACAAAGCGTGCGGGAGAATCAGATCGTCATTTTCGACGGCCCTTACAACATGCGTCAGCGCATGGTCGTGGCCGGAATCGCACACACACAATCCGGTTACAATTACCGATTGATCGACCCCGAAACCGCCGAGGAGCACTCCGCGGATCTGATCCGCCCCTTGCGGGACAAATTCGGTATCGGGCACTATTACGACGACGAGCACCCCGAATTTATGGATGCCGCCGAAGTCGCGGCGCTCCGCACTCGTGCCGACGCCCTCAAAGCCGAGCAGGAAGCCGCCCGACGTGCGGCGGCGGAAGACGCGGAACGGTTACGCACCATCGGCGCGGAGCGTCTGCGGCAGATCGTTCCCGACGATGCCGTGGCCGTCATCATCGGTGAACAGCATGAAAGCGAATGCGACCCCTATACGGACTATTTCGGCTCGCGTATCGTGCGCACGGTGATTCTCGGCTTCTCGACCCACACGCGCGATCTGTTTCCCGAAATGCGCAAGGCCGCGGCACGGTTCGAGGGCACGGCACACCTGGCCGAGCGTAATGCCGAGTACGAACACCGTGAAAAGTACAGCATGGGGCACGGCTATTACCTTGGCACGCACCGCTATTCGGGCTGGCAGGTCAGCAAGGAATCGTGCCGCGACAAAGAGGGCATTATCAAGCGTTTCGCCGTCGTGGCCGGAAAATCCGACAATGTATGCATCGAGAACCCTGCACCCGTGCAGACCGCCGCCCCCGAAACCGTGGCCGACGCACGTGTCGAGATCGTGGAATACTCCGCGAAGTCGATCGCCGTATTCGGCGATACGAAACCCCTGCGTGACACGCTCCGCGATCTGAACGGGCTGTTTCGCGCCTGCCTTACGCACGACGGCACCCGGTGCGCCGGGTGGATTTTCTCCAAACGCCGAGAACAAGAGGTGCGCAGCGCATTGGCTGGAAAAAACGGTTAAAGTGACCCCTAAAAAACGGAGGAAGATGACCCCCAAAAGTTGAAGCGTAAAAAGAGTTCAAAGTTGTTGTCCGGATTAGGGTCTAAAAGGATATGATTTTGCCCGGGTTAAACAACTTTTTTTTGTAGGTCTTTCGTCCCGATTTTATGCGAGAACCCCACTTAGTTCTCGCCCATAAAACGGTCGGGATTGTGTCGACCAACACTGCAAATATAACTATTTGTTCTAAAAGAACAAAAGAGTAGTTTTGCAGCTGCAGGCGTCTATCCATAGGCATTTTCAGATTTAGATTTTCTTTTCCTTATCGACTCGCCGAACAGTTCAACGCGCAGCGAGTGGTGTACGATGCGGTCGAGTACGGCGTCGGCGATGGTTTTCTCGCCGATCACGTCGTACCAGTCCTTTACGGGGATCTGCGAGGTTATCATGGTCGAGCGCCTTTGATGCCGGTCTTCGATGATGTCCATCAGTATGCCGCGCGATTGGGCGTCGAGCGGCTGCATGCAGAAGTCGTCCAGGATCATCAGGTCTACGCGTTCGATACGCTTCAGGTCGGCCAGTATCGTGCCTTTGGCCTTGGATATTTTGAGCTGGCTCATTAGTTTGGCCGTGCTTGCATACATTACTCGGAAACCGTCCTGGCAGGCCTTATAGCCGAGCGCGGTGGCCAGATAACTCTTGCCCGTTCCTGTCGGTCCGGTAATGATAAGGTCTTTGTGGTCGCGCACGAACTCCATAGCGGCAAGCCGCTCGACCTGATTACGGTCGAGACCCCGCTCGAAGGTATAGTCGACATCATCCAGGGTGGCGTTGTAACGGAACTGGGCGGCTCTGACAGCCCGTTCAACAGCTCGGTTCTTGCGGTTGTCCCATTCACTGTGAACCAGGTGCGATACGAACTGGTCCTGGGTCATCTTCTCTTTGATAGTGTTCTCCAGCGAGGTCTTAAAAGCGTCGTGCATACCAAAGAGGCGCATCTGGCGCAGTTTCTCTAATGTCTGATTGTTCATAGTTTTATGGATTAAGTATTTATTTATAGTACTCTTTGCCTCTGATGTTCTCGTGTTCAGGCATATCGGCAGGCTCCTCCGGAAGGTCTATCGCCTCGGATTTATTCTGAAGTATATCCTGTATCTCCCGGAAACTGTACTTGCCGTAACTGTCGGCCAGTCGGCAGGCCGCTGCCAGACGGTCGGGCCCCACTTTACGGGCGAAGTTCAGGATGCCCGAACATATCTTGTTGGCCTGATCCTGATAGCGGGTCTTCTCCAGTATCCTGCGGATATAATGCTCCACGTCTTCATGTATGGCGGCAGCCTGCTGGAGGAACCGCTCCGGCGACCACTCCATCACCGCGCGATGCTTTGGACAAAGGTGTTCGGTAACGGTAGTGTAGCGGTAGTTATGGCGGTCGCGGGTATGATGGGCTATGATGTCGTAGTTGTAGCGGATCTCCACGTCGGCCACCGTATAGGACAACTGTACTTTCTTGCCGATGTAGGTGTGTGGAACGCTGTAGTAGTGGATGTCTTCGTGTAGGCGCGCATAACCGTATTTATCGACCGTAGTGACGATATGCTTCTTCATCTGGTAACGGATCGGGTTCAGAGGCCCGAGAGCTTCCTGTTCTACATCCTCGAAGTAATCCCGACGGGAGTAGTTGCGCCGCGGACGGTTCTGGTTGTTATGTTTCTCAAGAGCCGCACGGATAGCTATGTTAAGTGACCGCAGATCGGGACAGTGTAACGGCTCGATGACAGTAAAGATATCCTTGTAGGTAAGCTTAACCGCATTCTCGACATGGGCCTTATCCTTGGGACTGCGGGCCCGGGTAGGATATACCGTCACGCCATAGTGTTCGCCGAACCGCTCGAACTCCGTGTTCAGAATCGCTTCATAACGGCTGGCTTTCGTAACCGCGCTCTTCAGGTTATCCGGAACGATAGCTTTGGGTACGCCGCCATAATAATAAAAGGCGTTCTCGCAGGCCGAGATAAAGTCTTCCTTGCGCTGACTCTCGACAGCTTCCACATAGGTCAGCAGACTGCATCCCAGGATCGCCACGAACACCTCCACTTCGCGGGGTTGTTCACCCGGAGGGTAGATCCACAGCTTGCTGCCCGTATAGTCCACGAACAACTTATCCCCTGCCTTATGCTCCATACGCATCGACGGGTTGCTGATGCGTTCGTAGCGACGCAAGGCGACACGGAACTGCGTCAGACTGTAACCGTCCGGATGGGCTGCGCGATAACGCTCCCATTGCTTGTGGCTGGTCATACCCTTACGCCCCATCTCTTTGCTGGCAGAAGGAAGAAAAGCCTCAAGGGCGTCTATACGGGGATTGGACTCCACCGGAGTCTCCTCGATGCAGAACAGAGCGTAAAGCTCGGCATCGCTCTTGGAAAGGAACTCCTTATAGGTAAGGCTGAGGGTGTTCCACTTGTTGACATACTTTTTTACCGTGTTGCGCGAAGTGCGGGCCATCTCGGCGATAGCCCTTAAACCAACGCGATCGGTGTACAATCGAATGATCGTGCGTAATTTATTCATTTTCAAAGGTCTGTTAGGCATAGTCTCTGGATTTTGGTTTGCTTTTGATAGTCAAGCTAACAAAATCCAACTCCTTTTAAACCTCTGAACAACTACTTTTTACTCAAATTACTGACTGGGGCAGCTTGCTCCGTTTTAGATGGATCACTTTCGACCGTTTTAAGGTGGTCAATTTAAGCCGTTTTTACCGGGTCAATTTCATCCGTCCCTACTGGGTCAATTTTACCGTGTTTTCCATTTAACCAAACATCCATGAAAAAACAATTCTTCGCAGCCTGTTTCGTCCTCCTGTCGGCGGCCTGCGCCTCCGAACAAACAACCGAAAGTACGGCCATCATACTCGACGAACACAATATGACGGACCATACCGGAACGGATTTCGATTTATCGGCCCAAGTTCTGAAATGGGATTTCATCCTACTGGAACAGAATGACAGCTGTCGTCTGACCGACATTGCACGTATCCGATTCGCAGACGACGATATTTTCGTCGTGAATATCGAGGGGGTACGTTCCGACCTTTATCGCTATGACGCCGAAGGACGGTTTCTCAACCGAATCGCCCGGCAGGACCGCGATTACGGCTTCATAAACAACGTGTGGATCGACAAGTCCCGGCAGCGGGTCTACCTGCCCGATCTCGCGGACAGAGCCCTTCGCATCTATCGTTACGACGGGGATTCGGTATCCCGGTACGAACGTTATCCCGACATTGAATTCATCGCCGACGCCGTTGTGGATGACAACGGCATATTAGGCTACTTCGGAATCACCCCCAAACGGCGTACGGCTTTTTTCAAAGCCGATTCCATCCTGCGCAACTCCGTCCGGCTTTCGGCTTCCCGCACCACCAGCGGCTATTCCGGCGTGATCAATTTCTCCCAGCACGCCATCTCGACCTATGCCGGGCGAACGCTTTTCATCCAGCCGTTCTGCGATACGCTTTATGTCTATGCCGAAGGACGGATAACACCGGCCTATGTAACCCGGACGGGTGCCTCGCTGCCTCCGGAATTCGATTTCCCGGCCGATGCCGACTGCACGACACTTAAACAGGAATTGGAGGAACGCGGATATTATTCCAAAACTGGCATATTCGAAACTTCCACCCACCTCTGGATCGGGTGCGGCCCCAATCGCATGCTGTTCGACAAGCGGACGTCGCAGGGCATCTGCTTTCAGGACCGGATCGTTTACCATCCCGATATTTTTCCTCCTCTCGATTTCATCGGATGTTCCGGCGAACGTCTGGCCGTATTGTGCCGGTATCGGGAAATAGAGGCGTTACGTGCCGGTATGGCTGCACAGGAAATTGCGCCAGCCGGAAAACTCGAAAAATTGTTCGAACAAGTATCCCCGGGTGATTGGGCAGTATTATTCTATACCTTCAAATAAGCAGTTGGCATAAAACAGAATTTTAATTCTTTATAAACCGAATTCAACAAACGAGTTTCCCATATTACCGGTTGTCTAGTGCTCATTTCTCGCAAGCGAGGAAGTCCTAATACATTGCTATTTTCAATTTGGATGTTTTTGGACATTAAAGACAGTAAGGCGGCATTTTTCATGCCGCCTTATTGTGATGTCGAAAATTTGTGCTAAATACGCCGTCAGATAATCCAACGCCATTATCTTCCCCCCCCCTTCTTTTAGTCCGCGTTCACAAATATTCGTCTATGTCCTTCGGGCTGTAGTAAAACTTTCCGCCAATGGATGATTATTGCGGTAGCTTTACAAGTTGCGTTTGGTAATGTTCAGCAGTGGGCATCCCTCTCGGCTGCCTATTTAGACGTCCGCAATTTTCGAACCGAACCGCCCAGCCCTTATAATATTGCACCAGGGAAAGGTCCGGTTCCAAAAGCCGCTTCAGAGATTCTTCAAAGCTTTTACGACAAAATTTTCTGCTGCAAAATTTTGTCCTCTCTCTGCGAGGCTCATGCTACTCCTAAATCGCGCCTCTTTTCAGCCGATATTTGATATTATGGATACCAACCGAAACTAGATTAAAAAGAATGGCAGAAAATCGAAGATTTTGAACTACAAGGACTCATTCCGGCTCAATGGAGCGCAATATATTCGCTTCTAAAACAGCTCTGCAAGGCCTGATTGGAGCATACCATAGTCGGTTTATCGTCAACCGCATCTCCGCCGAACGTTTCAAAGTTGTCAGACGTGACCATTCAAAGGTATAATTCATAGCCCAACTGAACGATTTTTATTCACAATTTCAAAAACTCGTGAACATCTATAATCAGATCATACAGGTCGTCAACGCGCACTTCCTCAACGACACAATCCGTATCAGTTTCGTATCTCTATTCTTTCTTTGTCGAAAAATATGCTCTCTATTTTTTCACCTCGGCGTGATCGAAGAAGTAGGGGGCATATCGGTATCCGCATAATTCGTAGATCTTACGGAGGTTTTCCATGCGGCGGCGGAAATCCTCGATGTCGCGGCCTTTATAGCTCCAACTCACTTCAGCCAAAGCTGCCAAACGAGGTAGAGTCATGTGCTCGACATGAGCCATTGATGCTATGTATTCGGTCCAGATGTTGCCCTGCATGCCGAGGATGTAGGGGCATTCGGTTTCAGCGAGTTGGTCGTAAGGATCAAACGAGTAGACCTTCTCGACGGGAACGTATCCGCCGATTCCCCACGGTTCACAACCTTGTGGATGCTCTGTCTGGTAATAATCTAAATAACAGTGGGTATTGGGGGTCATGATGACCTTGTTCCCGGCTCGGGCTGCAGCGATGCCGCCTGCAGTGCCACGCCACGACATGATGGTGGCGCTCTGCGAGATACCGCCTTCGAGGATCTCGTCCCAGCCGATCAGCTGCCGGCCTTTCGATGCGAGGTAGCTGTCGATGCGGTGGGTGAGGTAGGATTGCAGCTGCGTCTCGTCGCGCAACCCCTCGGCCGCGATCCGGGCCTGGCAGTCGGGGCAGGCTTCCCAGCGGGTGTGCTGGCACTCGTCGCCGCCGATGTGGATCAGCTTCGAGGGGAAGAGCGCGACGACCTCGTCGAGCACGTTTTCGAGGAATTCGAAGGTGCTCTCCTTGCCCGGGCAGAGGACGTTGCCGGGGCCGCAGATCCAACCCGCTATTTCGTAGGATTCGTCTCCGTTCGTGCATCCCAGCCAGGGATAGGCCGTGAGGGCCGCGAGCGAGTGCCCGGGCATTTCGATTTCGGGGATGACCGTGATGTACCGCTCGGCGGCATAGGCGACGACCTCGCGGATCTCGTCCTGCGTGTAAAAGCCGCCGTACCGTCCGAATTCGAAGGTGGCGGGCTTCTCCTCGTAGCTGCCGATCTGGGATTTCGAACGCCACGCCCCGACCTGGGTCAGGCGCGGGTAGCGTTTGATCTCGATGCGCCATCCCTGGTCGTCGGTCAGGTGCCAGTGGAAGCGGTTGAGTTTCGCGGCGGCCATGCGGTCGAGGTAGCCCTTCACGAACTCCACGGGGAAAAAGTGGCGGCAGACGTCCAGGTGGAGTCCCCGGTAGCCGTAGCGGGGGTAGTCCTCGATCTCGGCGCAGGGGATGTTGCCGTCGGCGTCGGCCATTTGCAGGAGCGTCTGGAGCCCGTAGAAGATGCCGCTTTCGTCGCCCGCCGTGAGTTCCGCCGCGTGTTCGGCGACGCGGAGCCGGTATCCTTCGGCGGGGATGCCCGCGCGGGCGTCCAGTTGCAGGAGGAGCGTGTTCCGCGTTTTCCGGGCCGGCTGCTTTCCGTGCGGGGCGGCCAGTGCCGAGGCCACCCGGATCAGCCCTTCGGGCCGGGAGGCGAAGCCTTCGGCGGTGACTTTACAGCCCGGTGCGGCGAAGTGCCCTTCGCGGAGTTCGGCCCGGACGGGCTGCGGGATGAGTTGCAGGGGGCGCTGCGCCGCGGTTGCGCACAGCGTGGCCAGCACGGCGATCAGGGGGAATAGTTTTTTCATGGCGCAAGTATTTTGTCCGGCCGGGCCGATGCCGGCCCGGCCGGGGCTGGCGGGATTACTCCGCCGCCTTGAGTTCAAGTACGTGGCTGGCATGTTCGCCGCCCACCTCGAAGTCGAGGCCGGTCTCCATCAGGAACGCCCCGGTGAAGGTCTTGCCGTCCTGGGGAATGGGCTTGCCGTCGAGGCTGAGCTCCCTGACGAGGTACCTCTTCTGCGGGTCGAGCCCGGCCATCCGGAACGCCGGCCGGGGCATGTTGTGGTACTGTTCCAGCTTGTAGACGAAATAGGCCGCGTGGTCTTTTTCGGGCGAGACGTA
>ERZ835880.2429-NODE-2429-length-12417-cov-2.126759_pt1 | contig 12417 bp, 19 predicted proteins | sample MGYA00519944_ERZ835880 | MGnify/ENA primary metagenome ERZ835880 (study PRJEB31850, sample SAMEA3708787) | human gut metagenome | biome: human gut; feature: human-associated habitat; material: faeces | place: China | collected 2014 ... | reverse complement strand
CACGTTCGCCGCCGGGCCCGAACCGCAGGGAGAGGAACCCGCAAAGGCTTCTCCGGAGGCGGCCGCCCCCGATCACTTCGCCGCCCTGATGGGCAAGGTTGACGAGCTGGCCGCGGGCTTCTCCGCGCTCGCTTCGCGCCTTGAAGCCGCCAGGCCCGGAACAGCCATCCCCGACACCACCACGCCCGCGGACGACGCGGCCATCCTGTAGAGGCGCCATGAAGACACATACGAGACAGCGGTTCAACGCGCTTCTGCACGGCCTCGCCAAGGGGTACGGCGTTGAGGACGTCTCCCGGCAGTTCACGATTGAGCCCACGATCCAACAGCGGCTGCAGGACAAGATCGTCGAGCAGTCCACGTTCCTCCCCAAGATCAACGTCATCACCGTTGACGAGCTTTCCGGGGAAAACATCCTCGGCAGCGCTTCCGGCCCCGTCTCCGGACGCACGGACACCAGCAAGGACGGCAAGGAACGCACGCCCCGCGACGTGTTGGGGCTGGCGTCCTACAAGTACCAGCTTTACCAGACCAATTCCGATGTGTTCATGCGCTACGCGACGATGGACGCCTGGGCGAAGTTCCCGGACATGCCCGAACGCTACGCCCGTTACGTACAGGCCCGCATTGCCAACGACCGCGAGCTGATCGGCTGGTACGGCACGAGCGCGGCGGCTGATACCGATCTTGAAACCAACACGCTGTTGCAGGACGTCAACATCGGCTGGTTGCAGTACGTCCGGACGAACCGCCCGGAAGCCATCCTCGCCGAGGGCGCGGCTACCGGGGAAATCCGTATCGGCCCGGAAGCCGGGGCGGACTACGCCAACCTTGACGTGGCGGTCAACGACCTTGTCCTCGGCATCCCCGAGTATATGCGTTCCGGCCTCGTCGCGCTCATCGGCGCGGAGCTGATCGCCCGCGAAAAGTCCGCGCTCTATGCGGCCATGTCCGGCACGCCCACGGAAAAGGCGGCGCTCAACGGCAGCCTGACCACGTTCGGCGGCCTCATCTGGGAAACGCCCTCGAACTTCCCGGCCCGCGGCCTTGTGGTGACGAGCTACGACAACCTTTCGATCTACATGCAGGACGGGAGCTGGCGCCGGAACATCAAAGACGCCCCGGAAAAGGACAGGGTGGAGGACTACAACAGCCGCAACGAGGGCTATGTGGTCGAAACCCCGGAAAAGTTCGCGGCCCTTGAGTTCGGGAACGTCGTTTTCTACGGCGAGAAGACCTGGAAGGCCGCGGCATGAGCCTGATGCTTTCCTACCAGAAGGCGATCCGGGCTGCGCGGGCGGCGGGGCGGGAAGTGGAGTTTTCCGCCGTTCCCTCCCCTGCTGCGGGCAAGTCGCTCCTCGCGGAACGCCAACGGGACGCGCTGGTCGCGTCCGGGCTTGCCGAGGATCTGGAAGCCCTGCACGGCGTGGCGTCCATCGACCGGAAGATCGCCGTGAAGCGCGACACCCTGATCCCGAAGTACGCCGGATATGTGGCGCGGCTCCGGGAAGAGGGGCGGCCCCATGAGCTGGTCGGCTACTTCCTCGTCTGGCTGTTCGACTGCGGGCTCATCGAGCGGGCCCTTGATCTTGCGGGCTGGTGCGCCGAGCACGGGCAGGGGCTTCCCGAACGCTTCAAGGCATCGCTTCCCGCGTTCGTCGCCCGGCAGATCCTCGACTGGTCGCAGCAGGCGTTCGACGAGGGCGCGAGCCCCGAGCCGTTCTTCTCGCAAGTCTATGCCCGCCTGTTCGATCCCGATCCGGCGCTGGCGTGGGACGTCCACGACGATGTGGCCGCCCAATTCCTCCGGTTGCGCGGGCTCATGCTCGAACGGGCCGGGGACGTCCCCGGGGCCGTGGCCGAACTGGAAAAGGCCCTTGCCAAGGGCGCGAAAGTCAAAACCGCGCTGGACAAGCTGAAAAAGAAGTCCGGCGCGTAAGTCCACCACCCCCCGCCCCCACCTTTCCCGGGCTTTCAGGCCGTGGCCTCGTCACGCTCAGGGAAAAGGCCGGGGGCCATAAGGATCGCCATGTCGTTCAATGCCATGACCACACAGGAAAAGCCGGATCGCGTCATCGCCAATGACGGCTTTTTCCCGGAACTGTCCTTGCGCACGTTCCTTGAGCTTTACCGTTTGCCCGGCGAATACGCCGCGGATTTGGTGGCCGACCACCTTTCGCTGGCCGTGGTCTGGGCAAACCGCCAGCTTGAGGCGTGGAAAGCGGAGCGGAAGGGGGAGGGCTGCTCAACCCTTGGCGACGTGCCGCTGCACGGCGTTCCCGGGGCGTCGCTCGTCGTCTACCAGCGGGCCGTTTTTTGCCAGGCCAAGGGAATGCTGCTGGCGCAGTTCCGCACGGTCGAGCGCCGGGAGGCGGCCAACAATGACGCCAAGGAAGGCCGCGAGACGGCGGACGTCTTTTTCGCCTTTGCCCACGATGCGCTTGCCGACCTGCTCGGCGCTGGCCGCGTGGACATAGCACTGATCTGAGGAGGGGAGGACATGAGGAAGCTGCAGGCCCTTGTCCGGCATATCCTGACGGAGACCGGGATTTCCAGCGAGAACGTAGCCGCGTTCCTCGATCAGGGCGCGGTCGTGCTCACCGGGCGGAACCTCGGGCACGGCGTTGAGGTGTGCGTCCTCAAATATGACGGCGTGATCGACATCGAGCGCTCGGACTATGACGGGATCGCATTGCTGGCGCTGGTGTCGGGCTGGCTCCAGAGCCACGACCCCGACCGGGACGGCCTCGAAGATCCGGAGGTGAACGCCGCGGTCAATGACCTTTCCACAACGGACGTCCAGATCGCGGTGGAATTTCAGGAGCGGATCGAAATCGTCCCGGATGACGCCGGGCCGATCACGTTCGCCGGGAAGCGCTGGCGTGTGGCTCCTGTCCCGGTAGATGTGGCCGAGCGCGTTGACGGCATGAGCGGGGGCATCCGGTGAAGCTGGACGTTGAGATCCGGGGCGTTGAAGCCCTGTGCCGCCAGCTTGAAACGCTTTCCCCGGATGCAAAGGATCGGCGTGCGCTGGCCCGTAGGATGGGCCGGAAAGCGCTCACGCTGGCCCGGCGCCGGGTCAGGAAGCAGAAGAATCTTGGCGGAACCCCTTTTGCGCCGCGCAAGGATAAACGCAACAAGCGCAAGCTGTTGGAATGGATTTACAGCCGTGGCGTCGTGTATGGCCGGGACGACGGAGCAAAGGTGACGTTCCGGGGCAAGGCCGCGGAGTTCGCCTTTCAGCAACAGTTCGGAGTGGGGCGCGACTGGACGCCGGGGGAAATCCGGAAAGCCCGGGGGACGCCTGACTATCAAAAATCGGCAAGCAGAGGGCAGGCGCAGGAATTGCTCCGGCTCGGCTACAGGGCCGGAAGCAAAAAAACAGGGTGGCGCATCGTTTCCGTGCCGTGGATTGAAAAGAACATGACGTTCGGGACGGCTGGCAGATTGATCGCTCTGTTGGCGAAAAAGCCCCCGGCGGCAAGCTGGCGGGATTCGCCGCCCGCCCGCGTCGCGCTCGGCGTGACGGATAAGGAAGCGGAAAAGCTGCTGGAACAGGTAGCGAAAGAATCACTCAAGCGTTTGCAAGCAAAGGGGACTCTATGAGCATCGGCAAAGTACAGATCAACAACCTCAACCTCTCGCAGGGGGAGATTACGGCGGTGGAAAACCACCTGCTGTTTGTCGGCCCGGGGAAGGGCGACAAGGTGGGGAAGCTCCTCACGGTGAACACGGACAGCGACCTGTCCGGCGTCCTTGCCGGGGCTGACGGCTTGCTGGCTCAGGTGACGGCGGCCCGGGACAACGGGGGCCAGAACTGGTCGGCGTCCGTCATGCTGTACGACGCCGAGGGCGGCGGGATCGCCTCGTGGTCCGACGCCGTGGACGAGGCTATGGAGCTGGCCAAGGTCGAGGGCGTCGTCCTGACGGAGCCCCTTTCCGCCGTTTCCGACATTGAAGCCATGCAAGCCAAGAGTGAGCGGATCATGGCCAAATACATGCGGCCCGTGTGGTTCGCCGGGCGTGCCCCGGCGTTCGACGCCGATTCCCAGAGTTGGGAGGAGTACGCCACGGCGATCAAGCCTCTGACCGCGGATGTGGCCGCAGACGCCTGCCTCGTCACGCCGACGATCTGGGGGCCGGAGCTCGGGACGCTCATGGGCCGCCTGTGCAATGCCGCCGTGACCGTTGCGGATTCCCCGATGCGCGTTGCAACCGGGGCTCTTGTGGGCTCCTGGACGGAACGCCCGGCCGACAAGTCCGGGCGGCGGCTCGACATGAGCGTCCTTGAAGGGCTCGACAAGGCGCGGTTCTCCGTGCCTCAGTGGTACCCCGACTATGAGGGCATGTATTGGGCTGACGGCAACGTACTGGACGTGAACGGCGGGGATTTTCAGGTCATCGAAAACGTGCGCGTGATCATGAAGGCCATGAGGCGGGTCTATCCGCTGGCCGTGGCCCGCATCGCGGATCGCCGCTTCAATTCCACGCCTGCCAGCGTTGCGCAGAACAAGACGTATTTCATGCGGCCCCTGCGGGAAATGTCCCGCTCCGTGACCATCCTCGGGCAGACCTTCCCCGGCGAGATCTACCCGCCCGAAGACGGCGACATAACGGTGAGCTGGCCCTCCCGTACGAGCGTCGAGCTGTACATGGCGGTCCGGCCCTACAACTGCCCGAAAAAGATCACCTGCAATCTTTTCCTCGATCTCAACAACTACGCGGCATAGGTGAACCATGCAGAGACTCAGCGGCAAAAGTTTCGACGTCACGCTCGGCGACCTCAAGCTCCACATTGAGAAAGCCTCCCTCGACATCGAAGACGGATCGGAAGTGGCCAAGACGGGCGGCGTCCCCAACGGATGGGTCGACGGCGAGGTTTCCGCCAGCGAGATCGAGCTGGACGGCGAGAACGTGAAGATCCTTTCGGAGGCTGCGCGCAACGCGGGCTCCTTCCGCGGCCTCCCGGAGTTCGACCTTCTGTTCTACGGCTCCACCGGGGACGGCGCGGAGATGAAGGTGGAGGCGTTCGGCTGCAAGCTGAAAGTCTCGAAGCTCCTCGACGTCGACGGCAAGGGCGGGGAAAAGCATATCACCACCATCCCCTACATCGTGACGAGCCCGGATTTTGTGCGCATCAACGGAACCCCCTACCTCAAGCCCGAAGAAACGGAGGAACTGTAATGGAACAGGACATGCTGACCACAAGCGAGCCCTTTGATCCGGTTATGGCCGTCTATGACGGAGCCCTTGCGATTAAAGATGTGGCCGCGGGGCTTGAAGGGGATCGGCCTGGTGCCGCGGCCGCGCTGCGCATGATTGCCTGGCACCTGAAAACGGCGGCGGAACTGTTTGACGATGAAGCGTCGGACAGGGACCGCGAATCCCCGCAGGGCGGCCCCTCGCCGTCTCCGGACGGAACGCAGGCGCATACCCATGCCATACATTCGTCTTCATTCGGGGCGGCTCAGGGGAGGAACGGCAATGGCTGATTTCTCCACGGCGCACGCTCCGGTGGCGGTATGGGAAGGCGGCTACGGCAACCATCCGGCTGATCGCGGCGGGGAAACCCTGTGCGGCATCGCCCGCGGGTGCCACCCCGATCTCGCGCTCTGGAAGCTGGTTGACGCCGAAAAGGATCACCCCTCGTTCCGTCAGGGCAGCGCCGCCTTTACCCGGCACCTGCGCCAGATCCCCGGCCTCCTCGAACAGGTGACGGCGTTCTACCGCGGGCTGTTCCACTCGCTCGGGTTGGACTCGGACGACATGCCGCAAGACCTGGCGAACGAAATCTATGAGCAGGTCGTCAATCTGGGGCAGGGGGGACACACGCGCTACCTGCAACGGATCTGCAACGCCTTTAACTACAACCGGAAGACGGGGACGCGCCTGTTCCATGACCTGAAAGAGGACGGCGCGCTCGGGACGCTCACCCGCGCCGCCCTGCGCGTGCTCATCGAAAAGCGCACCACGCAGGCCGTGCTGATCCACGCCCTGAACGGGGCGCAGGCCATGCACTACATCAACCTTGCGGCCGGAAACGAGACGCAGCGCTGCTTCCTCGACGGCTGGCTTACCCGAACCTATGACCCGGAGGCTGTTTGATGGAAACCCAATTTTTCAACGCGCTTGCCCAGTTTGTGGGTGAAAACTGGGCGGGGTTTATCGTAGCGGCCTGCATCGCCGTGTGTGCTCTGGCGCAGACGCTCATGGCCCCGCCGACTGAATCCAGTTCCGCCATCTACAAGATCATCTACGCCGTGACCGCAAAATTCGGCGGGAACTTCGGGAAGGCCAGGAACGCCGTTCCCGGCAATACGGGGAAATGATGTGGAGAGGTTCGCCGCCATCTTCGCGTTGCTTGCTGAGGTTTGGGCATGGGCAAAGGCGGAACTGGCGGCACGCCGGAAGGCTCTTTTTCGTGCTCGCGTTGTTGACGATCCTGTCGGCGTGCTCATCGGGCAGCTTGGGGGAAAGGGCGGCGCGTCCCGTCCTGCCGAGCCTGACCCGGGCGACGGTGAACGGCGTTCCCGGCGTGTGGATGGATGAGCGGGACGCGGGGACGCTGGCGCTGTGGATCGAAGAGGTGAGCCCGTGAGGTTGGAACAACTGCTCGAGGTGTTCGGCTCCTATGTCTGGCCGTTGCTGGTGGGGGCGTTCCTCTACCTGCACCGGATGGGCAGGCGCAACGAGCGCGAACTGTCCGATCTCAGGGTGTACGTGGCCAAGAACTACAACAACAAGGAAGAGCTGAAAAACTTGTTCAACAACCTGCAGCAACACTTCGATACGCGGATTGAAGACGTCAAACAGCTCATCATCAAAAAGGGGCAGTAATGCAGAAAACGATCAGGCTCTCCATCAATGGAACCGACCTTGCTTTCGACGTGACCACGGAACTGTACAACAAGTACGTCAACGAAATGATGCCCAACAACAAGGTGGCCCCGGCCCATAACTTCGCCATGCGGTGCGTTGCGGACGGCTCGCGGGAAGACTTGAAAAGCCTTCTGGAGCTTCCCGGCGCGGCCATCCAGATCGCGGGGGCGTTGGTCGACGAGTTCATGCCGGATCTGTCCATCGAATTGGGAAAGTAGCGGAGCGGGCGGAAAAGCTGCGGGAGAACGGCCTGGGCATGTGCCTTGCGCTTTCCCACAAGTGGTTTCCGTCCCGCGCCGTTGATCTGGACAGCATGGCCGAGGCCGTTTTTCTGGAAACGGACTATTGGGAAAAGATGCAGATCGCCGTGGCGAACGGCATAGCGAAAGCCTTTAGGGGGGCGTAGTGGCTACCAGGCTCGAAAAGCTCATGTTCCGGATTGGCGTCAAGGATGACGCTTCCGGTCCCGTTGGCAAGCTCCAGAAGGCGCTGCGCTCGACCTCCCGCGTGTCGAAACAGGCATGGGGTCAGCTCGCGGGCGGGGCCATGACCGCGGCGGGGGCGGGGCTTGCGCTGGAAGGCATGGTCTCCCCGGCGCTCGACCTGAACCGCGCCCTTGCCGATGTGTCGTCTCTCGACGTTGACGCCAAGGGGCTCAAGCTGCTGGACGCCACGGCCAAGCAGTACGCCATGAGCTACGGCGGGACGGCGGCGGAGTTCGTCGCCTCTTCCTACGCGATCCAGTCGGGCATCGCGGGGCTGGACGCCTCACAGCTTGCGGACTTTACCCGCGCCTCAAACGTGCTGGCCAAGGCCACGAAAGCGGACGCGGCCACCATGACCAACTACGCCGGGACTATGTACGGCATTTTCAAGCAACAGGCCGACGCGCAGGGCAAGTCCTCGTGGATTGAGGACGTGGCCGGGAAGTCCGCCTACGCCATCCAGATTTTCAAGACCAGCGGCACGGAAATGTCGGCGGCGTTCACGGCGCTTGGCGCCAACGCGACGAGCTCGGGGATCAAGCTTGAGGAGCAGATGGCCATCCTCGGCAAGCTGCAAGCCACCATGAGCGGCTCGGAGGCCGGGACGAAGTACAAGGCGTTCCTTGCGGGCGTGGGGCAAGCCCAGAAGGAGCTCGGGCTGAAGTTCACGGACGGGCAGGGCCGGATGCTTCCCGTTTTGCAGATACTCGACAAGCTCAAGAAGAAATACGGGGCGCTCGACGTCCTCGCCGACTCCGACCTCATCAAGAAGGCGTTCGGATCGGATGAGGCCGTATCCATGCTCAAGCTGCTCATACAGGACACGGGCGGGCTGGCCGACAACATCAAGGCGCTGGAAGACATCAAGGGCATGGGGAAGGCGGAGGCTATGGCCCGGAAGATGGTTGATCCCTTCCACAAGCTGAACGCCGCGCTCAACACGGTGTCGGCGGCATGGTGGCAGAAGCTCCTCCCACCCGTGAACGATGCGGTCGAGGTTTTCAACCGCTTCATGGGCAAGGTGCTGTGGTTCATCGACACCTTCCCGAACATCACGCGCCAGCTTGGGTACGTCGCGCTTACGGTTTCCCTTTCCGCCGTGGCGTTCGGGCTGTTCAATGTGGTTGCCGGACTCGCCAAGCTCGGCATCCTCGGGCTGTTCAATCCATTCAGTAAACTTATTGGCTTCCTCTTTGGAACAAAGGCCGCTGGCACGGGTGCCGCTGGAGGCGTGGGAGGCCTTGTGAATATATTCGGAGCACTCAAAAAGGCTTGGTTGCTGTTCAACTCAGCCATACTTGGAACCCCTGTCGGGTGGATACTTATTGGGCTCATCGCTGTCATTGCGGCGTTGGCCATCAATTGGGAGGACTTCAAAAAGAATTTTGGGGATACGGCGTTCGGTTCCGCAGTAATCCAGATGGTGCAGGACGTTTGTGCATGGTGGGATCGCCTGACGAATGCCTTTTCGGAAGGAAGCTGGTCGAAAATCTTCATTGAGATCATCAACGCCGTGACAGCGCCTTTGCGGAAGTTCCTGGAGCTGGTCGGGTGGGCGCTGGAAAAGGTCGGGCTCATCGACAAGGATTCCAGCTTTTACGGTATGACGAAGCCGCTGGATGAGAAGGCGTTTGAGACTGTGGGCAAGGTCGCTGGCGGCTTGGAAATGCAGACGCCTGATTATCTTTCGGGGATGCCGGGAACCTATTCCCCACTTCCCCAAGGATACACCCCTCCGGAGAAGCCCAAGACCACGGGAGGGACTCATTCTTGGTTCCGGATGCAAACCCCTGACTACACGATGGGGGTACCCTCGGGTTCCGCCGCCCTGTCTCCGGATAGGGGGATTCCGCAAAAACTGGCCCCCACTTTCCAAGGGATGCAGTATGGGAGCGGGCTGACTGCGACCGCGGGCGTGCTCAACAGGCAAGGGCAGACTCCGGCCCCGTCTCCTGCCATCGCTTCATTAAATGCCCCGCGCATGCTGGACGTGCCGCGCGGGGGCATCATGAAGAGTGTGACCAACACCGCTCCGTTAACATCGCGACGGCCCATTTCAACATGACGGACGGGATGAGCGTTGCAGACGTCGCCGAAGAGTTCAGCCTGGCAATGCCGGGGTAATGAAAAGCCCCGCGCCGGAAGGTGCGCGGGGCTTGGGAGAATCAGGCCGGGGGCGGGTTACGCGAGGACTTCAAGGGGCTGCGCTTCAAGTTCCTTCACGATCTCGCAGGCCAGCCTTCCGGCGGTGGAGACGCACTTGCCCGTGAGGTGGCCGATCCACTCAAGGGCAAGCCGCTGTTCCGCGTCGCTGGCGGCGGCAAGGGCGTTCATCACGGGCGGCACGAAGGCGAGGTTGCGGGCGTAGCCGTCCAGCAGGGCGGGCAGGATGCGTTGCGGGGTGTCCCGTGTTTCATCGGCGAATTGCCCCAACGTCTCGGAGGCGTCCTCCGCAGTATCGGAAAGGGTGCGTAGTGACGCAAAAACAAAGTTCTGCGGCATGGGGTCGGCCAGCAGATCGCACAGGCCGCATAGCTCGGAAAGTTCGGCGGACAGGGACGAGAGGCGGGACAGCACGGGGGCGGAAAGGGGATGTGACATTGGGAACTCCATTTGATTAGTAGTGTTGGGCATTGGATATGAGAAATGCCGGGTCTCAACTACCGCAAATGGACGGCTGCTCTTATTCCCCTTTCGGGTGTTGTATTAGGAGCTATCGACCCGGCAAAAAATGCTGCGAAGAAAGGGCAGTACTGCCCAAAAAGAAACCCAGCGAATGCCGGGCAGAGCGCGCGTAATTTTTGAAGTCAGCGGCGCGGACACTGCCATTTGTAAGTAGTGAAGCGAGTATTACCGGGAACCCCGGAAGAGTCAAGCATGAACGAGCACAAGTATATCGACCTGTTGATCAGCAATGACGACATGACGCCGGACGCCGGGGGCATCCCCGAGAAGATAGCGGACCGGGCGTCCATCGCTCAGGACTTGGTGCATATGATCCGTGAGTCCGGGCTGTTGACGGAAATGCTGGCGAACCGCGACGCGGGAGCGCGGCGGCTCAACATGATCAAGGTCACGCTGGCCGTGGATGATGACGAGCGGATTGTTCCCGGCACGGAAATCACCGAGACGAGCCTCGGGACATACCTTTTGACGGCGGAAACGGTCGACTACGGCCCGCTGTCCATGACTTTGGAGGCGTAGGCATGGCGGAGAAACCCGATCAGCTTTTCGAGACGATGCTGAAGGAAGCGGGCGTACCGACCACGGAAGCCGCCATGAAAGCGGAGTGGGACGCCATCAACGCGGCGGAAGGTTCGCAGATTACGAATAACTCGGCGTGGTCCCCTTTCTGGCGGCTCATTTCCGCCATCGTGACCGCCCCGGCCTTGTGGCTGGTCCGGCTCCTCATCCGGGACGTCCTGCCCAACGTGTTCTTGAAATTCGCGTCCGGGAGCTATCTGGACGTGTACGCCTGGGGCGTCGAGCTGGAGCGGAAGCCCGCCGCCCATGCCGAGGGCGTGGTGCTCTTCACGCGGGCGTCGGCGTCCGGGAGCCTGACCATCCCCCGGGGCACGGCCGTTGAAAGCCCGGCGATCAACGGGGTGGTGCATCGCGTGCTCACCAAGGCGGACGCCGTTATTCCGGACGGGCAGCTCGGGCTTGAAGTCCCCGTCCGGGCGGAAGAGGCCGGAACCGCCGCCAACCTCGGGCCGGGCTATTATTCCGTGCTTCCCGAACCCGTGCCGGGCATCGCCTCCGTGACCAACCGCGACGCATGGCTGACGTCGCCGGGAGCCGACGAAGAGGACGACGAGTCCCTGCGGCTGCGCGCCCGCAACCAGTTTCAGGCCGTGGGGCAGTACCACCATGACGCCGGATACCGAGCCGTGGTGACGGCGTTCGCGGGCATCCGGACGGACTACATCTTTTTCGAGAAGGACGGCCCGCGCGGGCCGGGGACGGCAAACGGCTACATCATGATCGATTCGGGCATCCCGCCGGACGATCTGATCCAAAGTATCAACGCCCATATCCGGGAGTCCGGCAACCACGGGCACGGTGACGACATCCTCTTTTTCCCCATGCCCGCCGTCCCCGTGGAGCTTGAGGCAACGGTCTACCCGCTGCTTTCCTGCGGCGAGGAACGCCGGGAAGCGCTCCGGACGGCGGCGGAAGACATGATCCGGGCGGCGTTCCGGGAAAATCAGGACGTGGAGGTCACGCGCACGCTTCCACAATCGCGGTTCAGTTTTTCCCGGCTTGATCGGGAACTGCACGACGCCTTGCCGGATCTGCGCTCGGTCGAGTTCAGCTTGCCGGACATCGTGTCCGAACTGTCTTTGCCCGTGCTGCGCACGCTCACCGTGCGGCTTGGCGAGGGCGTATGAGCGATTTTCCGGAGATCAAAATTCCTTTTTGGATGAACGGCCCTCACGCCCGGACGCTGGCCGGGGCGTCCCGCGTTTGGTTCGGGCGCTTGGGGGAATGGGCGGCGTTTCCGCTCAGGCAGGCCGATCCCATGACCTGCTCGGAAAGGATGCTCGATCTGATCGCATGGCAGCGCGGCGTCACGCGGGCCGCGGGCGAGGCCGAGCGGCTGTATCGGCTGCGCGTCGCCCATGCCTACGCCAACGCCCGCGACTCTGGGCAGATCGCGGGCTGGAAGCGGATTTTCAAGCGGCTGGAACTCGGGGACATCGCCTTGGAGGAACGGAAGGCGGGGCAGGATTGGGACGTCATCGGCATCATGATGGATGACGGTTCCTTTCCGAATTACCAGAACGTGCTTGAGCTCATCGTCGCCGACTACGGGCGGACATGCCGGAGATACCATTTCATTTCCCGGATTCCGCAAAGGGTCGCGGTGCGGTTCGTCCCCTTTGATGACCATCACGCTACGATCTGCGCCAGGAGCGACGAGATTTTGAAGACGCGGGCCGGAAGCGGGATCGCCGTTTTTGACAGCACGCAAACCACACTGGAGGCTCACGCATGAGCGTCATCATGACCGCGGCCGGGGAAGCGCTCAAGGCCCGGCTGCAGGCCGAGG
>ERZ835880.2420-NODE-2420-length-12454-cov-2.769659_pt1 | contig 12454 bp, 10 predicted proteins | sample MGYA00519944_ERZ835880 | MGnify/ENA primary metagenome ERZ835880 (study PRJEB31850, sample SAMEA3708787) | human gut metagenome | biome: human gut; feature: human-associated habitat; material: faeces | place: China | collected 2014 ... | reverse complement strand
ATATACTCTATCGGTCTTATTTCTTTTATTAATTTTATAAATGATATATATGATAAACTTTTTTGCACTAAGATAAGAAAACTTCCAAGTAAACTAATCAAAAAAAGTACAGAAAAATGACTTAAAAATCCTATTTTCCCCCGCATAAAGCGACAAAGTTCTGGATATAATATTTTTATTCCTATCGTATGACTTATTCCGCAAATATCTATTGGAAAAAATAATCTTACTCCTGTTAGTACAGTGCAAAAAATAAGTAATTTTACTTCATACAAGCTATAATTTTCTTGCTTTTTCCATATATAAACCGACAAAAAACCCAATAGCAAAATTGAACTACATATTGCCGATAAAATTGATGTATATGTTATTTTCATAAAATCTCTTTTTTTCTTTTTTGAACTATACGTTCTAATTCGTCAATAACCGACTCTTCATCTACTGCTCCATTCAACAAAGCTGCTGTTATTGTATTTACAAAGGACATAGGATTTCTAGAATTTTTCATACATTTTTCTATTTTTTCTTCTATTTCTTCATCCTGAGTCTTTTTCGCTTTATATCGCCTAGCAAAAACTTTTCCAGTCTGAACTGTATCAATAACCTGAACATAACCCTTATCAAGCAATTTTCTTAACACAGTATGGACTGTTGGCGTTGTCAATTCTTTTTCAGATTCTACAATTTCTGTCACCGTCATGGGTTTTTCATACTTCCACAAAACCTGCATAACATTCATTTCTCGTTCACTTAAATAATTATTCTTCATAAAATTCCCAATCTCATAATTTATAGAAACAAAGGGAGCAACTGACGCCCCCTTTGTTTTTCACTCAAGTTCCAATACTACTAACTAATATTATCATTTCCAAGATCCACATTCCATAAATCACTCTATCTTTTTTCATTAGCTCATACCATTCAGGCGTATCTAATAATCTTGGTTTTTTAATTATATAATAATAACAAAAAATCAAAATACAAAGAAAAATTCTAACAGTTCCCACCTGATCATACCAATTTCTAATTCCCATTATGGAAGCAATTCGCTCCCCACAAAGACACAGTTCCATTAATAAAGCGGCAAACGTTGCTTCTCTTCCTTGACGGAATTCATTTGATACTCTATTCTCTTTCATTGCATCTCCCTTTTTTATTACCAATACTCATACTTGGTATAACCTGGCGTCCACCCTAATACTCCATCATTATTATAGCCATATGTATAAGATATTGTAACTTTTGCATAGTTTATGCCACCCTTTTGTGCAGCTGCTAAAACTGTTTTAGCAACAAGTGCTGCCACTGCTACCCCTGCTCCTGCTCCGCCTACCTGTCTTGCGATAAAATTAGTTATTGTCGCTAAATCTTTCATTTCTTGCAAATCAATTGTATACACAATATTTACAACGGTTCCTATAGCAGCTGTTGCTGGTAATCTTCCAGTTATACTAGATGCCCTCGAAGCACCTGTAGATCCTCCACTACCACTTTTGCTTACTTCCAATAATTCTTTAACTTCCGATCTTGAAAAACCAAAATCTTCCATTAACATATCTTCCACAACAGTTTCATCCGTTACCGAAGCATATTTATCATAAATATCTCTCAATTCATGTTGATCAATCACAACCTTTGTTGCCACTTTATCTATTGAATATGGCGGCGCTTACGCAAATGTTGGGATTACCAATGAAGTTGACATAACTATCGACAATAAAATACTCATAATTTTTTTCATAAAACCACCTCTTAACGTTATTCACATTATTAATGAGCATCCCACATTTTTGCTGCATTGGAATCCCTCCCTTCTTTAAATTTAGTAAACAAGCTTTAATTTGATTATATATTATCATCTTTGATTATATATGTCAATATTAAAAATATATTTTCATTTCAAATATACTTTCAATCTTTTCTACACAATTAAAAACTACTCTTTCGCCAGCGCCGCGAGCCCGGAAAGAATCTCCCGCGCCTTCACAAGCATCGTCTCGCAGTCCGTATGTTTCTGCCGCACATCGCGGTAATAGAACGACGGTACATCGCCCGTCCTGAAGGTCAGCGTGCCCTTGTACTTCTCCATCAGCGCCGGAATGCCGGAGACGTCCAGATTGGCTTTCTGGTACATCTGGATCGTGATATCCTGCTTCTTCACATCGACCTCCACGACGCCCGCCTGATGAGCAAGCGCTTTCAAATCGGCGATCTTTAACAGATTCTCCACTGAACGCGGAAGCTCGCCAAAGCGGTCGATCAGCTCATCCTGCATATCCAGGTACTCTTCCTGGTTCTCGATACCGGAAATCCGCTTGTAAACGTCGAGTTTCTGGTACTCATTCCGGATGTAAGACGGCGGAATATACGCGTCGATGTCGCAGTCCACCACCGTTTCGAAATCCTCCGCTTCCTTCTCCCCGCGCAGCGCCAGCACCGCCTCGTTTAAAAGTTTACAGTACAGATCGTAACCGACCGCCTCCATATGACCGTGCTGTTCCGCGCCCAGAAGATTTCCGGCACCGCGCAGCTCCAAATCACGCATCGCAATCTTGATACCACTTCCCAGCTCCGTAAATTCACGGATCGCCTGCAGACGTTTTTCCGCCTCCTCACGCAGCAGCTTGTCGCGCCGGTACATGAGAAATGCATACGAAGTCCGCCCGGAACGTCCGACGCGCCCGCGGATCTGGTAGAGCTGCGACAGCCCCAGCCGGTCGGCGTCGTGGATGATGATCGTGTTTGCATTCGGAATATCCAGTCCTGTCTCGATGATGGTCGTGGACACCAGAACGTCAATATTTCCCTCGACGAAATCCAGCATGATTTTTTCCAGCTCATGTTCGTGCATCTGCCCGTGGGCGAATACAACGTTTGCCTCCGGCACCAGCGCCGCCACGTGGTTTGCCACCTCGTCGATGTTATTGACACGGTTGTAGACATAATAAACCTGTCCGCCCCGCGCCAGCTCCCTGTGAATCGCCTCGCGCACCATCTCGTCGTTGTACTCCATGACGTAGGTCTGAATCGGCAGGCGGTCTACCGGCGGTTCCTCCAGAACACTCATGTCCCGGATGCCGATGAGGCTCATATGCAGGGTACGTGGAATCGGCGTCGCCGTCAGCGTCAGAACATCCACATTTTCCTTGAGTTTCTTGATCTTTTCCTTATGCGCCACACCGAAACGCTGTTCCTCGTCGATGATCAGAAGCCCCAGATTTTTAAAGACAACATCCTTAGAAAGGACGCGGTGCGTTCCGATCACGACATCCACCTGCCCTTTTTTCAGATCTTCCAGCGTTTTTTTCTGCTCGCCCGCCGTGCGGAAACGCGACAGCATATCGACCCGGACCGGGAAATCCTTCATTCGCTGCACAAAGGTATTGTAATGCTGCTGCGCCAAAATTGTGGTCGGCACCAGATACACAACCTGCTTCCCCTCCTGAATCGCCTTAAATGCCGCCCGGAGCGCGATCTCCGTCTTGCCATATCCAACGTCGCCGCAGATCAAGCGGTCCATGATGCGGCGGCTTTCCATATCTTTTTTTGTCGCCTCGATCGCCTCCAGCTGATCCTCCGTCTCCTCAAACGGGAACATTTCCTCAAACTCCCTCTGCCAGACCGTATCCGGTCCATACTGGTAGCCCTCGCTCCGCTGGCGAGCCGCATAAAGCTCGACGAGATCCTTTGCAATATCGCGGACCGCCCCGCGCACCTTGCTCTTCGTTTTATTCCATTCCGTTCCGCCCAGTTTATTGAGCTTCGGCGTCCTGGCATCCGATCCCGCATATTTCTGGATTCCTTCCAGGCGCGTCGCCGGAAGGTAGAGATTGCCGCCATCACGGTACTCAATCTTGATGTAATCCTTGACAACCTTGTCCTGCTCGATCTTCTCGATGCCCCGGTAAATGCCGAGTCCGTGGCTCTCATGCACCACATAATCACCGATCGAAAGCTCGGAAAAGCTCTGGATCTTCTTACCCTGGTAGGAGGTCTTTTTCTTCTTTTTCCGCCCCCGTCCGCCGCCGAACATGTCTCCCTCGGTAATCACGACGAACTTAATCAGCGGATATTCAAATCCCCGGTGCAGCTTTCCATAGGTCACCAGGATTTCGCCCGGTTTCACAGTGTTTTCGCCCTCATCCGGACAGAATGCGCTCAAATCGTACTCCCGCAGATCGCCCGCCAGACGGCTCGCGCGCGTCCGCGAACCCGCCAGCAATACCACACGGTATTTTTCTTTCTTCCAGCGCGTCAGATCGCTGATTAAAAGCTCAAATCCATTCTGATAGGAATTGACATTTTTGACGCTCAAACTGTACTTTTTCTTAACCGTCATGCCAGAGAGCTTCTGATCCAGCCCCAGCAGTAAAAGAGTCCGCGGGCGCATCGCCATCGCCAGCGTCTCCTTCGCCGAATAGAGGAAGGAAGTCTGCCCCGGAAGCAGATAGCCGCCCTCGAGACGGTGCGACATACTCTCCCGGAACTCCGTCTCGGTCGTCTCTGCTTTTTCCTTCAAGCGCAGCGGCTCATCCAGAAAAATCGTCAGCTCATCGACTGGAAAATAGTTTAAAAACGACACCGTTTCCTTGCAGAAATACCGGATATAGCTTCCCAGCCCATGCACCCGGAAGCCCTCGCGAAGCCCCTCTAAGACCTCCGAAACAGCTGAATCCATCCGGTACGCCTCTTCCGTCTTCATGGCATCCCGGAGCTTTTTCACGTATTTCTTACGTTCCTTCTCGATCGCCTCGATTCCATCCTGAATCTGCTCCGGCGTGAGCGCCATCTCCGTCGCCGGATAGATCACCGCCTCGTCTACCTGCTCGATCGAACGCTGACTCTCCGGGTCAAAGGTACGGATCGAATCGACCTCATCGCCCCACAGCTCGATCCGGTACGGCACTTCCTCCGTCAGTGGAAAAATGTCGATAATACCGCCACGTACCGAAAACTGCCCCGAACCATCGACCTGCGCGACCTTCTCATATCCCATTTCCGCCAGGGCGCGCGTCAGCTTCCCGACCTCGACCACATCTTCCGCCCCGATCGTGAGACTTCGCTCTTTCATCCATGCAAGCGGCAGCAGATGTTCCATCAGCCCGTCGATCGTCGTGACCACCACGCCGCCGGAACTCTCCAGGACCCGCCGCATGACCTGAATCCGCTGTTTCGTCAGCAGATTTCCGTGGATATCTGACGTATAAAACAGCAGATCCCTCGCCGGGTACAGCGAAATATCCGGGTCAAAACACCGGTAATCCTCACAGATCTCCCGCGCCCTCGAATCATCGTAGGTGACAATCAGCTTCCAGGGCGTCAGATCCGAAAGCTCGGACAGCAGATGCACCTTCTGCGAATCCAGACATCCCGTGACAAGAAGCGGTCCCTGTCCGCGCTGTAAATCCGTTTTGAGATCCTGGAACTCGATCATCTCCTCTAACGGATTTGCAAATACATCGCTCATTGTGTCTTGACTTCCTCCTTCCTCTCCGCCTTCTGCTTCTCTAGCTTCTCCTTCTCCCCGCGCGCCGCGCCGTTAAAATGGTTCATCGCCGCCTCAACGCCCTCGGTCATCATATCCACGACTGCCGCCGCACCATCCTTAAACGCCGTCGTCATCGTCTCGGCTTCCTCTTTCGGAAAATGTCCCAGCACATAGTCTGCCAGATCCATGCGCGCCGGCTTCTCGCCCACACCGATCCGCACGCGCGGAAATTCCTGCGTTCCCAGATGGGCAATGATATTTTTGATTCCATTGTGACCGCCCGCGCTGCCTTTCTTGCGGATGCGGATGCCGCCCGGAACCAGGCTGATATCATCATAAATCACGATAAACTCCGACGGATCTACCTTATAATAATCCATCACCTGACGGATGCACTCGCCGCTCAGGTTCATATAGGTCTGCGGCTTCACCAGAATGACCTTATTTCCCTCAATCATACCTTTTCCGATCAGTCCCTTAAATGCTTTCTCCCGGACATCAATGTTATACTTGTCCGCCAGCGCATCCAGCGTCATAAATCCCACATTGTGACGGGTTCCCTCATATTCTCTTCCCGGATTTCCAAGTCCTGCGATTACATACATAATTCTATTTCTCCCTCTTTTTCCATAGTATCAAAAATACCAGATTCTTCACTCATCGTCTTTCTCAAAAAGATAAAACAGACACGACTTTAAGCGTTAGATCCTGAAACTGCCACTTTTTTCAGGCTGTTTCAGGATCTAACGCATTTATTTTTCCATTTTATTCTGGATATTTTTAAATACTCTCATTTATCGCACATCTGTTTGCCAGATAGTTTCACCTAATTGTAACAAGGTTTTGGGGTCGTGTAAATAAGAAGTTACTTTTCCTTCACAACCTCAACCGCCTTCTGCAGCTGATTATCCTTCTCCTCTGGAATCACGACCTCCTGCGCCGCCTCTTCATCCAGCTCCACCTCGACATCCGGCTCGATGCCTTTTCCGTGGATATCATTTCCATTTGGCGTATAATAATGGTCGGTCGTCAGCTTGATCGCGCTTCCATCCGAAAGCGGCATCAGCGTCTGCACGATACCTTTACCGAAGGTCTTCGTTCCGACGATCGTCGCCACGCCGTAATCCTTCATCGCACCGGTAAATACCTCCGACGCGCTGGCGGAATTGCCATTTACCAGCACAACCATCGGGATCTCCAGGCTGTGTCCATCCTCAGCGTCGTATGTCTCCTCCGTGCCCTTCTTATTTGCCACGGTCAGGATCCGTCCGCCATCCTTCAAAATATAATCCGCCATCGAGACAACCGTCGTCACCTCGCCGCCCGGATTATTCCGCAGGTCGATGATCAAGCGCTTCATGCCCTCGCCCTGCAGTTCCTCGATCTTGGATTTAAACTGATCCGCAGTCACACGGTCAAACTCCGCAACGGAAATATATCCGATCTCATCATCCAGCATCTTGCCTGACACCGTCTGCACATCGATCGGTCGGCGGGTCAGGGTGATATCCTTGTACTCGTCGCTATTTTCACGGTAAACCGTAATTGTCAGCTGGCTGCCTTCCTCGCCCTTGACGTAATTATTGACCAGAAGCGACAGATCCATGCCGATCACTTCGGTGCCATCTACCTTATAAAGCGCATCGCCCGGAAGGATGCCTGCCTCCTCAGCCGGGCTGCCCTCAAACACTCGCACGATCGTGCTGACACCAGTCTGGACATTCTGGGATACCAGTGCACCGATGCCGCAGTAAGAACCATTTGTCTCATCCAGGAAGCTCGTCAGCTCATCCGGCGTATAGTAAACCGCATACGGGTCATTTAAACCACTCAAAAAGCCCTGGTAAATGCCGGCTTCTTCCTCGGATGTATCGATCTTTTCCTCAAACAGGTACTTTTTATCGATAATATCCTGTATCTGCTCCAGCTTTTTCGTGACATTCTCAAAATTGACCGGCTCCTGTGCCTGCGACGGTGTTCCCTCGGTCCGCACCTGTACCTGTGTCTGGTTATCGATCACACGGCGTCCAAACATGTAAATGCCCGCCGAAGCACCAACCGTGATCAGACACACCAGCGCTGTCACCAGCACACCGACCATCACACCGCGCCAGAATTTATTTTTACTGTCCATCTCTTATGCCTCCTGATTCCTGTCTATTCCTTCCGGATTTCATCTTTTGCAGCCACCTGATACTTTCCGCACTACGGACTTACATAGCTCGAAGGGTTTACATAACTTCCGTTCTTGCGGACTGCAAAATGCAGATGAGAACCTGTCGAATATCCGGTCGAACCTACCTTCGCGATCGTCTGTCCGGCTTTTACCGTATCCCCTGCCGATACCAGAAGCTGGGAACAGTGCATATACACGGTTGAAAGTCCATTTCCATGGTTGATCACAACATAATTTCCAGCCGAATAACTATAGGTTGCAATCGAAACCGTTCCTCCGGCGGCTGCCACGATGCTGCTGCCGGTCGAAGCGCTGATATCAATGCCCTTATGGTTCGAGGACGCGCCCGCCGTCGGTGATTTACGGTTTCCGTATCCAGATGTAATGCGTCCGCTTGCAGGGCACGGCCAGCGCAGCGAAGAACTTCCCGTCGAAGTGGTAGTCGTACTGCCAGTATTCCCTTTCGCGGTCGAATTATTCGTCTTTCCCGCTGCGGCGGCTTTTCTGGCAGCTTCCTCTGCCGCTTTTTTCGCCGCCTCTTCCGCTTCCTTCTTCTTAATCTCCGCCTCCATCTGCACGATCTTGGCTTCCTGCGCCTTGATATCGTCCTCATACGCTTTCGCCTGCGCTGATTTCTCGCCGATCTGCGCGTTGACGTTCTGGAGTTCTTTATTTTTCTCATTCAGGAGAAGCTGGACCGAATCCTGCTTTGCCTCCGTCTGCGCCTTCATCTCCTGCAGCTCCGCCTTCTCCGTCTCCAGCTTTTTCTTACTGTCCGCGATGGACTCTTTCGTCGCCACATACTGGTCGAGCATCTTCCGGTCATACTCCGAAATCTTTGAAACATACTCTGCCCGGTTTAAAAGCTCCGAGAGCGAACGGGCTTCCAGAAGCAGATTTAAGTAGCTGCTGTCGCCCTTCTCATACATATATTTGATACGCATTTTCATCGAAGCATACTGCTTTTTTTCGGTTTTCTGCGCTTCTTCCAGCTTTACCGCCGTCTCATCGATGCTTTTCTGCTTGCTGGAAATATTATTTTCCAGCTTCGTGACCTGCGACTGCAGATCATTCATCTTCGTGTCCAGCTCCTTGACATAGCTCTCGGTGTTACTTTTCAGCCCCTGAAGGCTTTTGATCGCCTCCTCGGTCTTCTTTTTCTCCTGTTCCAGGGCGCTTTTCTTATCCTTGGCGCTGCTTACATCCTTTTTCGTCGCTGCCGCCACCGAGGTCAGCACTGGGGAAGATGCCAGCGCCGCCGTCACAAGGAACAGAGCCGCACGTATTTTCAATCCCTGTTTTTTCATGTTCTCATCCTTTTTACCGCAAATTTCCGCTGCCGCCGCATTCTCCTACAGCAGCCGCCAATGTTTCTTACACCTTTAAATGTCTGCGGATCGTAAAGAAACTTCCGACAAAACCGATTCCCACGCCCAGCGCCATCGCCACGGCTACCATGCTCGGGAAAATGGTCTGAATCGGGATAAATTCAATCAGGTTCGACAAGATATCAAACCGTTCCATCATATATACAACCGCCTGGCGGTACAGAAAATACGTGATCGCCAGCGGAATCAGCGCGCCAACCAGACCGATCATCACACCCTGTACAACGAACGGCGCACGGATCATGAAATTCGTCGCACCGATCAGGCGCATGATCCGGTTTTCCTCCCGTCTAAATGCAGCTGCCGTCGTGATCGTATTGCTGATAAGGAAGATGGCAACTGCCAGCAGAATAGCGATGATCACCGCCGACAAAAGTCCCAGCATCTTGTTGAAGCTCGAAAGCCCGGACGCCGTATCGCTCGAATAATTGATCTTCCGGATTCCCTGCACCGTGCCAAGCCATGCAACCATGTCATCCTGCATGTCAATGTCTTTCAGATAGATCTCGTAGGACGCCGAACCGGCTAACGGGTTGTCATCCGCAAATCCTTCTGCCAGATCCTCGACTCCCTTAAAATATTCTTTCTTAAAATTCTCCCATGCCTCCTCGGCAGAAACATACTTTACTTCCTTGACCTCATCGCGGGCGCATATCTCACCCCCGATTTTCTGTATATCGTCCTCGCTCATATCTTCATTGAAGAAAACCGTGATTCCTACTGTAGATTCTGCATTCCGCACCATATACTGTACGTTGGCAATCAAGCCAAAAAACATACAGAACAGGAAAATACATGCCGAAATAATCGCCACCGACGCCAGTGAAAACCAGATATTCCGGATGATATTGCGCATGCCCTCCTTGGTGCAGTAAATCAATGTACTAATTTTCATGCCAGATACCGCCTTTTTGATCTCCCGTCAGCACGCCGCGCGTCAGCGTGATCACACGTTTTCCCATCTCTGCTACGATCTCCCGGCTGTGCGTTACCACAAGCACCGTCGTCCCGCGCCGGTTTATCTCCTCCAGAAGCTCCATGATCTCCATAGAATTATGTACATCCAGGTTTCCCGTCGGCTCGTCCGCCAGAAGTATCTCCGGCGAGTTGATCAGCGCACGGGCAATCGCAACACGCTGCTGCTCGCCGCCCGAGAGCTGGTTCGGGTATGCTTTATATTTTGAAGAAAGCCCTACCAGTCGGAGCATTTCCGGCACATTTTTCTTAATCTCACGGGGCGATACGCCGATGACCCGCTGTGCAAACGCGACATTTTCATATACTGTTTTATCCTTCAACAGACGGAAATCCTGAAACACCATTCCCAGCCGTCTGCGGTACTTCGGAATGTAGCGTCTCGGCATCTTTTCCAGATCCATATCGTTGACGATAATCTGGCCGGAAGTCGGCTCCAGCTCCTTCAAAAGAAGCTTTAAAAGCGTCGATTTGCCGGAACCGCTTCGTCCCATGATGAAAACAAACTCGCCGTCCTGAATCTGAATATTGATTCCCTTTAAGGCTTTATTCCCCGTCTTGTACGTCTTGGTGAGATTTTTAACCTCTATCATGCGTAAATCCTCTTTTTCAATTCTCCAAATGAAATTGCTGCGGCAAAGGCAATCTTCCTCCCCGCCACAGCAATTTGGCTTAATAATCCAGGTTTTCCATGTATTTCATATATTTTACAACCATCAGGGCAATCTTAAATGTGATCGCATCCTCAAATACCCGCAGATCCAATCCCGTGCTCTTCTGTAGCTTATCCAGACGGTATACCAGTGTGTTGCGGTGGATGTAAAGCTGTCGGGAAGTCTCTGATACGTTCAGGCTGTTCTCGAAGAACTTGTTGATTGTCGTAAGAGTCTCCTCATCAAACTCATCCGGCGATTTGCCATCAAAAATTTCCTTGATAAACATCCGGCACAGCGGAAGCGGCAGCTGATAGATCAGACGTCCGATTCCCAGCTTGCTGTATGCGACCACATTTTTGCTGCTGTAGAAAATCTTTCCTACATCCAGCGCCATCTTCGCCTCTTTATAAGAACGCGATACGTCCTTGATCTCGTTGACGATCGTACCGAATGCCACGCTGACACGTGTCAGGGACTCGGTATTGAGCATATCTACGATCGATGTGGCTGTCTTTTCCAGATCGTCGTAAGTCTCGCCCGGCTTCACTTCCTTGACTAGAATAATGTTCTTCTCATCCACTGCCGTGATAAAATCCTTCGTCTTGGTCGAGAACAGGCTGCGGACGGTCTCAAGTGCATTCACATCCTTCTCATGCTGCGTCTCGATGATAAATACGATCCGCTTGACGTTCGTCTCGATGTGCAGCTTCTTCGCACGGTTATAAATGTCAACCAGAAGCAGGTTATCAAGCAGCAGGTTCTTGATAAAATTGTCCTTGTCAAAGCGCTCCTTATAAGCTACCAGCAGGTTCTGAACCTGAAATGCCGCCATCTTGCCGACCATGTATACGTCGTCGCTTCCGCCCTTGGCAAGAAGTATATATTCTAACTGGTGATCGTCAAACACCTTAAAAAACTGATATCCCTGTATCACCTGGCTGTCCGCTGGAGAGTCTACGAAAGCCAGAATTGCACTCTCATATTCCTCAGCGCCAGTAAATGTGGATGCCAGCACCTTGCCTTCCGTATCACAGATACAGAGATCGACACGCGTAATTCCTTTTAACCCCTCAATGTTTGTCTGGAGTATCTGGTTCGAAATCATATTCCTCTCTCCTTTTCTTTTATCCTCCGTCCAGCTGTGTTTCCGGGTCTTTCAACCTGTCATTCCCCAAACCCGTTTGTTACCCCTCCGGCAATCTGTGCCTGTGGACCATAACCATTCCCCATCTGAATCTTGGACGGATCTTTCCCTTTATTTTAAAGCAAAGTGACGAAAAAAAAAAGAGGGCGGACGAAAAAAAGTGAATTTTTTCGTCATTTTGCCCTCACACGCCGGGATTTTCACAGACTGGAACTTGTTTTTCCGGCGAAATTTTCCAAATATGCGATTCATTCTTATTTTGCTGCGATTGCTTCCATCTCCATCAGGACGCCCTTCGGAAGTTTAGATACCTCGACGCAGGAACGTGCCGGGCATGCGCCCTCGAAATATTTCGCATAGATTTCATTTACTTTTGCAAAATCGTCCATATTTTTAATAAATACAGTTGTCTTGATTGCCTGGTCTAAGCTGCTGCCTGCGTCTGCAAGAAGTCCCTTTAAGTTCTCAAATACCTGCGTTGTCTGTTCTTCGATTGTTGCTCCAACTTCACCTGTTGCCGGATTCACACCGATAACTCCAGATGTGTATACAATGCCATTATATTCAATTGCCTGTGAATAAGGTCCGATTGCTGCTGGTGATTTTTCTGATACGATAACTTTCTTT
>ERZ835880.2418-NODE-2418-length-12459-cov-2.996533_pt1 | contig 12459 bp, 14 predicted proteins | sample MGYA00519944_ERZ835880 | MGnify/ENA primary metagenome ERZ835880 (study PRJEB31850, sample SAMEA3708787) | human gut metagenome | biome: human gut; feature: human-associated habitat; material: faeces | place: China | collected 2014 ... | reverse complement strand
TTGAACTCGCCGATATACATTCTGCCGCCCACCACAATTGCCAAGGTCTGAGATGCCGTTGCCATCAGCAGCAGCGTGCACGTCAGGACAACAGCGGTGACAAGCCCGTCGGTAGACTTCACCAGAGGGTCCATTTTGGATAGCAGAGCCTCCAGCAAGCCGGTCTTTTCCATGATGGAGCCGTACAGCATATCCCAGGACATCACGTTCGTTTCATATCGGCTGCTCGAAAGTAGCCAATCCAGCCGCGGATGAACTCCTTCACTTCCTGCATTACCCTGCGGACATTGCGTCCACGGTTGCGCTTTGTAAGAAGCTTCAGCTTTTCCTTCGCCTTGGCAAGAGACTTTCGGTGCACACGGATATAGGTACCGCTAACCGGCAGCTTCGGAAAGTGACCAAGGCAAAATCGGTATTCCCTACGGATGACAGTCTGCTGAAGATGCTGTATCTGGCTATGATGGATATTACGAAGAAGTGGACCGGAAGGCGGCAGGACTGGAGCGTAATTCACACACAGTTGGCGGTGTTCTTTGCCGACCGCATGCTGGACTGACCGGCTGCAACCGGAATGTCAAGAGTCGAGATGAACGGAGGCTGACGCCTCCGCCCTTGACATCCCCTCGAAGCGCTGTTATTTTTGTAGAAAAGGCGGCAGCAGCTTCAACCGCGGGTACATCATGCACAGCCATTTGTCATGGCGGGTCAAGTCCTCGCCCTCTTTGCCGACAACCTCGCCCAGCCACTTCTTGATCTTCGGGTCGTTGACATTATCGTTATAGACCCAGCCCTCGTTGCCCGTGTTGTAGGGCGGATCGATGTAGATGCACTTGACGCGCCCCTCATACCGGGGCAGCAGTGCTTTCAGGGCTTCCAGATTGTCGCCCCGGATGATCATATTTTCGCTGCCGTTATCTTCGTTGTGCTGTCCGTTTTCATCAAAGCTGTACTTGCGCTCCAACACCCGAAACGGCACGTCCTGATGGTGATTGATCACCTTGCTTTTTCCAATCCATTCAAGTGTTGGCATGGATGATTTCCTCCGTAATCGTGTTATCCTCATTTCAAATGAGGGTTTTCTACCGCTGTCATCGTTTGTCGAATCGACGATTTGGGTAGAGTCGTAACCAAGGGGGCAGTGCGCCCATTCGCACCCGCGAGATGGAATAAACCCCATTATTTCGAGTTAGAGTCGCTGATATGATGCGGCTCATTTTTCGTTTTCGGCGGGCTTCTTGATATACTTGCCGTTCTTGATTCTCGCGTCCGCTGGCTTCTCTGCGTCCTCTGGAATCCCCCAGACCGAGCCAATGCGGATAGCACCGGGGACGCGCCCCTCGCCGCACAAAATCTGAATACGGCGGGTGGAGATACCCCAGCGTTCGGCGGTTTGCGCGATAGATAAATACTTCATGGGCGGTACTCCTGTTGCAGTTCAGTTCTGCGTCTGCTTATAAAATCACAGTATAATTATAATCGTCAAAGCGAATAAAAGCAAAGGCTTTTCGGAAAAGTTCGGGAAGTATCTACAACTTAAAAATCAAGGGTTTGGGGCTTCCCCAAAAATCAAAATGGGCGTATCGGCTGCAAGGCTGAAACGCTCATTTTTCCGGTGTGTACGGACACCGGATGTGCTTGCTATTCTCTCAAATCTCATATCCGCAGATACACCGCGCTCCCGCTTTCGCAAAAGCAGGGGCGCATATTTTTTGGAAATTTCTCATTTCGATACCTGCGCTTTGACTTAAAAATGTCCGTTGTAAAGTGAAAGGAGTTCTTTGATATGCCAGACCGCACACGACCCATCCGCAAGGAAATATGTCTGAATGAATCGGAATGGAATCTCATTCAGCGCAAAATGCGCCAGTTGGGGACGCACAACTTCGGTGCGTATGCCCGGAAAATACTGATTGACGGGTACATCATCAAGGTCGATTACACCGAGCAGAAAAAGTTAGCTGCCGCCGTCAGCCGTGCCGCCTCAAATATCAACCAGATCTGCCGTCGCATCAACAGCACCGGGCATTTTTACGATGCCGACGTTGCCGAGCTGAAAGAACGGATGGCTGACGTATGGGAGCTGCTGAAAGTACAGCAGAGAAACGAATTGTAATTCGGGAAAGGAGTACAGATATGCCGCGCATGAGCAAATCAAAAAAGCTGGAATGGTCGTTCTTCCTGAATGACCGGGGACGCAAGGCGTACAACACGCTCTGCCGCCGCTGCGTCCACGATTGCAAGCAGAGCTTTCGGGCGGTTGTCGTTATTTGCCCGCATTATCAGTCGAAACGCTCTAAGGCGGGGCGCACCGCCTCGCTTCCGAGGGGACCAACGGACAAGCCGCCATAGTAGCCGTATCACACCAGACCAGAGAGGATGTGATGAAAAATCTATTTCAAACTGAATACCGCATTGCCGCCGTTTATTCCCTTGCCGCGCTTCATGCTGGCGGGCGAATATTCCATCAACGCCAAGCTACTTTATGGGCTGCTGCTCAACCGCACAACGCTTTCCCAGAAAAGCGGCTGGGTGTCCGAGGATGGGAATGTGTATGTGATCTATACGATCAAGCAGATGGCGGATGACCTTGACCGGAGTGAGCGGACGGTCAAAACCGCCCTGCGGGAGCTGGAAAATGCCGGGCTGATCACCCGCGTCCGTCAGGGCTGGAATCAGGCGAACCGCATCTTTCTGCAAATCCCAGACAGGGTGCAGGTTTCTTCCCGTCCAGAGGGCAATACCTGCCCAATGGATGTGCAGGATTCTTCCCCTTGCATGGGGCAGAAATTGCCCGCAAGTAATACTGATACAGAATATAAAGAACAGAGTAAGACCGAAAGAGTAGAGAGTACGCGCCGCCGGTATGGAGAGTTTCAAAATGTTTTCCTGTCAGGCGAGGAATGTTCCCGGCTGGAAACGGCTTATCCCGGCAAAGCTGCCGAATACATTGAGCGGCTGTCCCGGTACATGGCTTCCAATGACAGGCACTATGCCAATCATTACGCCACCATCAAGAAGTGGTTGGATGAGGACAGTAAGGGCAGGAGCGCGAAAAACTACACCTACGACGATAACGAGGGAGAGTGTCTATGAATCCGATTTTTACGAAAATGGTTGATGCCGTTGAAGCGGCTAATGCCGCGCCTGACGATTACATCAATCCTGCCAATGGGCTGAAATACTGCGGGAAGTGCCGCACGCCGAAAGAAGCCTTATACCCCACAGACCTTCAGGCGCAGGGCTTTACCAAGCACCCGGTGATGTGCAAGTGCGCTGCCGAACGCCGAGAACGAGAAGAAGCAGAACGCCGGAAATACGAGCGAATGTCCTATGTGACGATGCTCCGCAGTGAAGCGTTCCGTGATATGCCCGCCGCTGACTGGCGGTTTGAGGCAGCCGCAGTTACAACGCCCCAGCTTGAAAAGGCGAGGGGCTACGCGCAGAACTGGGACGATTTCAAAAAAGAGGGGATCGGGCTGCTCCTGTTCGGGAATGTCGGCACGGGAAAGTCCTATGCCGCTGGCTGTATTGCCAACGCTCTGATTGACCGTCTGGAGTCTGTCCTCTTTGTGGGAATGTCTGATGTAGTCAACCGTATGCAGGGTAATTTCGGCACGGATCGCGACCATTACATGAAATCGCTTATGCGCCCTGACCTCCTCATTCTGGATGATTTGGGTGCAGAGCGTAACACCAGCTTCGGTAAGGAGCGAGTGTTCGATGTGGTTGACAAGCGGCTGCTGACCGGCAAGCCCATGATCGTCACCACGAATATCCCGCTTTCCGTTATGAAGCAAGCTGCCGATTGGGATGACCGCCGCATTTTTGACCGCATCTTGGAAGTCTGCGTCCCGATCCGCTTCGACGGGGAGAACTTCCGCAAAGGCAATGCCAGGGCGAATATCAAAAAAGCCGCAGAAATGCTGAATGGGTAAGCTGTTGCAGCAGCTTACCCACCCATGAGACAGGAATATTATTCAACCGGCTTTCCTGTTTCTTCTGAAATAAAACGACCCTCAAACCGACAGCCGATAGCCGTCGCTATTTCCTGCAACTCGCTTTCCCTGAAATTGTCACGGCGCATTTTGCCGCTGATATTTTGGGTTGTGCAGCCAAGCTGCCTTGAAAGCTGACTGACAGTTACGCCTTGCTTCTTCATAGCAGCTCGGATAACCTGAGCCATGCTCATTGACTTCACCTCCGGGGATTTTCAAAGTAATTATACATGAGAGCAAGCAGAAATGTCAATTCAGGAGTTACCGGAGAATCGCTCCGGAGCTATTGACCCAAGACTGGAAATAGCATATAATAGTAACTACTGAGTTACCATTGAAAAAGCGGCACTTCATTCGGCTGACGAACATAACGTCAAATGGGGTGATTACATGGTAGAAAACGAAAACTACAAGAGCTACACTGCAAACAATGGAACTGAGCTTCGCTTTCCCAAGGAGAGTGTGGTTCAGATGACGGCGGAGCAGCGGGACTGCTACCAGAACTTTATCAATGTTCTGGCACAAATCCTGATTAAATATGCTGCCGCAGAAAAGGAAAATCAGAAAATCTGAGCAGAGTATTCCGGGCGGTCGATGACCGCCCGGATCTGCAATAGGAGGAAATATGTATAATACGAAAGAGGGCAAATCGTGTGTTATCTATATCCGCGTCAGCAGTGAGCGTCAGGTAAAGGGGTATAGTCTGGACGGGCAGAAACACTATCTGGCTGAATGCGCCGAGCGTCGGGGTATGACCGTTCTTGATACCTACGTTGAAGAAGGCAAAAGCGGCAAGAGCATCGAGGGACGGACTGAGTTCCAGCGGATGCTGGATGACATTCAGAGCGGAAAAGTGCATACGGACTATGTGCTGGTTTTCAAATTATCGAGGTTTGGCAGAAACGCACGGGACGTGCTGAACTCCCTTGAGTTCATTATGAAATATGGCGTTCATCTGATGTGCGTAGAAGATGGGCTTGATTTCTCAACCTCTATGGGAAAAATGATGATTACCATTCTCGGTGCGGTAGCTGAGTTGGAACGTGAGAACATCATTGCACAGAGCCTTTTGGGGCGTGAGGAAAAAGCAAAGTCCGGCGGCTGGAACGGCGGCTTTGCACCCTATGGGTATCGTCTGGTAAAGGGTGATGACAAGAGTAAAGGGAAATTGGAGACCGTCCCGGAAGAAAAGGCTGTCGTGCAACTGGTTTTTGATATGTTCCTGAACCGAAATATGGGCTACACGGCAATTTCGGGCTATCACAATCGAAACGGTTATACTCGCCCACCGGCAAAGAATGCCATCCGCCCCAGCTATGGAGAGTGGAGTTCTGACCACATTAAGAGAATGCTCAGTAATCCAATCTATACCGGGCGCGTAGCATGGGGCAAGCGCCGCACAGAGAAAGTTCCCGGCAAAGATAACGAGTATCGGCTTGTGAAGCAGGACGAGTATATTTTGAGTGAGGTTGTTTCCCATGAGGCGTTTGTTTCCAAAGAAGATTTTGACAAGGTTCAGGAGATCAAAGCCATTCGTGGGAAAAAGGGTAATCACAACATTGGTCAGTATAACGCGCATCTGTTGTCCGGTATCGTAAAATGTCCGCAATGCGGCGCACCTATGTATATCGGTATGACCAAGTGGACAAATCAGGATGGCACGGAGCGCCGCACAGAATCTTATGTCTGTTCTTATGCGACTAAACACAGGGGGACTTTGGTATGCCGCAGAAATGGCGTGGTAGCCAGTCAGGTTGAGGACGAGGTGATGGAGTACACCCGGAAGATTGTCCGCAATCCGCAGTTTATCAAGGATTTGCAGGAAAAGGTAATGACCGCCGTGGACATGACCGAGGTCGAAAATGACATTACCGCCTATAAAAAGCAGCTATCCGCTTTACAGCGCAGCCGTGACAGCTTGGAACAGGATATTGACCGCATTGCCCCGGATGACAAGTATGCAGAACGACGCCGCGCGGATATGACGCGCCGCCTGAATGACCTCTATGACCAGATTTATAAGGCGGAGGATCTGCTGCAAGAGAGCCTGATGAAAAAGGCAACTTTGGAAAGCGAGCAGATGTCTGTGCAATCTATGATTGGAATCCTCTCGTCTTTTGACGCAATCTATGATAGAATGAATGCGGCAGAGCGGCGCGACCTTGTGAAATACCTGATTTCCGAGGTTGAGTTGTTCCCACGTGAGGAGCAAAAGACGCAGAAACGCTTTGTAAAGGCGATTGCGTACAAGTTTCCCATTGAGCAAAAGGTGCTCACGCAATTTGACGAATGCGGGGCATCTGTCGAGACGGTGTGTCTATTGACCAAGCGTCCGGACTGAGGCAGAAATGCGGCGTTCTTGAGCGTGAGAATCACAACAGGCCCAAGTCTGAGAATGCAAAACAACCGCAATGCCCGCCGGAGAAGGAAAAGGCAATTACGGAGGCATTACGTCACTTTGGGATGATTTAAGGCGGATGTCTTAATCATTAAAGGAACGGTGAGGGTATGAATTACAAAATTGCGATCTGCGACGACTCCGATGCGGACAGACAATATGTTTTGAATATGGTGCGCGCTTGGGCTTCGTCCGCCGGTCACACGGTGCATATCGACGACTTCCCCTCCGCCGAGAGCTTCCTGTTCCGCTACGCAGAAGAAAGCGACTACGACATTCTCCTGCTGGATATCGAAATGGGCGCGATGGACGGCGTCACGATGGCAAAAGAGCTTCGCAAGAGCAACGACACGGTGCAGATCATTTTCATCACCGGCTACTCCGATTACATTTCAGAGGGCTACGAGGTAGCGGCGCTCCACTATCTGATGAAGCCCGTGAAGGAAGAAAAGCTCCGGTCGGTGCTGGACCGCGCCGCGGAAAAGATAACGAAAAACGAACGGGTCTTGCATTTCGAGTCCGGCGGAGAAATGGTGCGTGTGCCGATTTATCAGATTCGATATGCAGATGTGCTTGGCAACTATGTGACCGTTCACGCGCGAACGGATGTGAAGGTGAAAATGACATTGGGCGAGCTTGAAAAGCAGCTCGACGAGTGCTTCTACCGCGTGGGGCGCTCTGCACTCGTGAATCTGACGCAGATCAGCCGCGTCACCAAGACGGAGATCCGGCTGAGCGACGGAACCGCCATCCCGCTGCCACGGGGCGCGTATGAGGGCGTCAACCGTGCCATTATCAACATGAGGTAAGGCGTATGGGCTTGTTTGCAAAGAAAATCGAAAAGCAGATCGCCTCCTATCAGCAGGAGCTGATCGAAACGCATTATCGCGAAGTAGACAATATGTACCGCCAGATCCGCGGCTGGCGGCACGACTACCGCAACCATATCCAGACCATGAAGGCTTACGCTGCCGCGGGAGATTGGGACGCCATCCGAAACTACCTCGACCTGCTGGACACCGATCTGCAAACCGTGGACACGGTCATCAAGACCGGCAATCCCATGACCGACGCCATCCTCAACTCCAAGATCTCCCTTGCAAAGGCGAAGGGCATCGAGGTCGCGGCCGATGCCCACATCCCCGTCCGGCTGAAGTCCTCGGAGATCGATCTCTGCTGCATCCTCGGCAATCTCTTCGACAACGCCATTGAGGCCAGCATGAAGCTGCCGGAGGACAAGCGCCTCATCCGGGTCTATATGGATATGAAAAATACCCAGCTCTACATCTCCTTCACCAATTTTACCGCCGGGAAGAAAATGCAGAAGGAGGGAGGGCTGTTCCGCAGCACCAAGGGCGAGGGGCATGGCTTCGGTCTTGTCCGCATCGACGCCATCGTGGAGCGGCTGGACGGGTACATCAGCCGCAACAGCGAGGACGGCGCGTTCACCACCGAAATACTGCTTCCGCAGGAGTGAGAGCTGCAATTCATCCCCCGGAAAAAGCGATTCGTCCCCGGAATCAACCGGGGGCGATTTTTTCTGCTATGCTATGCGCGTGAGGTGAAACGACATGAAACACAGAGAAAAACCGAAGTACAGCGTCCGGCAAAATGTCTGCTTTATGGTGCGGACCGCTTGGGAGAAGCGCAGGAGAGTGCTGCTCCTTTGCGTTGTGGTCGCGGCCATCAAAGTGGCGTTGGATTTGGCGCAGCTCTATGTCACACCGGAAATTCTTACGAGGGTGGAGCAGGGCGTTCCCGTGGGGGAGTTGCTGACAACTATCGGATTTTTCACAGCGGCACTTCTTCTCTTACAGGGGGCTGCGGCGTATTGCGATGCCATCCGGATGCCCGGTGAGATCGATGTTCGCTGTGCCATCATCCGCATGATCTCCCGGAAAAGCGGCGAGACCTCCTACCCAAATGTCCACGACTCCAAAATTCTGAAGCTGGAGGAGCAGGCGCAGCGGGCCACCAGCGGCAACGACGATGCGGCGGAGCATATTTGGCGAACGCTGACGGAGCTGCTGGCAAATCTCGGCGGCTTTGCCGTATATCTGCTGCTGTTCTCCCGCTTGAGCCGCTTTTTGATCCTGCTGGTGGTGCTGACCGCCGCAGCAGACTTCTTCGTTTCCCACTACATCAGTGAGTGGGAGTACCGCCACCGGGATGAACGGGAACAGTATGACAAGGAACTGCACTATTTTCTGACGCAGCCTCGGCAGATACAGCTTGCCAAGGACATCCGCGTCTTTGGTTTAGCCCCTTGGCTGCGGGAATTGCGGGAAAAATCCATGAAGGCACTCTCCGCCTTCATCGCCCGCCGGGAAAGGACTTATCTCTGGGCTAATGTGGCTGACGTGGCGCTGACGCTTCTTCGCAACGGCATCGCGTATGCGTATCTGATTCGGCAAACTCTGGTACATGGCTGGCCTGCATCGACATTTTTGCTCTACTTTACCGCCGTCAGCGGCGCTGCATCGTGGGTGACCGGCATCCTGACCCAGTGCAGCCAACTGCATAAGGAGAGCATCGACCTGTCCAAAATACAGGAATATCTGAACATTCCGGAGCCGTTTCGGTTTGAGGGCGGAGTGCAGCCGCCCGCAGCCGACGGGTATGAGCTGCGGCTGGAGAACGTGTCCTTCCACTATCCGGGCACGGAGAGGGATATTCTCAGACACATAGACCTGACCATCCATCCCGGCGAAAAGCTGGCGGTGGTGGGCTTGAACGGTGCGGGCAAGACCACCATGGTGATGCTGCTTTGCGGCTTCTACGACCCCACCGAGGGGCGTGTGTTGCTAAACGGGCAGGATATTCGTGAATTTGACCGCAGCGCGTATTACCGCCTGTTTTCCGCTGTATTTCAGGGGTTTTCCATTTTGGATACCACCATTGCGGAATGTGTTGCCCAGACCACCGAGCATATCGACAGAGTAAAAGTCGATCACTGCCTTGCACAGGCCGGCTTGACAGAGGCTATTGCCAAATTCCCCCAAGGGGTGGATACCCACTTTGGCCGGGAGGTGTATCTGGACGGCGTACAGCTCTCCGGCGGCCAGACCCAGCGGCTGATGCTGGCGAGAGCGCTTTATAAGGACGGGCCCATCCTCGTTCTGGACGAGCCTACGGCGGCGCTGGATCCCATTGCGGAAAACGATATTTACCAAAAGTACAGCGATATGACGGCGGGTAAGACCTCCGTGTTCATCTCCCACCGGCTGGCGTCTACCCGCTTCTGTGACCGCATCCTCTTTATAGCAGACGGCGGCATCGCCGAGGAGGGTACCCACAAGGAGTTACTGGCAAAGGGCGGTGCTTATGCGGAGCTATTTGCCGTGCAGAGCCGCTATTATCAGGAAGGAGGTGTGCAGGATGAAGAAGAAAGCTGAGGGCATGAGCCTGCGGGAGACCTTTGCCATCCACCGCCGGGCGGCACGAGATATGCGCCGGATCGCACCGGGCTGCTTTATGCCGTTTATCCTCTGTGCTGTTGTGGAGGCAGCATCGCCCTATGCGGTCATCTGGCTCTCCGCCCGGCTTGTCGATGAACTATCCACCCTTCGCAGACCGGAGATTCTGGCCAAATGGGTCCTTTGGATCGTAGCGGTCAGTGCTGCGGCAGAGCTGCTCAAGGCCGTGCTGGAGAGGTGGAAAAATGTCCGGGGCGAACTGCTTGACAGACAGAAAGAAGTTTTGTATACCGAGAAATTTCTGCGGATGGATTATGCCGACTGTGACAGGCAGGAAACACGTGATCTGTTCTCTCAGATCCGGCAGAATGCCGCCTGGTCCGGTTGGGGCTTTGCCCATCTCAAGCTGTACTATACGCAGGCAGTCCAAGGCATTACCGGCATTTTAGGGGCTGCCGCCTTGACGGTGAGCCTGTTCACCCGGCAAGTCCCGACCTCGGCGGGAAAATTGACCGCTCTCAATCACCCGCTTTTCCTTGTGGGCATCCTTCTGCTGATTGCCGCCGTTACCTGCCTTGGTCCGGCGCTGGTCGGCAGAGCCTATTCTGCCTGGAACACGCTGGCAGAGCAGGTATGCTTCGGCAATCGAGTGTTCAGTCACTTCGCTTTCATGCGGCCGGGAAAAAAGGAAGAGGATATGGATCGCAGAATGTACCGCCAGAGCGAACTGGCGGAGCATTATGTCCGCACAGTGAATATCTTCGGCGTCGGCTCTCCCGTGGCAAAGGCGTCCCAAACCACTGTGGGACTGAGCAAGGCGCTGGCCGCCTCTCTATCCGCTGTTCTCTCCGGCGTTGTGTATGTGTTCGTATGCTTGAAGGCGCTGGGCGGTGCCTTCGGCATCGGCAGCGTGACCCAGTATGTCAGCGCCGTGACCACATTTTCCGGCAACGCCGCCCTGCTACTGAGCACCGTCAGTCATATGCGGGCCAATGCTGAGTTCCTCAAGGCCATCTATACGTTTCTCGACATTCCCAATTCCATGTATCAGGGGAGTCTCACCACCGAAAAGAGGTCGGATCGTCAGTATGACGTGGAGTTTCGGGATGTATCCTTCCGTTATCCCGGCTCGGACATCTGGGCGCTGCGCCATGTGAATATGAGGTTCAAGGTCGGAAAAAGGCTTGCCATCGTGGGCGAAAACGGCAGCGGCAAGACCACCTTCATAAAGCTCCTGTGTCGCCTGTACGACCCGCAGGAGGGGCAGATTTTGCTCAACGGCATCGACATCCGCAAGTACCGCTATGACGATTACATGGGAATATTTTCCGTGGTATTTCAGGATTTCCAGCTCATCTGCCAGCCCTTGGGCAACAATGTGGCGGGCAGCATGGAATATGACCGTGACCGGGCAAAGAAGGCTCTGATCGATGCAGGCTTCGCAGACCGTCTTGCAGCGATGAAAAAGGGTCTGGACACCATGCTTTACAAAAATCTCTCCGAGGACGGTGTCGAGGTTTCCGGCGGCGAGGCGCAGAAGATCGCCATTGCCCGCGCGCTCTATAAGGACGCGCCCTTCATCATCCTCGACGAGCCGACGGCGGCGCTGGACCCCATCGCCGAGGCGGAGATCTACAGCAAGTTCGATGAGATCGCAGGTGATAAGACCGCCATCTATATCTCCCACCGTCTCTCCTCTTGCAAATTCTGTGACGAGATCGCCGTGTTCCACGAGGGCGCGGTCATCCAGCAGGGCAGCCACGCCGAATTGCTCGCCGATCGGGGCGGCAAATACTACGCGCTCTGGAACGCACAGGCGCAGTATTATACGGAGTGAAGCTGCTCTGTGCGTCAGAAAGAAACCGCTGTAATCCCCATCCCGTGCAGGATGGAGATTACAGCGGTTTTGTGTTTTCTGAGCAGACATTGCAAGCTGCATTTTGGCAGTTTGTATATGCACCCGCGAGGAAAATGGAGGGATTGCAAAGGGAGGTCTCGTCTGTCGGCTCGGTCAGCGCTTCAAAGAGTTTCACGCTTTGAGGTCTCCACCGGAGACCCGCGCCCCTTTGCCGCGGGGTTTCCAATAGGGGCGCGCAGCATCCCTGTTGGCACACGATTTTGCTTCGCAAAGTCTAGTGTGTTATACCTTTGCTTCCGGCTGACGCGGGAAAGGGGTTGGCGGCATACTCTGCGGTGCGGCAGAGTGTGGCAACAAACGCTTTTTCGCGGCAGTAGGACAGGCGGATTTTGTGACACCAAGGTGACACAAATGCAGGATTTTTGGAAAGCAAAATCCGACTGGCCGGAGAAGGAAGCAGAGGTATATATAAGCTCTCGTCCCGCCGCAGCGACGTTCCCTGTTTCAGCGTTTCTTCCGTTTTCCCTTGCCATGGGTCATGGTCGTTTTCCCGCGTTGGCTGATGGGGCTTTTCAGGTACTTGGACTTTTTAAGTCCGCTGATGATTGAGACAAATTCTTCCTTTGTAAGTGTGTCATAATCAAGCCCAATCGTTGCCATGAACGCACGGATTTGCTTTTCCTCGGAACTGCCCTCAAAGTTCATTGCCTCCCGCAACTGGTTCTGCATATTTTCTGCAAAGGAGACTTCATCCGCGGTCATGGTGTCAGGGCGATGCTGCTCTCGAATATC
>ERZ835880.2409-NODE-2409-length-12515-cov-4.127047_pt1 | contig 12515 bp, 6 predicted proteins | sample MGYA00519944_ERZ835880 | MGnify/ENA primary metagenome ERZ835880 (study PRJEB31850, sample SAMEA3708787) | human gut metagenome | biome: human gut; feature: human-associated habitat; material: faeces | place: China | collected 2014 ... | reverse complement strand
CTGTCAGGCACTTGGGGTGATGCCCGCCCAAAAGTACACGGCAGACGGCGGCCCGACCACCCGCGACATTCAAGAGCTCCTCGTAACTACGAGCCACCATCAACTTAACCTGTATCTGTTTACGCAGATACTGTTCTTCAACGCCATTATCGGCGCACCGGATGCACACGCGAAAAACTATTCCCTGCTCCTTGGAAACGACGGCGCAGCCATGATGGCTCGAATGTACGATGTCGCATCGGGGCTGGCATACGAGCGCATGCGCCGCCGGGCACGCCTTGCTATGAGCGTTGGCGGCGAAAATCGTGTGGGGCGCATCGGTCCAGGTGCTATCCGCCGATACCACGGTATGGGCGACCCCGCGCTGGAGACGGCACTCACCGATGCCGGGCTATCCGAGAAGTTTTGCTTTGCGACCATGATGGACCTCGCCTACGAGGTACCCATTTGCATGGAAGAGGTCATGGACGAATACGCCGACCTGCCCGGCATGGCGGACCTGCGCGAGCATATGCTCGGCCCCGTCCGCGAAAACTGCCAGCGAACCCTCGACCTCATCAGGGCGGATATGGGCTAGACGCCAATCAATTTCCCATTTCTTAAAAGAAGAGAGGGGACACCTGTCGCAAAAGACCGGGTACCCCCTCTCGTAATGTCATTTGCAATCCGCTAGCACGTGGCTCGGACTGCTGCTAGCGCAACCTTTACGCGGCAAGGCGCTTGAGGACGTCGATGAGCAGCTCGTAGAAGCGCTCGGCAGAAGCGAGCTCCATGCTCTCGTCCGGGGTGTGGACATCGGAGAGTGTCGGGCCCACGGCGATGGCGTCCAGACCGTGCAGGGCCTCGGCAAACAGGCCGCACTCAAGGCCGGCGTGAATGGACTCGATGCGCAGCTCGGAGCCAAAGAGTTCACGGTAGCTCTCGACAAAGACGTCGCGGACCGGCGAATGCTCGGCATAGCTCCAGCCGGGATACTCGAACTCGAACTTGGCGTCGAAGCCCAAGACATCGGCCAGCGTCTGGAGGCGGTCCTTGAACTCGTTCTGCAGCGAGGTGATCGAGGAGCGCGGGGACAGCATGATCTTGACCTCGTCGTCAGAAGTGGCGACCACACCGATGTTGGAGGAAACCTCGACGGAGCCGTCGGTGGCGACGTTGCGGCGAATCACGCCGTTAGGGGCAAGACGCAGAGCGCGAATGAGGGCAAGTGCGGACTTCTGGTCCATGGCCTCGACCTCGGCGTCGTCGGCAATCTCGACGGTGCAGGTAAAGCCGGGATCGAAGACCTCGAGCTCGGCAGTGACGTCGGCGATGATGCCACGGGCGATCTGGGCCGCGGCCTCGGCGGCAGCGTGGTCGGCGTAGACCAGAACAGCCTTGCACTCACGGTTGATGGCGTTGTCCTTAGTGCCGCCGTTAAAGCTGACGATGGCGGGCTCGCCGGCGACCATCAGGCGGTCGATGATACGGGCCATGATGAGGTTGCCATTGCCGCGCTCCAGGTTGATGTCGGAGCCGGAGTGACCACCCAGTAGGCCGGAGATGTCGAGCGTAAGGGTGCTGCCGGTCTTGTGCTCTCGCACGATGGGGCAAGTGTAGGTAACGACGACGCCGCCGGCGCAGCTGACGGTGGCAACGCCCTCTTCCTCAGAGTCAAGGTTAATCATGGTGCGGGCGCTGATCTGGGACTTGTCGAGCGTCTCGGCGCCGACCAGGCCAGTCTCCTCGTCGGTGGTGAATACGCACTCGAGGGCGGGGTGAGCAATCGAATCGTCATCGAGAACAGTGAGCATCAGAGCGACGGCGATACCGTTGTCGGCGCCCAGGGTGGTGCCGTTAGCGGTGAGGACGCCGTCCTTGATGACCAGGTCGATACCGTCGGTCGTAAAGTCGTGCTCAACAGAGCCCAACTTGTCGCACACCATATCGATGTGGCCCTGTAGCATCACGGTCAGAGCATTCTCGGCGCCGGCAGAAGCGGGCTTGCGAATGATGACGTTGTAGACCTCGTCCTGGTACACATCGAGGCCGCGCTCCTTGGCAAACGCAACCAAGAAATCGCTGATGCCCTTCTCGTTGCCAGACCCACGGGGGATCGCGCTGACCTCCTCAAAGAAATGGAACAGCTGGGCGGGCTCGTAGCCAGTAATCTTGTAATCCATGGTGCCTCCTTGGCGCAACTGGTTAGACAGTAAGACATGCGCCTTGTATATTCCCAGACTTTGCGTGCATAAACCAGTCGAAAACGCCGAGCGCCCTTGCATCATCGGCTAACGGTGGGGAGACGCCACTTTATTAAGATAAAGCAGGTTAGACGGGCCGCGCCGAAGGGACGTTGGACCCTTCAACCAACCTCAACGCTTGATCAACGTTTATGTATACGCCATTGATATGTTTAATGAGATCTACTTTGAACGAAGGGGGCTTTCCAACAGAAAAAGGGCGCTCCTTGGGAACGCCCTCGTGGACACAAGGTTTTGTTACGCCCTACAGCGCGCCGGAACCGGCTTGCATCATGCCGCCGGGGCCCGAGATCACGCCGCCGCTCACGGGCGCGGCGCTGCCAGTGTGCGGTGCCGCCGGGGTGGTATCGCCACCGAGCGTACCTGCCGGACGCGGTGCCGGAATCTCGCCCGTGCCGTGGCTAAAGACAAACTTGCCATCGGCCACGTCGCACAGGACGGTATCGCCCTCGCTCCACTCGCCGGCCAGAAGTTCCTCGGACAGCGGGTCCTCGATGAGCTTTTGAATAGCACGGCGCAGCGGACGCGCACCGTTGGTGAGGTCGGTGCCCTCGGCCACGATCTTGTCATAGGCCGCATCGGTGAGCTTGATGTTCATGCCGTTGGCAATCAAACGCTGACGCAGGTCGTCCACCAGCAGGTGCGCGATCTTGGTGAGATTCTCGCCCGAGAGCTTCTGGAACACCACGATGTCGTCGATGCGGTTGAGCAGCTCGGGGCGGAACAGGCGCTTGAGCTCGCCCATGGCGCGGCCGCGGATCTCACTCGAGGTGAGGCCCTGCTCGCCGGTGGTGCCAAAGCCAACGCTTGCATCCTGCGCAATCTCGCGGGCGCCCACGTTGGACGTCATGATGATCACGGTGTTGCGGAAGTCGACCGTCTTGCCCTGGCTATCGGTCAGACGACCCTCTTCCAGCACCTGCAGCAGGATGTTGAAGATATCGGGGTGCGCCTTCTCGATCTCGTCGAACAGCACGACGCTGTACGGCTTGCGGCGCACGGCCTCAGTGAGCTGGCCGCCCTCGTCATAGCCGACGTATCCCGGAGGGGCACCAATGAGACGCGAGACGGAGAATTTTTCCATATACTCGGTCATATCGATGCGCACGAGGTTGTGTTCATCGTCGAACAGGCAGTCGGCGAGGGACTTTGCAAGCTCCGTCTTGCCGACGCCCGTGGGACCGAGGAAGAGGAAGCTGCCGATCGGGCGGTTCGGGTCTGCGATGCCCGCACGCGAGCGCTGGATGGCCTCGGTCACGAGACGCACCGCCTCGTCCTGACCGACGACGCGCTTGTGAATGATCTCGTCGAGGCGCAGCAGCTTTTCGCGCTCGCCCTCCATCAGGCGGCTGACGGGGATGCCCGTCCACTTGCCGACGATGTCGGCGATCTCGTTTTCCGTCACGGTGTCGTGCACCATGGAGTTGTCGCCCGTGTGCTTTTCGGCTGCGGCCTCGGCGTCCCTGAGCTGCTTTTCAAGGGCGGGGAGGTCGGAATACTTGAGCTTGGCTGCCTTTTCGTACTCAAGGTTCGCCTGCGCGCGTTCAATCTCGCCGTGCATCTGCTCGATCTGGCTCTTGAGCTGCTTCACGCTGTCCACGCCGCTCTTTTCCGCTTCCCAGCGGGACTTCATGGCGTTGAACTGTTCCTTTTCATCGGCAAGCTCTTTCTTGAGCTCCTCGAGACGGTCGCGGGAGAGCTGGTCGTCCTCTTTCTTGAGGGCCATCTCTTCGATCTCCTGCTGCATGATCTTGCGGCGCAGATCGTCGAGCTCTGCGGGCATCGAGTCGATCTCCGTGCGGATCATCGCGCAGGCCTCATCGACGAGGTCGATGGCCTTGTCGGGCAGGAAACGGTCGGTGATATAGCGGTCGGAGAGCGTCGCGGCGGCGACAAGCGCGTTGTCGTGGATGCGAACGCCGTGATAGATCTCATAGCGCTCCTTCAGGCCGCGCAGGATGGAAATGGTGTCCTCGACCGTCGGCTCGTTGACCATGACGGGCTGGAAGCGGCGCTCGAGGGCGGCATCCTTTTCGATATACTGGCGGTACTCGTCGAGCGTGGTCGCGCCGATGCAGTGCAGCTCGCCGCGAGCCAGCATCGGCTTTAAGAGGTTGCCGGCATCCATGCTGCCCTCGGTCTTGCCCGCGCCGACGATGGTGTGCAGCTCATCAATGAAGAGGATGATCTTGCCGTCGGACTTCTTGACCTCGTTCAAAACGGCCTTTAAGCGCTCTTCAAACTCGCCGCGGTATTTCGCGCCCGCGATCAGTGCGCCCATGTCGAGCGAGAAGATCGTGCGGTCCTTGAGGCCCTCGGGCACATCGCCGCGCACGATACGCTGGGCAAGGCCCTCGGCGATGGCCGTCTTGCCGACGCCCGGCTCGCCGATGAGCACAGGGTTGTTCTTCGTCTTACGCGACAGAATGCGGATGACGTTGCGGATCTCCGCGTCACGGCCGATGACGGGGTCGAGCTCCTTTGTGCGGGCGCGCTCGACGAGGTCCGTGCCGTACTTCTTGAGCGCGTCGTAGGAATCTTCGGGATTGTCGCTCGTCACGGGGGAGGTCTTGACCTTCGCAAGCTCATCGGAGAAGCGGCTTCTCGTGATGCCGTGGTCGGAGAGCAGCTGGCGCACGCTCTGCGAGCCCTCGGAGAAGATGGCGAGCATCAGGTGCTCAACGGAGAGATACTCGTCGTGCAGCTTTTCGGCGGTCTTTTCGGCAAGGTTCAGGATCTTGCCGACCTCGGGCGAGGCGTACACCTCGCCGCTGCCGCCGGAGATGCGGGGCAGATTGCGGATCAGCGTGTCGAGCTCGGAGAGTAAGCCGTCGCAATCGACGCCCATCTTACCGAACAGTGACCCAATCAGTCCGCCGTCCTGATCGAGCAGGGCATAGAGCAAATGTTCGGTCGTTACATACTGGTTGCCGTTTTCCTGCGCCATGTTCTGCGCGGTCTTGACGGCATCCAAAGCCTTTTGCGTATATTTTTCAGCATTCATTCAAGTTCACCTCAAATTCGTGTTTTTTACAATTAAGTGATTAAATCAGCAGCGTTCTGCTTCGCAGATCGCCGCGGTAGGCCATTTCAACATCGCTCGCGGAGAGCGAGCCGTCGAGATAGCCCTTGAGCAGCCGGTCGAAGAGCTGGACATAAGCGCTGATCGCACCGGCGACATCATCGGCAGTCAGCGCCTTTCCGCGCGGCATCGCGAGCGGACGGACGAAGCGGCCGTCGTACAGCGCGCAGGAAATGGAGTTGCCGAGAAGCGGTGCGAGGCACTTGTCTTCGATTTGCACCCAGAGCCGGAAGAAGCTCGTCATTGCGGAGATCAGCGCCGCCGACTGCGTGCGGAACACGATGTTCAGCGTGCCCATCGTCTGGGCGTCGCCATTGCTCAGGTCGACCTCGTACTTGACCGTGGGGCGGTATTTGTACGATAAGCTCGACTTGAGCGACATTGTGGACGAGCCGGGAGCGAAGAACGGCACCAGCTCGCGCGTGGGCGTCATCAGCTCTTCGATGGCCTCAAAGATATCGTTCCAGCGGCGTTCAGGCGTCGGCACGGAGACGTACTCGGCCAAAATCTGGTTGACGAGCGCCGAACGGTTCGTGCCCATCCGGTGGGCCAGCGCGTCGACCTCGCGCACCACATCGTCTGACAGCGTCAGACTGTAAAGATTTTTCTTCATCATGCGCCTCCTTGGGGTTCTTTTCTTTTCTGGATGCTATCATAGCACGTGAACAAATTTTGTCAATAGTTTTATATAAATATATTTACGAGTTATATGCGAATTTACACGGAGTTCATAATTGCGAAGGAAGCGGAAAAAGGGAAACGCCGCAATGAATTTCACTGCGGCGTTTCCCTTTTGAGAGATATGAGAGATGAGAGAATAGCAAATTTACAGCAGGCCTTGGAGCAGGATGATGACGATCAGGATCGGCAGCACCCACTGGAAATAGGGCTTGAGCTTGGGCGAGAGCTTGATGCCCGTGCCCTTGTTGACCTCAGCAAGGTACTTGTCAAAGCCCCAGCCCCACTTCATGACGCAGAACAGCAGATACACGAGCGAGCCGATGGGCAGCAGGAGGTTGCTCACAAGGAAGTCCTCGCTGTCGAGCACGTCCTTGCCGAGAATGGGGTGGAAGTCGCTCCAGATGTTGTAGCCGAACACGCAGGGAAGACTCAGGAGCATCAGCAGCACGCCATTGATGAAAACGGCCTTCTTGCGGCTCCAGCCGAAGGTATCCATGCAGACGGCGAGGATGTTTTCAAACACCGCCAGCACCGTGGACATGCTCGCGAACATCATGAAGAGGAAGAACAGCGTGCCCCAGAAGCGGCCGCCGGACATATTGACGAACACCTGCGGCAGCGTGACGAAGAGGAGGGAGGGGCCATTGTCGGGCGCTACGCCGTAGGAGAAGCACGCGGGGAAGATGATCGTGCCGGCCATGAGCGCAACGAAGGTGTCGAGCGCGCAGATGCGGATGGACTCACCGGCGAGGGTGTGATCGTCGGACATGTAGCTGCCGAAAATCTCCATCGCCGCAATGCCGAGCGAAAGGGTGAAGAAGGCCTGATTCATCGCATCGGTGATGAGGCTGCGCAGGCCGTTTTCGCGGATGGAATCGAGCGAGGGGAGCAGATAGAACTTCATGCCCTCCGCCGCGCCGGAGAGCGTCAGGCTGTGACCGGCGAGAATGAGGATGAGCGCGAGCAGCGCGAGCATCATGACCTTGGACACGCGCTCAAGGCCCTTTTGCAGGCCGAACGAGCAGACGATGAAGCCGACGACGACGATGGCGACTGCTAAAATACCCATTTCGACTGGATCGGACAGCAGCTGGCCAAACACGGCGGACGCGTCCTCCGCGGGCATGCCGGAGTAGAACTTGCCGGTCAGGAACCTGCCAAAGTAGCTCACCATCCAGCCGGAAACCGTCGTGTAGTACATCATCAAGAGGTAGCAGCCGATCAGGCAGAACCAGCCGTGGATGTGCCACTTGGACTTGGGCTTTTCGAGCGTCTTGTAGGCGAGGATCGCGCTCTTGTGGCTCGCGCGGCCGACGGCCAGCTCCATCGTCAGCACGGGAACGCCCATGATGAGCAGGCACAGAATGTAAAAGAGAACAAAATAGCCGCCGCCGTTTTTGCCCGTCACATAGGGGAAGCGCCAGACATTGCCGATGCCGATGGCGCAGCCCGCGCTGACGAGCAGGAAGCCCAGGCGGGAGCGGAACGATTCGCGTTTCATGTTGATCGACCTCATTTGTAAAAGATTTATGAACGATGTGCTTATCTTACCGCAGGAAGATGGGCTTTACAAGACCGATTATCGGATGATATAATAAGCAAAACTTATGTTATGAGGAAATGAGTACATGAATCGCAATCAGCTACGCTATTTTGTCTCCGCCGCGGAGCACCGGAGCTTCACAAAGGCGGCGGAGCAGTATTACATCTCGCAGACCGCGGTGACGCAGCAGATCCAGCAGCTTGAGCAGACGCTCGGCTGTGAGCTCTTCGACCGCAGCACACGCCCCGTGAGCCTGACGAGCGCGGGAAAGTCGTTCCTTTTGGACGCAAAAGCGATCTTAGAGCGCATGAGCCGCGCACAGGAACGCGTGCATGACGCGGCGACGGGCCTGACCGGCACACTGCGCGTCGGCTACGTGCGCGGCTATGAGCGCAGTGACCTCTCGGTCCTGATGCGCCACTTCCACCAGAAAAACGGAAACGTGCTCATCTCGTTCTACCGCTGCTCGACGGATGTGCTGGCCGCGGGGTTACTCCATCAGGAGTATGACATCGTCTTCACCTGGGACTCGACAAACCTGCGCACACAGGAGGGCGTCACGTTTCAGACGGTCGAAAAGGCTCGGCTCGTTGTCGCGCTCTATGCGGGCCATCCGCTCACGCAGCGCCGCCAGCTCACGCGGCAAGAGCTGCGCGGGGAGAACATCTTATATATGTCGCCCGACGCCGCGCCCGATTCCTACGGCGACGCCTTTTTCATGCAGCGCTACGCCGAGGCGGGCTACAAGCCGAACATTCTCTTCCGCTCGGCGGACACCGAAAGCATCCTGATGATGGTTGCGGCGGAGGAGGGGATCTCGCTCCTGCCCGACTACTGCACCAACCGCCTTTACAATGCCGACAACCTCGTCTTCGTCCCGCTCGTGGGCGAAGGGGAGGAGGAAGAGATCATCGCCGCCTGGCAGAGCGGCAACCAGAACCCCGCACTGGGACGGTTTTTGACAGAGCTCAATCAAAAAGACCCGCCTTACTGAGGCGGGTCTTTCCTATTACAATATCAATTGTAAATTGTCACGATTCGGCCTTTTCAGCGTTCAGTGCTTCAAGTGTCTGCTCCATTTCGGCCGTTTCGGTGCGCGGCTCAAGGCGATGCAGGCAGTCGAGGCATTCGGTACAGTGCTTACGCTTGTCCTGCGGCCAAAGGGCGCTGAGCTCTGGCACGTTGATGGCTTGCTTCTCGAGCAAGAGTCTTATTTTCCAAGTGATGTAAAGCGTAATGCCATTCCACCACGGGGAGCCCATTTTTCGTCCGACATCAAGCGCCTTGCTCAGCCGCGCGGCGGCGGAGACGTACTGACCGTCCTCCACGTCGAACAGCGAGAGGTACGACAGCGCGATCGGCATCTGGCTGTATTCATGGAAGGACTGATAGAGCTCCTCGGCGTACGAGAGCAGCTCGCGCGCAACCTCCTTTTCGCCGCTCTGATAGGCGGCGACGCCGTAGTCGGTGTAGATGATGGCCGCACCGGGGTACGAGCCGCGGCGCTGGTTGAAGAGGATGGCCTTGTCGTAGTATTCGAGTGCCTTGTCGAAGTTGCGCTCAAGGCGGTACGTTTCGGCAATATAGTTGTACGCGCCCGCGATGCTGATGACATAGCGGCCCTCGCCGTCCGCGTCGAGTGATTCAAAAAAGCTGATGGAGCGGTCGAGCCAGCTGCGGCACTCGTCGTATTCGCCGATCATCAGGTACATGAGGCCCTGTAGGCGCAGGAACTTACCCCAGTCCGGCGTATTTTCCAAACGCGATTTATACTGCATGCCAAGGCGCAGATGCTCACGCATGACGGGAAGATCATAGGTCTGGATGGCATAGTAGATGAACTGCAAATGCGCGTTCGCGGCCATCTGCCAGTCGCCCGCGGTGGTACTGCTCTTGAGGAGCTGGCCGACAACGGGAAGGCCCGCGTCGTATTCGCCGCCGTGGATGTAGTAGCGGCTTTCGACGTACAAGAGCTGACGCTCGAGCTGGTCGAGCTCCTTGGCGTTCGCGCCGAACTGCGTGGAGCGCAGCGAGGCGAGCTCACGCTCAAGGATCTGGAAATAGCCGGTCAGACCATCCTCCTTGACCGTCAGCGCGTCCGAGCCGTCGGTCAGGATCGGCATGAGCTCATAGCACATACCGGCAAATGCGTCAAGGGAAAGTACTTTATACTTGAAGGCTTTGAAGGTGTCGCCGCCTGCGGTGAAGTGCTGCACGAGCTGATCGTAGAGGTCGGTCGAACCGTCGCTGCCGAGCTGCGCCTCCAGATATTGCGCGGCGCGCAGATGCAGGATGCGGCGCGCGGACTCGGACTGGCGCTGCGAGAGCATCGCCTTCACGCGCTCGTGCGTGAACGAATAGCCGAGCACCTTGCCGCGCGTGGATTCGGTGAGCAGATTTTTCTGCTTGAGCTGGTCGCAGAGGTACAGAAGCTCCAGCGGCGTTTTTGTCAGAAGAGAGGTGAGAATGTCGAACGGCGCCCAGTCGCGGAAGACCGAGATGACGTCGAGTACCTGCAATTCATCGGACGAAAGGCCCGCGAGGCGCATCTGAATGATGCTGTCCGCGCTGGCAGGGATGTTTTTGAGCCCATTCGACTCGTGCATCGAGTCGAGCAGCTGCACGAGGAAGAGGCCATTGCCCTCCGTGCTCTGGTAGAGGTTGTCGATCTCCTTCTGCGAGTAGCGGCCCGGGGCGTAGAAGTTGACGAAGCGCGTTGTCTCCTCCTGCGAAAAGGCGTCGATATTGTACACGTCGAGCAGCTTGTCGCGCACGGCGTTGTTGAGCACCTGCTGGGCGTAGGGCTGCAAAATGTCGCGGCTCGTGCAGATGATCGTGATGTTCGTGCTGCGCAGGCGGTGCAGCAGCATCGAAAGGAGGTCGGCGCTGTTGTTGTCGATCCAGTGGATGTCCTCCAAAATGAGCAGCACCGGCACCTTTTTGGCGACCGTCGACAAAATGAGCAGCGTGCTCTCAAGCGCGGCGAGATAATCTGCGCCCGCGGGATAGTCGCTCGAAATGCCAGAGAAATTGTGCTGGCATTCAACGGACAAGCAGGGGAAGAGGCCCGCGGCGGTCTTAATGTAAACATCCGGAATACGGATATTTTCGGATTCGAATTTCGGGATGAGCTGGAGCATGATCGTGTTCCACGGGGCGAGCACCGTGTTCATCTCGGACTGGTAGCACGAGGCCTGGCAGATCGCCCAGCCGGAAAAATCGTACTGGTGCAGGATGTAGTTGATGAGGTATGTCTTGCCGACGCCCGTCTTGCCCTGAATCAGCGCGCAGATCTTGTCGCTTTCAAGGCGCGAGCCGTTGCACAGCGATACGAGCTTGTGCAGCACCGCGTCCTTGCCGATGAGCTGCTGGTCGCTGCCGACCTCGAGCTTGTAGGTCGAGGTGTTCCACGCGTCGACGATCTGATAGTAGAGTGCGGAGGTCTCCTTGAGCGGGGAGATGCTGAATTCGTCGGAAAGGTTCTTACAGAGCGTATGGTAAAGGCCAAGTGCTTTACGAAATTTCTTCTGGTCGCGGTAGACCTGCATGAGCGTGGAGAACGCGCTTTCCTCCAGCGGGTCGATGGCGATGTACTCCGTGCCGTACTTTTCGGCAAGGTCGAGCTTGCCGGCGTAATAGGCCTCCTTTTCCGCCGCCAAAAGTTGGTGGAGGTACTGCGACTGATAGAGATTGCGCTGATCGCTCAGCCATGCGTCAAACGCGGAGGAGTGGGAGACATTGAAGTCCTTCAGAAATTCCCCGTGATAGGCGCTGAGCATGTCGCCGCGCTCAAAATCGTAGACATCGCAGGCGATCTCAACGTCGGCGGAGAATTCAACGATCGAGCGCTGGCCGGGGACGAAGGGATCGAAGGCAAACGCCTTGCGGATGGTGTAGATCGCGTGGCGTAGATTTTTGAGCGCTGTGGCGGAATCGGTATCCTCGTAGAGCAGGCCGATGAGCTCGCTGCGGGTGGTTTTGCGCTTGAGGATCAAATAGTACAAAAGAGCGTCGGCTTTTTTATAGGGTAGCGTGATCTCCCGCCCGTCGGCGGAAACGGCGGGCGTACCGAACAGTTTTGCGTTTAACTCAGGCATGTCAAGGCCTCCCAACAGAAATAACACGTTAGTGCAGTAAACGAAGATAGTATACTCAAACCGTTGAAAAATAGCAAGTACTTCGACGAAAATACGATATTCTAAGCGAAAAATAACGCTATGGTCGAATACCTCAACGCTAATTCAACGCGCGTATGATATAAAGGCAGCATCAAAATAGTACGGGTCTGCCTTTTGCTGCCCGTTTAGTTTAGGAGGCATCCATTTGAATTACGTTGGAACAGCGCGTCCGATCCACGACGCCAAGGGCAAGGCCACGGGGTATAGCAAATACGCCGGCGACATTTCACTGCCCAATATGGCGTATCTCTGCATGCTCCACAGCAAGATCCCGCACGGCTATGTCAAGGCGGTCCACGCGGAAAAGGCGCTGGCGCTTCCGGGGGTTTACGGCGTTTATCACTGCCTGAACACGAGCGAGCGCAAGTATAACCGCTACCGCTCAAACTTCGACCAGTCATACTTACCGAACGAAGAGTGTGCGTTCAACGATTACGTGCGCTTTGTGGGCGACAAGATCGGCGTGGTCGCGGCCTGCGACCAGGAAACAGCGGAGAGAGCCGCGCGTCTTGTCGAAATAGAGTATGAAGAGCTCCCGTTTTCCATCGGCTTTGATGATACGCTCGCGGGCAAGAACTGCCTGGAGGGCGAAACACCTGTCCGAGACGAATACACGCTGGAGGTCGGCAAAAAGCAGGAGAGCACCGAAGGGCTCATTGAGGTGTGCAGCACGATGGAGCTGCCGCGCCTGCATCACGCCACGATGGAGACGCACGCCTGCATTGCCGACTATGACCCCTATAGCGACATGCTGACCGTCTACTGCCCGAACCAGGCCGTGCACGGCA
>ERZ835880.2400-NODE-2400-length-12561-cov-4.612826_pt1 | contig 12561 bp, 10 predicted proteins | sample MGYA00519944_ERZ835880 | MGnify/ENA primary metagenome ERZ835880 (study PRJEB31850, sample SAMEA3708787) | human gut metagenome | biome: human gut; feature: human-associated habitat; material: faeces | place: China | collected 2014 ... | reverse complement strand
TGTTCGATGAGATCGCTCCAAAATACGCTGACCGTAACGGTGGTTACACAAGAATCGTTAAGATCGGACCGCGTAAAGGCGATGCTGCAATGGAAGTACTGATCGAATTAGTATAATCCAGCCAGATTTTCGATTTTATATTTGTCCAGACGATGATAAGACTGCATATGTATGGTGTTCATGCCGTATATATGCAGTTTTTTTGTTATGCTATAGGAAATCACTTCCTATAACATAACCGTTTATTACCCTTGATTATTTGAGCCAGATAGCGTAAAATCGTAGAGTATATAAAAACCATATTGATGAAGAAGTGTTAAATAAGACATTGGACTGTTACAAAATACGAGAGCAAAAGATAAGCGAGGAATACAAATGACCGGCAGGAGATTGAAAAATTGAGGCAGAATACGAAAAAGAAACGATTAGGATTTGGTTATTTCATCAGGATGTTTTTGTTGTTGGTGGAATTACTGGCTGTTACACTGTTTCTGTGGGGAAATGATGCTTATTCCATATCTGCCACCACACCTGAATTTAAGTGGGAAAATTATAAAACGATCGCACATGCACTGGGAGGGATTGGTGATAAAACCTATCTGAATTCAAAAGAGAGTTTTCTGGCAGGCTATCAGATGGGGTGCAGGTTGTTTGAAGTTGATCTTGTGAAGACATCTGACAATGTATGGGTGTGCCGCCATAGCTGGTATCAGTCTCTTGGACAATGGGAAGGCGATGAAAAGAAAGTTCTGTCCTCAGAGGAATTCTTATCCCAGCCCATTTATGGAAAATATACGCCTATAACATTTGAAGATCTGCTGGTTCTGCTGAGTGATTATCCGGACGCTTTTGTGATGCTGGATTCCAAACAGTATTCTCTCCGTAATTATCAGAAAACAGTGGAAGATTATGCAGATTATATTGAACTGGCAGAGGCTGCCGGTGTCCCGGATGTGATGCGGCAGGTCATACCGGAAATTTATAACCAGGCAATGTTTGCCGGAACAGCACTGCTGTACGATTTTCCAGGATATATTTATTCTTTATGGCAGGAATACTCTATTAAAGAACTGACTGAAATTGCGGCATTTTGCAGAGAAAAGAATATTCAGGCAGCTACAGTCTACTATAAATACTGGTCAGAGGATGTGCAGGAGATTTTTGACAAAAAAGGGATCAGGTTATATATTTATACTGTGAATGACCTGAAGGAAGCACAATATTATATGCAAGAGGGTGCGGCAGGTGTATGCTCAGACTATTTGCAGGATACTATGTTTAACTGATCTGTCCTGTCGGCATTATGAAATGGTCATAGAGGTATTATAGCTGTAGCTGTTCCGGGTTGAATAAGGGCAAAGATATCAGGAGCAAAAAGAATTTTAAATAAGCGGCAATAACAAAGATTATATTATAAAGGAAATTATCATACACAATGAAAATAAGAGTAATGATTGCTGTCTGTGCAGCAAAATTTGTAGGATACGTATGTAAGAAAATGGGAAGGCAGGGTGTGACCTGGGCAGGAAAAGTGGCGATTAAGATCTGTCCGGACATTCTGGAACAGCTTTCCTCACAGGTACGAAAGGCTATTTTTGCAACCTGCGGTACAAATGGAAAGACAACTACCAACAATATGCTCTGTGCGGCACTGGAAGCGGAAGGACAGAAAGTAATCTGTAACCATACAGGTTCCAATATGCTCAATGGAGTTGTTGCCGCATTTGTGCTGGCTTCGAAATGGAATGGTAAAATTGATGCGGACTATGCATGCATTGAGGCCGATGAAGCATCTACCAGACATATTTTTCCGAGAATCAAACCGGACTATATGCTTCTGACAAATCTTTTCCGCGACCAGCTTGACAGATACGGAGAGATTGATATCACTATGAACATTCTGGAAGAAATGATGCGCAAGGTTCCGAAGATGCAGATTATTGTAAACGGTGATGATGCATTATCCGCATATCTTGCCATGGATTCCGGGAATCCATATGTAACTTATGGTATCAGTAAACCGGTGATCAAATCTGCGGCAAATGAAATCAGGGAAGGACGTTTCTGTAAGCGATGCGGTGAAAAACTGGAATATCGTTTTTATCATTACAGCCAGTTGGGAGATTATTATTGTCCAAAATGCGGATTTGCAAGACCGAAGCCGGATTTTGATGCGGAGGATGTAAAGGTAGGCGACCAGCTCAGCTTTTGTGTAGAAGGAAAACACATTGTAGCAAATTATAAGGGATTTTATAATGTGTATAATATACTGGCAGCTTATGCGGGAGTGAGGACTGCGGGATTTGCGGGAGAGCATTTCGGGGATATGCTCCGCAGATTTAATCCGGAAAACGGACGTATGGAGCAGTTTCGCATTAAGGGAACAGGAGTAACCTTAAATCTTGCCAAGAATCCGGCGGGATTTAATCAGAATATTTCCGCAGTGATGCAGGATCAGGCACCGAAGGACATCATTATTGCGATCAATGATAATGCTCAGGATGGAACAGATATTTCCTGGCTCTGGGATGTTGACTTTGATCTTCTCGGAAATGATTCAGTGAAATCTATTACTGTAAGCGGTATCCGCTGTCAGGATATGCGTCTGCGGCTGAAATATGTGGATATCCCGTCTGTCCTCGAGGGCGATGTTGAGAAAGCAATCCGCGACAGAGTAGAGGACGGAGTGGGGAATCTGTATGTGCTGGTAAACTATACAGCATTATTCAGTACCAGAAATATTCTGAAGAGACTGGAGGGCGAGAAATAATGAAAATTACAATAGGACATTTATATCCGGATCTTCTGAATCTTTACGGTGACAGAGGTAATATCCAGTGTCTGATGAAGAGATGCCAGTGGCGTGGGATTGAGGCTGAGACCATACCGTTTGAGCTGGATGATAAAATAGATTTCTCGAAGCTTGATATCGTACTTCTGGGTGGCGGTTCGGACAGAGAACAGATGATCGTATGTGAGAAGCTACAGAAAATCCAACCGGATTTTAAGGCTTATGTGGAAGATAACGGCGTTGTCATTGCAATCTGCGGTGGCTATCAGTTACTTGGGAAGTATTACAAAACAGATCAGGGAAACATGAAAGGACTGGACCTGGTAGACTTGTATACAGAGCAGGGCGAAGGCCGTCTGATCCAGAATATCGTTCTGCAGAGTGAGCTGTTTGATATGCCGATCGTTGGATTTGAGAATCATGGAGGAAGAACCTGCATTAATAATAACAAACCACTGGGAAAAGTACTTTACGGTGCAGGAAATGACGGTAAGTCAGGCTATGAAGGCGTAGTATATAAGAATGTGATAGGGACTTATCTGCATGGACCGTTACTTCCGAAGAATCCGCAGCTTGCAGACTGGCTCATTCAACATGCGCTGGAAAGAAAGTATGGAAAAGAAACAGAACTTACACCGTTAGATGACAGTCAGGAAAAAGAAGCAAATGACTATATATACCACAGATTTGTAAGAGGATAATTATGGCGAAATCATGTAATCAAAAAGGAAAAATACTGTATCTGCAGAAAATGCTGTCTGAGACAACCAGCCAAAATCCTGTCACCATGCAGGAGATTCTGGCAAAACTGGAAGAACAGGGGATTCGAGCTGAGCGAAAGAGTATTTATGATGATATGGAAACCCTGCGTGATTTTGGAATGGATATACATTACAGAAGAGGACGGGAAGGCGGATATTATGAGGAAAAATCCGCTTCAGATAAAACAGAAGCGGATAATACGATAATACATCAGCCGGATGGCGAAACAGGAGAGAAATCTGAAAATGTGCAGGAACAGATTGGAAAAGAATCTGAAGCACCTGCAAAGATCAGTGCTCCGACACCCTCCCAAACAGGAGAGAATTTAAAAGAAATCAGGCTTGTATGTCAGAATTCTACAAAGAAAAAAATCCAGCGTACCTTTGGCTCGGAGATTTTCTGCAAAATAAAGGGGGAGGATAATTTTATTGTAACTGTTGAGGTTGTGGTTGATAAGGCATTTTTTGGATGGTTGACTTCTATGGGAAGAAATGTACATATTCTGAAACCAAAGAAAGCAGCCGTTGCCTATCGGGATTATCTGAAGAACATTGCAAAAGATTATAAGGGAATTGATAAATAAATATGATATCAGAAAGGATCGTATTATGAAAAGAAGAGCAACAGCTATTCTGCTTGGAATAATGGTATCCTCCATGTTCCTGTCTGCCTGCGGGAAGAATGAGGCAAAAGAAGCAGCAAATGAAAGCGCCCAGGTAGAAGAAGAGGGCGTAGGCGAAGTAACTGAGGAAGGTGAAAAAGTAGAGGCAGAAAATAAAAATGCTTCTGATGCCGATGACAGTAGCAAGGCAGGAGACAGTGCAAAATCAGACGAAGACAATAAAGAGACATCAGTGAAGGAGGAAGAAGACGGAGATTCTTCAGGAAAAGATTCAGATGATGAATCAGAGGAAGATGCTGAGGTAACGGAAGCTTCTGCCGGAAAGATAGGTGTGCTTCTTTCTGATGACGATGAGGATGCAAAAATTGACAGCGAAGAGATGACTTCGCAGATTGAAGATGGAGGATATGAGGCAGATGTGAAGAATGCCGGCGGCGATCCTGCGCTTCAGATTTCCCAGATTCAGGAATTTATTGATGAGAAGGTTTCTGCCCTGATCATTGATCCGGTAGATTCCTATGGTCTGACAGATATCCTGAAAACTGCCAAAGAGCAGGAAATACCGGTTATTTCCTATGACAGTCTGATTCGGGATACTGCGGATATCAATTATTATGCAACCTATGATACCAGATCCATAGGAAATGATATTGCCAAAGAAATTATCAAAAAAATGGATCTGGATAAAGCCAGAGAGGATAAGAAGTCTTATACAATAGAATTTCTCATGGGATCTCCGGATGACAATGCTGCACTGTTTCTGTGTAATGGAATCCAGGAAGGGCTTCAGGAATATCTGGATGATGGAACACTTGTATGCAAATCCGGAAATACGTCATTTGATGATACAGGAATCATGAGATGGAGCGAGACATCTGCAAAGACAAAACTTGATTTGATTATAAGTGAGTTTTATGCAGAGGAGAAGGCTCCGGATATTATCTGTACTGCATATGACGGATTTGCTTATGCTGCAGAGGAAATTTTAAATGACAGTGGTCTGGAACCGGGAAGTGATGAATGGCCGATGATCACAGGATATGGCAGTGAGGCACAGGCAGTAAAGGATATTGCAGCAGGTAAAATGTCATTTACCATGTTTATGGACCGTAAGGAACTGGCTAAGGGCGGAGTACAGATGGCCATTGACTATCTGACAGGAGAGAAAGTTGACGTAAAAGATTATTCACAGTATGATAACGGAGTAAAGATTGTGGGAACTTTTACATGTGGAGCACAGATGATCGACAAGGATAATTATCAGATTCTTGTGGATAACGGAACTTATACGGAAGATGAGATCGCTCCTGATCCCACACCGACACCGGAGGTGACACCTGCGCCAGAGGCAACACCTGTGCCGAAAGTGACATTAAAGACAGCCTCAGAGGAAGATTCAAAAGAAGTGACACCAACTCCCGAAACAGAAGATAAATCAGAAGGTGAAACGAGAGAAAATCTGATCTATGATTCCGAAGATAACTCAAAAGTGGAGAAAACATCAGATCAGAAAAAATAAAGAATTCATAGAACAAAAAAGGATGGGTTTTCCCATCCTTTTATAGTTAATCTCTGAAGGTTAAGGAATCGTCTGTCATGGAATCAACAATGGCAAGAGATTCAAGACGTATTCCCATATCGCGGATCTCCTGACCGCCATGCTGGAATCCTTTCTCAATAACAATACCGGCTCCTTCAAGAGTTGCCCCTGATTTCTTAACAATATCGATCAGGCCGAGAAGTGCACATCCGTTAGCAAGGAAATCATCAATCAGAAGTACATGATCTTCAGGTCCGAGAAACTTCCTGGAAAGGATCACATCATATACTTTCTTATGAGTGAAAGATTCTACTTTAGTTGTATACATTTCTCCATCCAGATTCACGCTCTGTGCTTTCTTGGCAAAAACTACAGGTACATCAAAGTACTGTGCAGCAATACAGGCGATACCGATACCGGATGCTTCAATTGTAAGGATTTTAGTGATTGGACAGTCGGAGAAGCGGCGTTTGAATTCTTTGCCGATTTCATTGATGAGGGTAATATCCATCTGATGATTTAAGAAACTGTCTACTTTTAAAATATTTCCCGGTTTTACAACTCCATCCTTAAGAATTCGGTCTTTTAAAAGCTTCATAGATTTCTCTCCTTTATATATGTAATTAGTTTGTAGCTGTCGGTAACTATCCGGTACACTGCTTCCCGAAAGTACTGAATAGTTACAGTTACTGTGAATATGCAGAATTCAAAAAAACATCAGGCTGCAAAATGAACAGTAACATTGCTGTTTTGATAATTATAAACTATGATACGCTATAATTCGTCTTCATGCAATTATTTTTGACAAAAAATCTAAAAATAATTATAATAGTCTCAGACTGGTTGGGAAAAACCGCAGGACAATCTGTGCAGATTGCCGTAAATCAGCCGAAGAGGGCTAAATAGTGAAACGGATTGTGAATATCCGTCTTACGGACTGGAGATGGAATATGAAAGAATATGAACTGATATGGGAAATTTTTAATAAATGTCCGCGGAATCAGATGCGTGATGTTTTTGTGGAAGAGCTGGAACTTGAGGATCCGGAAGAATATATCAGAAATAAATTCAAAGGAAAAGAAGTTTCCTATGAAAAAACTGTCCTGGAGGATGGAACCATTATTTTTGATATTACGACTTCACAAATAAAACAGCGTTGCTCCTTTACAGAAATTTGACAAATGTGGTATAATATCATTTACGCTGTACAAAAGTGCTGTAAGCAGGAAAGCCACAGACAGTGTGTGAGGATATAAAGACAGATAAGCGGTAAAGAATCGGATATTCTGAAAGAGAAAGGGGAATGTTATGGCCGAGGAACAAAAGACACATACGCATGTACTGGAGGATGGGACGGTAGTTGAACATTCTCATGGGGAGCATGGGCATCATCACAGTCATGCACATACAAAGGCAGTGCTGAATCGTATGTCCAGAGCAATCGGACATATGGAATCTATCAAACGTATGATAGAGGACGGAAGAGACTGTGCGGAAGTTCTGATACAGCTTTCAGCAGTGAAATCTGCTATCAATAATACAGGTAAGATCATTCTGCAGGATCATATCGAACACTGTATCGTAGATGCAGTGGAACATGGTGATAAAGAGGCAATTAAAGAACTTGAGGTAGCAATTGACAGATTTGTAAAGTAATATGCGTACTCCAGACTGGCAATAGAGAATATTTTGTTATTGTTCACACACCACTATCCCGCGAGGTGTTTTGGCATGAATATGCCAAAATCCCGAGACATACAAGCCAAAATTCCATTGCCGCAGGCAATCTGGAATGAATTTTGGCTACGTTACTGTGAACGGAGTGAACAGTAACAATATTTTGTCAGTACAGCAGTGCGTAAATATAAAGGAGAAGATTAATTATGGCAAAAGAATGTAACAACACTTCATGCGACAAAGCAAGCTGCGAAGGTTGTTCCAGCAGCAAGAAACAGCAGAGTTTTCAGGCAGAAATGAATGCTCAGTCAAATGTAAAACATGTGATCGGGGTTGTCAGCGGAAAGGGTGGCGTTGGTAAATCCTTCGTAACAGGCTCTCTGGCAAACATGATGGCAGCACAGGGATACAAAGTCGGTATCCTGGATGCGGATATCACAGGACCGTCCATTCCGAAAATGTATGGATTAAAGGGTGCAGCAATGGCAAATGATGAAGGTATCTACCCGATGATCACAAAAAACGGGATCAAGGTAATGTCCATCAACCTTCTGCTTCCTACAGAGGATACTCCTGTAATCTGGAGAGGTCCGGTTCTTGCAAATATGGTAAAACAGTTCTGGACAGATGTTATCTGGGGCGACGTAGACTATCTGTTTGTGGATATGCCTCCTGGAACAGGTGATGTTCCGCTTACAGCATTCCAGTCTCTGCCGATCGAAGGAATCGTGATCGTAACATCACCTCAGGATCTGGTTAAGATGATCGTTAAGAAAGCCTTTAATATGGCTGAGATGATGAAGATACCGGTACTTGGAATCGTAGAGAACTACAGCTATGTGAAATGTCCGGACTGCGGAAAAGAGATCAAAGTCTTTGGTGAGAGCCATATTGATGAGATCGCAGCAGAGCTGAAGGTTCCTGTACTTGGAAAAATGCCGATTGATATGGATTATGCAACCAAGGCAGACGGCGGATTCTTTGCAGCAATCGATAATCAGTATATTACTGATGCACTGGCTGTAATGCCGAAATAAGAAAAAGAAGTTCTCATTCAGTAAGAAACGCGATTATAAAAATTGTTGTTTCAGTACTGAGTGAGGACTTCTTTTATTATATGGAAGTAAACATTTCAATAAAGCGTTCAGCAGCCTGAGAGACAGTAAGACTGTCATGCTGGGCAAGTATAAGCTGACGTCCGGGAAGAGGCTCTTTTAACATGAGCGGTGTCAGCTGATCATTTTCTTTTAACATATAATCAGGAACGCAGGCAATCCCCAGTCCGATCCGTGCCAGATCCAGAAGCAGGTCATTACTGTTTAACTCTACTTCAGGAAGAAGCTTGAGATTATGGGCTGTAAATGCTTCCCGCAAATATTCACTGGTGGTACTTTTGGGGGAAAGCATCAGGATTGGATAGTTCAGAAGCTCCTGCAGTTCGGTCTGAACAGTGTGTACAGGAAAGTAATCCGTATTGGCAACGAATACATCGTGGAATTCTTTTAGCACACGTGTCTGAAAATGACTGCCAAGCCTGGAATTGGGACAGTTGCATACAATCAGATCTGCCTGACCCTTTTCCAGAAGCTCTGCACAGCCGATGGAGGTACTGTTTGTGACTTTAATGCGGACATCAGGATAGGTCTGATGGAATTTCTGCAGATAATCAATGAGAAAATACCGGCAGATCGTATCGCTGGCAGCAATACGCAACTGGCCTTTCAGCAGATTGTCTCCTGACAGGAGAGATTCTCCCTCGTCCAGAAGCTGGAGAGCCGGTTTTACATGTTGGAGCAGAAGTTCTCCTTCAGGAGTTAACAATACTTTCTTGGTACTGCGGATAAAAAGAGGATGATTTAGCTTCTTTTCCAGAGTTTTAATGGACTGGCTGACTGCTGACTGGGAGATAAAAAGCTGGCGGGAGGCCTCTGAGAAGCTGAGGGTGGTGGCAACATAGTAGAATACTTTGTATAGTTCAAGATTAATATCCATAGAAATAAATCCTTTCATAAAATAATGTGATGATACAAATTGTCGGCAGCAATGGAACTTTAGATTGTATGTCTCGGGATTTTGGCATATTCATTCCAAAACATTTCACGGATAGCGATTAATTAGTTACATTAATAAAAAATATAAGATATATTAATTTTACTAATGATATTTCCTATGATACTATAAAAGAAGCAATAGTCAAGCATTTTTAAAACAATGCATACATAAGAAAGGAGTTTCTATGAGTAACGTAAGACGTGTCTATGTAGAAAAGAAACCGGCCTTCGCTGTACAGGCAAAGGAATTAAAACATGAGGTCAGCAGCTATCTGGGAATTAAATCCGTAACAGCAGTACGTGTGCTGATCCGCTATGATGTAGAAAATATTTCTGATGAAGTTTTTGATAAAGCATGCAAAACTGTTTTTGCAGAGCCACCTGTAGATGATTTATATCTAGAGAATTTTGAGGCAGCAGAAGGCTCCCGCATCTTCTCTGTAGAATTTTTACCGGGACAGTTTGACCAGAGAGCAGATTCTGCTGTTCAGTGTGTACAGTTCCTGGATGAGAATGCACAGCCTATCATTCGTTCCGCAACTACTTATGTAATTGAAGGAACTATTTCAGATGAAGAATTTGATGCTATCAAGCATCACTGCATCAACCCTGTAGATTCCCGTGAGACAGGTCTGCAGAAACCGGAAACACTGGTAACTGTTTTCCCGGAACCGGAAGATGTTAAGATTTTTGACGGATTTAAGGAAATGCCGGAAGCAGAATTAAAGGAACTTTATGATTCTTTAAATCTTGCAATGACATTCAAGGATTTCCAGCATATCCAGCATTATTTCAAAGAAGAAGAGAAACGTGACCCGTCCATGACAGAAATCCGTGTACTGGATACCTACTGGTCTGATCATTGCCGTCACACAACCTTCTCCACAGAACTGACAGATGTAAAATTTGACGAAGGTGATTACAAAGCACCGATCGTAGATACTTACAAGAAATATCTTGCTGACAGAGAAGAACTTTACAAAGGCCGTAAGGACAAATTTGTCTGCCTGATGGATCTGGCTCTGATGGCTATGAAGAAACTGAAAGCAGAAGGAAAGCTTGCTGATCAGGAAGAATCTGATGAGATCAATGCCTGCAGTATTGTAGTTCCTGTAGACGTAGACGGTAAAGAAGAGGAATGGCTGATCAACTTCAAGAATGAGACACATAACCATCCTACTGAGATCGAGCCATTCGGTGGTGCAGCTACCTGCCTTGGCGGTGCGATCCGTGACCCGCTTTCAGGACGTACTTATGTATATCAGGCAATGCGTGTAACAGGTGCAGCAGATCCTACTGTTTCTGTAAAAGAAACTCTCAAGGGTAAACTTCCGCAGAAGAAACTGGTAAGAAGCGCAGCTCATGGCTACAGCTCCTATGGAAACCAGATTGGTCTTGCAACAGGTTATGTAAAAGAAGTTTACCATCCTAACTATGTAGCGAAACGTATGGAGATCGGTGCTGTTATGGGTGCTGCTCCGAGGCGCGCGGTTATCCGTGAGAATTCTGATCCGGGAGATATCATTATCTTACTTGGAGGACGTACAGGACGTGACGGTATCGGTGGTGCTACAGGTTCTTCCAAGGTTCATACAGAAGCTTCTATTGAAGTGTGCGGCGCTGAGGTGCAGAAAGGTAATGCTCCTACTGAGCGTAAGATCCAGCGTATGTTCCGCCGTGAGGAAGTCAGCCATATTATTAAGAAATGTAATGACTTTGGTGCAGGCGGTGTTTCCGTTGCTATCGGTGAGCTGGCAGCAGGTCTGAGGGTAGACCTTGACAAGGTTCCGAAGAAATATGCAGGTCTTGACGGAACTGAGATCGCAATCTCCGAATCTCAGGAACGTATGGCTGTAGTAGTTGACCCGAAAGATGTAGATACTTTCCTTGGCTATGCAAATGAAGAGAACCTGGAGGCAATTCCGGTTGCAGTTGTAACAGAGGATCCTCGTCTGGTACTTGTATGGAGAGGAAAAGAGATTGTAAATATTTCCCGTGCCTTCCTGAACACCAACGGTGCACACCAGGAGACAACGGTTAAAGTTGATATTCCTTCAAGAGAAGATACCATCCTTAAGAAACAGGTTGAGGTTGGCGATGTAAAAGAAAAATGGCTGGATACTCTGAAAGATCTGAATGTATGCTCGCAGAAAGGTCTGGTTGAGATGTTCGACGGATCCATCGGAGCAGGCTCGGTTTTCATGCCTCACGGTGGAAAATACCAGATGACAGAGACGCAGAGTATGGTTGCAAAGCTTCCGGTTATGCATGGTAAATGCGATACCGTTACGATGATGAGTTATGGATTTGATCCGTATCTGTCAAGCTGGAGTCCGTATCACGGAGCTGTCTATGCTGTCACAGAGTCTATGGCTAAGATCGTGGCTTGTGGTGGAGATTACAGCAAGATCCGTTTTACATTCCAGGAATATTTCCGCAGAATGACAGAGGATCCGGAAAGATGGAGTCAGCCATTTGCAGCACTGCTTGGTGCATATAAGGCACAGATTGCTTACGGACTTCCGTCAATCGGAGGAAAGGACAGCATGTCCGGAACATTTGAACATATCGATGTACCGCCGACACTGGTATCCTTTGCGGTTGACATTGCCAAAGAAGGAGATATCATTACTCCGGAACTGAAAAAAGCAGGTAATAAACTTGTATGGATGAAGATTGAAAAAGATGAATATGAGCTTCCGGTATATGAACAGGTAATGGATCAGTACGGTAAGTTCGCTGATGATATCCACAACGGAAAGATTGTATCGGCTTACGCACTTGACCGCCATGGAGTGATCGCAGCTGTCAGCAAGATGGCATTCGGTAACGGAATGGGTGTGAAGATCGAACACAGCATGGATGCAAGAGAACTTTTTGCACCTGCATTCGGTGACATCGTAGCAGAAGTTCCGGCAGACAAGGTAGGAGAACTCTCCATCTCTTACACTGTGATCGGTGAAGTGACCGAGAAGGATTTCTCCTATGGAAATGTATCCATCAGCTTCGATGAGGCGCTGACTGCATGGAAGGGCACTCTTGAGAAAGTATTCCCGACCGTGGCAGTTAAAGATACAACTAAGATTGAGACTCCGATCTACAAAGCAGACAGCATCTA
>ERZ835880.2399-NODE-2399-length-12563-cov-6.157259_pt1 | contig 12563 bp, 9 predicted proteins | sample MGYA00519944_ERZ835880 | MGnify/ENA primary metagenome ERZ835880 (study PRJEB31850, sample SAMEA3708787) | human gut metagenome | biome: human gut; feature: human-associated habitat; material: faeces | place: China | collected 2014 ... | reverse complement strand
ATGTGAGCTGCCCCGTCTGCAAGGACAACATGACCGCTTGCAGCGGCAAGGAAGCGGAGCCGGAAACGGAGGAACCCGCAGAGCAGCCGGAAAAGAAAAATAATACGGGCGGGCTTTTGGTATTCCTCATTGTGGCACTTCTTGGCGGCGGGGGCGCAGCCTACTACTTTAAGGTTATGAAGCCCAAACAGGACGTAAAGGGCGGCACAGACCTTGACGATTTCGACTTTGACGATTACGACGAGGACGAGCCGGAACCCGACGACGACGGGGGAACGGAGGACGACGAGGAATGACCCTGTTCACCGACAACCCCTTAGAAAGAATGATGATACAGAAACCGGGTGACGGGCGGCGTGGAAAATCGCCGCCCGTTTCCATTCCCCCGCGCTGCAAGGGCTGTCCCTACAACCGGGAGCCGCCCTGCGTGGGGTACTGTATCAAGAAGCTGACAGAGAAAAACACGGGAAAATGAAAGGAGGATTTTTAAGTGCAGTTAGTGATTGCAGAAAAGCCCAGCGTCGCGGCAAGTATCGCCGCCGCGCTTGGCGTTAAGAATAAGAAAGACGGATATATCGAGGGCGGGGGCTGCCTCATTTCTTGGTGCGTCGGTCATTTGGTGGAGCTTGCGGAAGCTGCCGCCTACGGGGAGCAGTATAAAAAATGGAGCTATGAGAGCTTACCCATTCTGCCGGAGGAATGGCAGTACACCGTCGCAGCCGATAAGGGGAAACAGTTTGCAACCTTAAAGGAGCTTATGCACCGCGCCGACGTTTCCGAGGTAGTCAATGCTTGCGACGCTGGGCGCGAGGGCGAGCTGATCTTCCGCTTTGTCTATGAAGTGGCGGGCTGCAACAAGCCCATGCGCCGCTTGTGGATTTCCTCAATGGAGGACGCAGCGATCAAGGCGGGCTTTGCCGACCTCAAAGACGGGCGGGACTATGACGCGCTCTATGCTTCCGCATTATGCCGCGCAAAAGCCGACTGGATCATTGGTATCAATGCGACGCGCCTTTTCTCCTGCCTGTATGACAAGACCTTGAACGTGGGGCGGGTACAGACCCCCACACTGAAAATGCTGGTTGACCGGGACGAAGCGATCTCCCATTTCAAAAAGGAAAAATACTACCATGTGCGCCTTGACTTATCCGGCGCGGAAGCCGTAAACGAGAGGATTTCGGACAGGGAGAAAGCCGACGCACTGAAAGCAGCTTGTGAAGCGGAAACGGCGGTTTGCGTTTCCCTCACCAAAGAGAAAAAGACCGCCGCCCCGCCAAAGCTCTTTGACCTCACTTCCTTACAGCGGGAAGCCAATAAAATTTACGGCTATACGGCGAAGCAGACCCTTGACCTTGCGCAGACCTTATATGAAAAGCGGCTGCTTACCTATCCCCGGACAGACAGCGCATTTCTGACCGACGACATGGGGGACACGGCGGCAAAGACCGTTTCCATGTTATCCGGGAAACTTCCCTTTATGGAGGGCGCAGAATTTACCCCGGACGTTTCCCGGACGCTTGACAGCAGTAAAGTAAGCGACCACCACGCCATTATCCCCACTATGGAGCTTGCAAAGACCGACCTTGCCGCGCTGCCGGAAAGTGAAAGGAATATCCTCACCCTTGCCGGGGCGCGTCTTATTTTCGCTGCCGCCGAGCCGCATATCTTTGAAGCAGTTACGGCGGTTTTCTCATGCGCAGATACAGAGTTTACGGCGCGGGGAAAGACAGTGCTTGCGGGCGGCTGGAAAGACCTTGAACGCCGCTACCGGGCGACGCTGAAAGGCAAGCCCGACCCGGAGGACGGGGAGGAAGAAAACACCCTGCCGGAGCTTTCCGAGGGACAGAGCTTTGAAAGTCCCACGGCAAAGGTGACGGAGCATTTCACAACGCCGCCGAAGCCCCACAACGAAGCAACCCTTTTGTCGGCAATGGAACGCGCAGGGAACGAGGACACCGACCCGGACGCGGAACGCCGGGGGCTTGGCACACCCGCCACCCGCGCCGCTGTCATTGAAAAGCTGGTGAAGTCCGGCTTTGCGGAGCGCAAGGGAAAGCAGCTTATCCCCACGCAGAATGGAGCCGCCCTTGTAGCAATCCTGCCGGATATGCTGACTTCCCCGCAGCTTACCGCAGAATGGGAAAACAATCTGACGCAGATCGCAAAGGGAGCCGCCGACGCCGGGGAGTTTATGCGGCGCATTGAAGCTATGGCGCGGGAGCTGGTAAAGGAGAACTCCACCGCCGACAAGGACAAGGCAGCTTTCACGGGCGGGGAGGAAAAGCCCTCTATCGGGAAATGCCCCCGGTGCGGTTCCCCCGTCCGGGAGGGCAAGAAGAATTTCTACTGCTCTAACCGGGATTGCGCTTTTACCATGTGGAAAAATGACCGTTTCTTTGCGGAAAGAAAAGTCACCTTTTCCCCGAAGATTGCCGCCGCCCTCTTAAAATCCGGCAAGGCGAATGTCAAGGGCTTGTATTCCCCGAAAACAGGCAAAACCTACGACGGAACCGTTGTTTTAGCCGATACGGGCGGGAAGTACGTCAACTACAAGATAGAGATACCGAAGAAAAAATAAGTTTCGTAGCAAGCATAGGAAAAGAGTACCCTTTTCCGTAAATCCCCTTTCGACGCTGACGCGCCGGACGGGGATTTTGCTTGTTGGGAAGTGTCCCAAACCCTCTTGAAAAAATTAAAATCTTGGCAGAAAGCGCGGGTGCTGCAAGGCAGACCGGGCAACAATAAAAAAAGCAGCTTCCGCAATGCTGCCATAAAAGAAAGGAGCAAATGCAAATGAGCGAAACATTTTCAATCTTAATCGACAGCCGCAGCCGCTTTGAAACCGGGCAACCGGGCGGCGCGTGGCTTTCCATGCCGACCACCACGGAGCAGCTTCACGCCGCCATGAAAAGCGTCGGCATTACAGCGGAGAACCCGCAGGATTTTTTCATTAACGGATTTTCCAACACCGAGCAATACCCCTTTGACGTGCCGCTTTCCGTGATACAGGAAAGCACCATTGACGAGCTGAATTATCTTGGAAAGCTCTTAGAAATGCAGGGCGACGAGGACAGGAACAAATTCACGGCGGCGGTAACGCTGGGGGAACACGCCGGGAGCGTGAAAGACCTTATCAACCTTGCACAAAATCTTGACTGCTACTGGATTTATCCCACCGTCCGAACCGAAGCCGACTATGGCTATTTCCTTATTGACGAGCTGGACGAATTGGAGCTGCCCGAAGAAGCAAAGAAATATTTCAAGTACGAGGAATACGGGCGGGACGCGGTACTGAAAGACCGGGGACAGTTTACCGATCAAGGCTATATCTACAACAACGGCAACACCTTTTCACAGTGGTACAATGGGCGGGAAAATGACATACCGAAAGAATACAAGGTAATGAGCTTCCCGGAGCCGGAACACCCCACCCCGGATAAACTGGAAAAGGACGAAGCCGCGCCGGAGCAGGAGGAACCCCAGCCGGGGACACAGCAGGAACCGCCGCCCCAGCCGCGCCCGGTCAACCCGATTATCCTCACCGCCGACAAGCCCGCTGAAAAGATCAAGGAGATCACAGACCGCTTAGAGCAGGGTATCACGGATTTATTTGACAGTGAACGCTACAAGGAATATCTGCAAGTCATGTCAAAGTTCCATAATTACAGCTTCAACAATACGCTGCTGATTGCCATGCAGAAGCCCGACGCTTCCCTTATCGCTGGATTTAACGCATGGAAAAATAACTTTGGACGGAACGTAATGCGCGGGGAAAAAGGTATCCGTATCCTTGCCCCGTCGCCGTACAAAATCCGGCAGGAGGTAGAGAAAAAAGACCCGCAGACGGGAAAGACGGTGACAGACAGCAACGGGAAGCCCGTCATGGAAACAAAAGAAATCCAAATCCCCGCCTATAAAGTCGTCGCCGTTTTTGACGTATCGCAGACCGAGGGGCGGGAGCTTCCCGCCATTGGCGCAAACGAGCTGACCGGGGACGTGGAACAGTACGAGGATTTTTTCGCCGCGCTGGAAAAGACCTCTCCCGTGCCTATGGGCTTTGAGAAGATCGAGGGGACAGCCCACGGCTACTACCACTTGGAGGAAAAGCGCATTGCCATTGACGAGGGCATGAGCGAGCTTCAGAACCTAAAGACCGCTATCCATGAGATCGCCCACGCGAAGTTGCACGACATTGACCTTAACGCCCCGCAGGAGGAACAGGGGGACAGACCCGACCGCCGCACCCGCGAGGTACAGGCTGAAAGTATCGCCTATACGGTATGCCAACACTACGGGCTTGACACTTCCGACTATTCCTTTGGGTACGTCGCCGGGTGGAGCAGCGGGCGGGAGCTTGCGGAGCTGAAAACGTCACTTGAAACAATCCGCACCACCGCCGCCGAGATCATCAACACCATTGACGGGCATTTTGCGGAGCTTCAAAAGGCGCGGGAAGCACAGAAAGCGCAGGAAGCAGAAAAAGAGCCGACACCCGACCTTTCCGCAGAGCCGACCGTCACAATCCTTTACAGCGAAAGCCCCCAGCTACGGGAGGGCGACACATTCCCCCTCTCCCGCGCCAATGCCCTTATCGAAGCCATTGACGAAGCGAACCTTGCAAGCCCCGGATATGATAAAACGGAGTTCCGCATTAATTATGTGATGAACGGCATACCCGACCACTACGAGGGGCGGCAGGACTTGGGCGACGGGGAGGGTGCATTGATAGACCATATCGAAAAGTACCATACCTACTATGCCAATAACCCCGATTGGGACAATTACCTTTTACAGCATGAGGGAAAGGAAGCACTGGAAGCCGACAAGGAACACCGGGCAATGCTGCTGAATGAGTTTATCCCCTATCTGAAACTGCATTGTAATTTATCCGAAATGGAGCGTATCGCTGGGGAAGCCCTGCAAAACGGGGACAATCTGACACCCACCGAAACCGCCTACCATACCGCCATGCAAGCCTATGTTGCAGAGTGCCGGGGACTTGTCAATCAAGGGGAATACAGCTTGCCGCCCGTCCCCCAGCTTAAAGATTTTGACGTGGAGCTTGCCGCCTACAAGGAACACGTCAAGGAGGAAATCGCGCAGGAAGCAGCAGCCGCAGGAATGACCGTGGAGGAATACGCCGCCAATGGGTACGAGCCTTACGCCGCCCCGGAGCCGGAAGCAGTACAGGGAGAACCCGCCGCGCCGGAATTTATCTACAAAATGGAAGCCAACCCCCGCAGCGAAAACATAAATGACCGCTTTTTCCTGCAAGCCTACGAAAAAGAAGAAATCGGGAAAGCAATCCCCCGCGACGTGCTTTTTGTCGGAACGCCGGAGAAATGCCGGGAGCTTTTGGGGAAGCTGGAAGCCGGGGAGCTGACGCAGGAACAGGTCAAAGAGATATTTGCACAGGCACAGGAAGCACAGACCGCCGAACCGCAGGAGCCGAAAAGCCCTATTTCTGAAAAAACAGACACGCCGGAACAGGCAGGACAGACCGCCGACAAACCCCTTACGGATTTACAGAAAAAAGCGGTTGAGATTGCCAAACGGTACGAAGCTCTCCCCTTGCAGGATAAGATCGGGATTGTCGCACAGGCTTTCGGCGGTACAGAGGGCAAAATAGAAACTTCCCCCTGTACCGGGAAATGGCGCGGTACAAGCGACATATCTATCAAGTTTGACAATGGCGCGTCCCTGTTTATCGGCAACCACAGGACACCGCAAGCCAAAACCGCAAAGGTGCAGACTGAATATGTCAATGCCGCATTGGTGCGGTATAACCCGGAGATCATAGCTGCAACAAAGGAAGCCGCTATTACCGCACTTAGGACGCGGGAAACAAAAGACAATGAGATTGCCGCACAAAAAGGACTGAAACCCTACACCCTGCTCAATGTGGAATTTAACGACGGTACAGACGAAAAAAGCGGCGGTCATATGGGCTGGTATTATGTAACGCTTGCCGTTGATGATAAAATCTGTTCCCACATAGAAACGGGGCTGAATTATGCCATATCAGACGGGAAAGTGAGCGAGAACCCCACAAGGGAAGATTATTTTACAGCGGGGGCATTAAAAGAAACAGATGTTGATTATGTTTTCAACAACGTAGGCTTTTCTTCAACCTCTGACCTGTATTCGCTGCCAATCAGCGAAGAAGTCCGGGAGCGTGCGGAAAAGACCCTTGCAGAGCGGAACGGAGCGCAGACGGAGAAAGCCCCCGACCCGCAGAGCCATACAGCGGAGCAGCCGGAAACGTCGGTTACATACTATCAAATCAATGAGAACGCCGCCCGCCGCGCAAAGGAAGCAATCAGTTTTTCCGACTACAAGCCCGGAAGCGCAACGGCAGAATACCGCCACTATGTAGACGAAGCCGCCGAGCTTGCCGCAAGGCAGAAAAAGCGCGTTGACCCCTCTTTCCATGAAAGGATTGACGGATTGCTTGACGCTTACGCCCGGAAGCTGGCGGCGAACATGAATAAGGGCTATGAGATCACCGCCCGCGTCCCGTCCGTTATGATTGCCGGGGGAAGCAATTTCCCTGTCCGCAAAAAGGAGAAGCAGAACGCCGCCGCAGATAAAAATATGCAGGAGTTTACGGAGATACAGGGCTTGCTTGACAAAATCCGCAGTACCGGCATGGGCGGTATCAGTGCCGACGACCCGAACGCCGTTTCTAAGCTGGAAAGCAAACTTGCAAAGCTGGAAGCCTTGCAGGAAACCATGAAAGCGGTCAACGCCTACTACCGCAAGCATAAGACCCTTGACGGCTGCCCCCATTTATCCCCGGAGCAGATCGAAAAAATGAAAGCGTCCATGTCCGGGAGCTGGCGGGGGAACCCGAAACCCTTTGAAAGCTACGAACTATCCAACAACAACGCGGAAATCCACAGGCTGAAAGACCGCATTACCGCCCTCACCCGCCGGAAAGAGCTTGGATATGTGGGCTGGGAGTTTGACGGGGGACGTGTGGAAGCCAATACAGCAGATAACCGCTTGCAGATTTTCTTTGATGAAAAGCCGGACAAGGAAATCCGGGAGGAACTAAAAGGGAACGGCTTCCGTTATGCGCCCAGCGCGGAAGCATGGCAGCGGCAGCTAAACGACAACGCGATCTACGCCGCCGACCGTATTAAGTGCATACAGCCCCTTACCGGGGAAAGCCCCACCGAGTTACAGAAACGGGCAAGGCAGGAAGCCGCCGCGCAGAAAGAAGCCGCCCCGGAGCAGCCGCAGGAGGAAACACAGGGCGCGGAGCCGGAGAAAGCCGCCACGCCGGAAATCTTTTACAAGGTGCGGCAGAACCCGTACAGCGACAGCCCGGAAAACAGCTACATTTTGCAGGAGTATGTCGCACAGGATAACGGCATGGCAAAGCTGGGGGATATTCTCTACAAGGGAACCCCGGAGAAGTGCCGGGAGCTTTTGGGGAAGCTGGAAACCGGGGAGCTGACACAGGGCGACGTAAAAGAGCTTTATGCAAAGGCGCAGGAAGCACAGCCCGCCGCCGAACCGGGACAGGAAACGCCGAAACCGACCGCCACAGAGAAAGAGCCGGACAAAGACACCTTTTCCATTTACCAGCTAAAGGACGGGGACGGTATGCGGGACTATCATTTTGAGCCTTACGACCGCCTGCAGGCGGCTGGGCTTTCCGTGGAAGCGGCAAATTATAATCTGATCTACACCGCCGAGCTTACGCCGGGGACTTCCCTTGAAGATATTTATACCCGTTTCAATATTGATCACCCCAAAGATTTTAGGGGACACAGCCTTTCCGTATCGGATATAGTGGTGCTTCATCAGAACGGAGAGGACACCGCGCATTACGTTGACAGCTTCGGCTATAAAGAAGTGCCGGAGTTTTTACAGGAGCAGACCCCGCAGCTTACCCCCGACAGCCGCATGACCGGGGAGCAGATCAGAACGCCACGGGGGAGCTTTTCTGTAACCGATATGACCGCCGAACAAATGAGGGAAGCCGGGTATGGACTTCACCACACGTCGGAGGACGGAAAATATCTCATTATGGGGAACGGGACACAGGCGTTTGCGATTGCCGCAGAACAGCCGGAAAAGGTAAACCCTTTAAAGCACGTTGAGGACACTATCGAGCAGAACGACAACAATTTTGACGGTATCATCAATAATACGCCTACCCCTACCGCTGACGAGCTGGAAGCAAAAGCGAGAAGCGGCGAGCAGATCTCCCTTGCCGAGTATGCCACCGCGCTGAAAGCGGAAAAGGAACAGGGCAAAAAAGCGGAGCCGGGGAAAAAGCCGGAAAAGAAGCCCTCTATCCGGGCGCAGCTTAGAGCCGACAAGGAACGGGCGGCGCAGAAGAAACAGGCAAGAAGCAAGTCGCAGGACTTGGAAAGGAGCTGACCCTATGGGAAAACTGAATAAATTTGAAGATGTGGACGTACTGGCTTCCCTTGAAGCCATTCTGAAACAGAACACGGGATTTTATCAGAGCGATTTTGACATTGATAAACAGATCATTGCGGAAAAGGCGGCAAGCCCCAGCAAGGAGGATAAAACCCTCTTGTGGCTTTCCCGCCCGTCCGGGACGTACTGCTTTCGGGAGCGCGACGTTTTTATCAGTGACACCGCCCCTAACAATACATGGCGTTTTTACAAAGAGCAGACCCGCGACCATATCCTTGCGTATGCCGTGGAGCTGACCGGGATACAGGACGGGAAGATCAAGGGCAACCTGTACGAGCTGGACTATGAAAAGCACTATGAGCGCGTCAAGAATGATACCCTTGCAGCCGGGACGGTGACGCTTGTGTATGAGCATGGGACGCGGGAGCAGCCCGCAGACCGACGCTTTGACGGTTATCCCGACCCCCAGCTTGGGAAGTTTGATCGCTTCGAGGTACAGCCCAAAGACCCGGAAGCCCTGCAATTTCTGTTACGGGAGGAAAAGGAAAGCCGGGATAAGCTGAAACCGGGGGATTTTAAGGAGCATATCGCCACATTGCATGAGGACATGATCGACCGGGAAGCGCGGCGCATTGTGGCAGACATGAAAAAGCTGTCTGCCCCCAACAGCCCGGACAAATCTCATTTCATGGTGGAGCTGTCCCCGTCCTTTGAACGGCTTGCGTCCACAAAGGACACGGAACGCCTTTTCTCCATGCTGCCCTATAAGACCCTTGCTTTCTCACAGGTGGGGAACAGCTACGGTACATACGCGCTGATCGGCAAGGACGAGAACCGGGACAGGGAGGTAAGGAAGCCCCGCCCCTCTGTCCGGGCGCAGCTTGCACAGGACAAAAAGAGAACCGCCCCGAAAAAGGCGGCGGCAAAAAAGAAAGATCACGGATTGGAGGTATGAGCATGAACAAATATAACAATTTCACGGTTGAGGAAACCAACCTTTTGAGTATCTACATGACAGGCAGCAAAGAGGGGCTTGTCGTGGCTATGAACGCCGCCCTGCCCTTTATGGAGGGGGAAATGCGGGACTTTGCCGCCCGCACCCTTGCCAAAGTGGGGCGCATGACCGAAGCGGAGTTTGCGGGGCTTGCCCTTTACCCCGCCGACGAGGTATGAGCGACATTAAGCGGCTCACGCCGCCCCAAAGCCGGAAAGTCAACGCCCTTGTGCGCCGGACATGCTGTAACTGCGATAACGGGAATTGTATTCTACTGGACGACGGGGACGAGTGCGTTTGTCCGCAGCTTATTTCTTATTCCCTGCTCTGTAAATGGTTCCGCATTGCGGTACTGCCCGCAGATAAGGAGCTGTACGCCGAACTTTATCATATGGAGGATATGCGCCGTTGTAGCGTGTGCGGTGCGCCCTTTGCGTCCAGCTCTAACCGGGCTATTTACTGCCCGGACTGCCGGAAGCGTATCACCCGCAGGCAGACCGCCGAGCGCATGAGGAAACTGCGGGCGAATGTGACGCGATAGGGGCGAAAAAAGCCTTGATTTATGCGGCTTTCCGGGCGGGGAAATAAGGCGGCAAGGGATTTATACCTTTACCCCCGAAAACGCCGTTCTATTGCGTAACAATCCAATCTCTGCACCCATGAGAAAACCGGGGCGCGGTGGCTACTGAAAAGCTGCCGCGTCCCGGCTCTTTTTTTGTGTTTTTATCCGCGTTCTGTCTGTCTTTCCCGTTCCGGCTGCTTCTCTGCCTGTAAAATGCTGTCAATGTTCCGCTTGATAACGTCATATTCCTGTACCTGTTTTTTCAGCTTGCCATAGTCGGCATAAAGGCTTTCTTTCTGCGCTTGGAGTTTTTCATACTCCGCTTGCAGGGCTGGGACGCTGGAGAGCTTGCCGCCGATCTGCACCGCCTTTAATGCCTTTGCCGCCGCTTCATGGAGGATAATGTCGCGCTCATGCTCTGCCCGGTACTTCTCCTTATTCCGGGCTTTTCGGTAGGCTTCATAGAGGGGCTTTGTCTTTTGGTAGGTAGTGACGTTCTTAATTAACAACGCCATATCTGAAAGACGCTTTTCCACTTCCTTTAGGCTGTCCCCCGCCTGTTCGCTTGCCGTGGCGATTTCCTCTATCCGGGTGAGCAGATCGGCGTACTGCTCAATCCTGTTTTCGGTGAGGAAATTCATGGTCTTTGCCGCCTGTTTCAGATTGTGGATTTTCGCCCACTGTTCATAGCCCCGGCTTTGTTGTGCCTTGATACTGTTCTCAATGTCAATGAGAAGATTAACGCCCTTGCGCTCTGTCTTTGGAGCTTTGGCGGCACGGGTACGCTTGCCCGCTATCCGTTCCCTTATGGCTTCCTCTGTATAATCTGCGCCGAGGGTTTTCAGACGGGTAAACCGTTCCTGCCCCGGTGCGCGGCATGAAATATATTTTCCCGGCTTGATCTCATAGCCCGCAGCTTGTAACCGCTGCAATAGTTCCTCAAAGCTGGAAACTTGGGGAATGAGCGCGTCCACAGCAATTTTTAACTTGCCTTTCCAGCTTGTCCCCGTTTTCTCCGCTTGATATTCTGCATAGCTCTTTCCCTTGCTGCCCTTGCCGGGGACGACCACAGAAAGCCCGTTGTCCCGGCACAGCTTGTCGCTCATGTTCCGTATGCCGTAATACGTCCGTTTGTTGGAAACGTACTTGTGATGATCTACAAAGTTGACCGCGCAGAAAATAATGTGATTGTGGATATGTCCCTTGTCAATGTGCGTCGTGAGTACATACTCATGCTGCCCCTTTGTTACTGCGTCGGCAAGCTGCCGCCCGATCTCATGGGCTTTCTGATAGTCCACTTCCCCCGGCGCAAAGGACTGTATCAAGTGAAAAGCTAAATTGTTTCCTTTATCCCGCGCTTGTGAGAGGGTATAGCCAAACTCAATATCTGCCGTTTCATAGCTGCACCCAAAAGAGGACACTAGCATTTTTTCGTCCGTCTTGTCCGGGTTTTCGATATAGTCAAGGGCTTTGCTCAAAGTGCTTTTAACAGGCTTAATCTTTGTAACCGCCATATCTCCGCAAGCACCCCCTTGATTTCGTCTATGTCCTCTTTGTATGCGTTCCCCGTCGTGTTTACGCGACGTGCAATCTGATTGACATTGACCCCGATCTTCTGTATCTCCGCTGTCATTGCCTTTATGTCCGTATAGTCTACTTGGATAATGTACCCGTCAATGGCGATCTTGCGCAGATACGCCGCCATGTTGTTTGTGGGGACGAGCTTCATTTTTTCCTCAATCAGCTTTCTTTCTTCCTCTGTCACATAGAATTTGACCTGTATTGTCCTTTTGCGTCCGTTCATGGGTTTTCGCTCCTTTCCGTTCTCATAGAGGGTTTGGGACACTTCCCAACAAGCAATTTCTGACCGACCGGGCGGGCAGAAATACGGAAAAGGGTACTCTTTTCCTATGCTTGCTACGAATGTTTTTATCCTTTAGGCTCTTATCCCCTACTACGGAGAAAAAGCGATTTTGCCAAACTTCCGCAAAAGAAAAACGCTGCAATCTCAAAAAAGATTACAACGCTCTCTAAATCCTGTTCAGTTTTAAGCCGGACATTCCTATTCGCCCTCTTTTTCGACTTCGGAAATCTCTTTTGCCGTTGCGGTCACAATCCGTATGCCTGTATCGCTCATACCGTCAAGAAGCGCGTCGAGCTGCCGCCGCTGCGTGTTCTTCTCCGGCGGCGTTTCCAAAAGGAACTGGTCTACGGATATATTGTAGCGGAGCATAAGCTCAAAGAAAATCTGTAAACTTGGGTGCTGCCCCTTGTTCTCAATGTTCGCAAGGTAGCGCGGCGAGATAAACATTTCGTCGCTCACTTTCTTGCGGCTCTCCTTGCGCCCTGTCCGCGCCGCCTTTATCGCTGCCCCAAAAGCCTTGAAATCGTATTTCGGTACTGGTCTTTTTGCCATAGTTATTCACCCTGTTACATTTTACTGTTCCCCTTTCTTCTTGGATATGTCTACACAATTCAATCAGTTAGCCAAAATAATTCATATGTATATGTTGACAATTAGCCGCTTTTTTTGTATAGTATTATTAAAAGGGGGAAATGTTTATGTTACATAGCATGCGTATTCGATAAGCATTGAAATCAAAAAAGATT
>ERZ835880.2398-NODE-2398-length-12565-cov-3.635252_pt1 | contig 12565 bp, 10 predicted proteins | sample MGYA00519944_ERZ835880 | MGnify/ENA primary metagenome ERZ835880 (study PRJEB31850, sample SAMEA3708787) | human gut metagenome | biome: human gut; feature: human-associated habitat; material: faeces | place: China | collected 2014 ... | reverse complement strand
AGGAAAAAACGCTAATACATAAAAATAAAAAGGACCGTACACATTTTACCGTATCTCGATCCTTCTTGCCTTATTCATTATTTTTTACATTTTAATCTCAAATAACACACAAGCCCGACAATAATGATCAGAAGTGCTGCTATGTAAGCTATTTTAAAGGCCAGTGCTGTAGTAAAAAGATCTATAGCAGAAACAACGCCAATCAAAATAAGCGCAACTCCACTTGCTTTTGCCATCTTCTCTTCATCATAAAGCTTCTTACTGATGTCCGAGTTTCCACCTTTCAGGAAAATATCCCCATGTCCTGTCAGAAGCATTATTCCTACTATGAAAGCGGCAATTGTCAGTATGATGTTTAAAGAATCAAAATTCATAACCTTCCCCTTTCTTTCTGCATTTTACCATACAGAACCTTTTTTCTTTTTATAGAAATCCGGGACTATTGTTTCGTATACAATGATCCCGGAATATCCATACCTGTTTTTATTTTTCAGAAAACTGTTCAATACCTCCAATTAAAAGATTACAGAAAAGTAATTCCTGATCAATATTAATAGAAACATACGATTGGAATATTGCAGTCAATAATATTATAAAGTTCTGCTGCTTTCTCCGGCGGCATATTGATACATCCATGCGAACCGCCTTCCATGAAACGATCTCCACCAAAGTATGGCTGCCAGTTTGCATCGTGGAAACCAATACCGCCATTAAACGGCATCCAGTACGTTACCGGCTGTTCATATTCGTATTTACCGTTTGCCAACTGTTTACCTCTGAGCACATCCGGGCTCTTCTTATAATAAATCGTATAAATACCGGCCGGAGTCTGACGGTCAGAATATCTCATATCACCGGAAACAATATCTGACTCAAAGATATCTTCTCCGTTCTGGTAGAAATACATATGCTGTTCGGACAGATCCACTTCAATATAAGTATTTCCTATATCATTGTAACCATGTGCATTGGCTGTCATAGAATAAACCGGCTCTCTGGTTGTCTGTGTCCCTGACTGGATTTCCTGTGTCAGCTGTGCAACCTCTGAAGCCTGGTCTATCTGCCATCCATATGCAGAACCGTATACACTGACAGTTCTCCCACTTGTTGTCTGGAACTCTCTTTCAGTTCCCACCGTATCATGGGCCGCTGCAAGCTGCGCCACATAATCTGCGATGTGCTGTCTGAAAGATGTATCATCCATGATCAGCTGTCCTTTTTCATCAAAATTCAGCCAGTCCTTGATCGTATTTCCATCCAGGGTTTCCGTTTCATCTCCAAAAGTATACGTAATGCTTGCTTTTGTGAAATTGTTACATGCATTAAGAGACGCCTGCAGATCCGGATTGTCGCTGGTAATATCTGCTTTTACATACACGTCCGGCTCACTGTCGAAATCAACCGAAGTTTTATTTCCCGAAACAGCTTCCGAAAGCACATTATAAGCATTTTTCAAATCCAGCTTACTTCCCTCTGTCTCCGGAACAATCTCAAACTGCGAATCTCCATATGCGACATATGCATTCTCAGGAGCTACCTGATTCTCTTTCTGTGCACAGTTAAGTGCCTTCACCTGTTTTTTCAGCTTTTCTTTATCGTAAGTCGTGTTCTCAGCGGCTGTATAGCTCTTCTTTTCAAAAAAACCTCTGATCCATTCATAAGGTTTCTGATCTTTCAGAAGTTTCAGAACACTTCCATCAGAAACATAACTATAACCGATCTGATCTCCGCTGATCGTCTGCGGATCCAGATTTCTGGAATCAACCTCTATGGAATAATTCTCTACTGTCTTCGCAATCTTCTGTTCTGCCTCATAAGCAGTTTTACCTGAACAGTCAATACCATTGATTGATGTTCCTTCAAAGAATTTATCCGAATAATAATATGACATACCTGCATATGCGGCTCCGGCACTTACAATAACCATTGCCACTGCGATTCCTGTAATCTTCAATCCTTTATGCTTCTTTCGGACAGGTGGTTCATAAGGTGCAAGATCTTCATCACTGATCGGTACATACGAAATTCTCCCCGGTCTTGCGGATTTATGGCGTCTGCCAGTTGTTTCCTTACTGCCATTTGGGACTGTGTTGTTTTTTTCCTCTTTGTTGCCCATCTATTTTCTCCTCAACATAAATGTTACCGTTCATTTTTCCTGAAGCCTATTACTTTTGAATCATATTACTGTTGATTCGGTTAATTAAGAGGCTTGCTATAATTCTTAATAATACGCTTCACAATACACAGAATTTATGTACTGATCACATAAACCTGCGCTGCATGTTTCATTATAACATAATTCTTCCAATTTGCACCTACTATTCACCTTTTTCTCATTTTTTATTACTGTTTGCAGGTAATATCCCCGAAAAATGTTTTCTTTGGCAAATCCCTTGTGATTTTTCTTATTTTTACAGGCCAAGTCTGCGTTTCATATCCTTCATCACATAGAAATACATGATGATCAGAAGTCCTCCTGCAAGCACCCATGCCATCGGACTGGCCATACATGCTCCAAAGTAACTCTTATGAGCTGCCGCAATCATGGCAGTGATTCCACGTCCTGCCAGTTCTGCAACACCGGCAAGCATTGGAAGCAGTCCGTATCCCATACCCTGGATACCATTCCTGAGCGCATTGACAAAGTGAAGTGGTATGAAAAATACTGCCACGCATTTCACATAAGTATCAACCATAGGAATGACTTCTGCGGCATTATCTGAAATAAACAGATAAGACAGATATTTGCCAAAGAAGAAAATGATCACACCTGTAACAATGGCATAGGTAATTCCTATAATATGCGCACTGTTAAATCCCTGTCTGACTCTGTCCAGTTTACGTGCTCCTATATTCTGTGCATTATATGTTGCCATTGTTGTTCCGATTGCAACATATGCCTGGGTAAAAATATTCTCAATCTTATTTCCTGCCGTAAATGCCGCTACTGCATAGGAACCAAGAATATTCAGCGCAGACTGTACCATCATGGTTCCGATCGCAGTGATGGAATACTGCAGTCCCATGGGAATGCCCACAAGAATTTCTTTTTTGGCAATCTCTGAACGAAATCTCCAGTCATCCGCCTTCAGTCTCAATTCCGGTACGTATTTTATAATATAAATCAGACAGAGCACTCCGGATACTCCCTGTGCTGTGATCGTCGCCCAGGCAGCCCCTGCAACTCCCATATGGAAAACAATAATAAACACCAGGTCAAGTACTATATTCAAAAGTGCCGCCAGAATCAGGAAATACAATGGTGTCTTACTGTTTCCCAGTGCTCTCAGAATACTGGCCAGGATATTATATAATACCTGTGCAAAAATACCTCCGCATATGATCATAATGTAGATATATGCATCCTGAAAAATATCCTCCGGTGTATGCATTAATGTCAGAAGCGAGTGCATCCCCACCATACTGACAGCCGTCATTATAACCGAAATGATAATTGAAAGTAACGCCGCATTTCCCACTGACTGGCGCATCTCATCCATCTTTCCCGCACCGAATTTCTGTGAGGTCAGAACTGTAAAACCGGCTGTCAGTCCCGTAAGAAAACCTATGATCAGAAACATGATCGTTCCTGTTGAACCAACCGCTGCCAGCCCTTTTGTTCCTACAAATTTTCCTACGATTATGGCATCTGCCATGTTGTAAAACTGCTGGAATACATTACCTATAAATACAGGTATCGTAAAGTCAAGTATCATCTTCATTGGTTTCCCAACTGTCATGTCTGTCTGCATTCCAATAAACCCTCCCAATCCTTTTTTAATCCTCTTTATTTGCTGTTTTCGATATCTGTTTTATCAGATATCAGAGCGATTATAGTTGAAAAAATTTTCCATTTCAAGATGTGTTTTTTAATTCCATGATTTTCTACATAATCACCAAAAACAAACAAAAAACCCTCTGATTTGTGTCAGAGGGTTTCGTCAATATCACGAACTGCTGATGTCTGCCAAGCAGTTCTCACAGTTTTTGTATTATATTATTTCTCTACAAGAAGTGATTTTCCTGTCATTTCCGCAGGCTGTTCCATTCCCATAAGCTGGATCAGTGTAGGAACGATATCTGCAAGACATCCGTTCTCGCGCAGTGTATATTTCGGATCTGCATTTACAAGAATGAATGGTACAGGATTTGTTGTATGTGCAGTCCACGGAGCACCTGTCTCATAGTCGATCAGCTGTTCTGCATTTCCATGGTCAGCACAGATAAACATCTGTCCGTCCACTTCTTTAAGAGCCTCTACTGCTTTGCCAACACATTCATCAACAGTTTCCACTGCTTTGATGGCAGCTTCCTGTACGCCTGTATGTCCAACCATATCCGGGTTTGCAAAGTTGATCACGATCACATCATATTTGTCAGATTTGATCGCATCTACCAGTTTCTCGCAAACCTGAGGTGCACTCATTTCCGGCTGAAGATCGTAGGTTGCAACCTTCGGAGATTTAACCAGGATTCTGTCTTCTCCTTTGTTCGGCTCTTCCACACCACCGTTAAAGAAGAATGTAACATGTGCATATTTCTCTGTTTCAGCAATACGCGCCTGAGTCATATTGTGTGCTGCAAGATACTCACCAAATGTATTGTGAAGCTGAACCTTGTGGAATGCAACCTGTTTATTCTGAATGGTATCATCGTAATCTGTGAAGCATACGAAAGTAACCTGTGGTCTTGCTTTTCTTTCAAATCCCTGGAAATCATCATCGCAGAATGCTCTTGTGATCTCACGAGCGCGGTCAGGACGGAAATTAAAGAATACAACAGAATCTTTATCAGATATAACACCTGTCGGCTGTCCGTCTTTCTCGATAACTGTAGGAAGAACAAACTCGTCTGTCTTATCATTGTCATAAGAAGCCTGAACTGCTGCCGGTGCATCTGTTCCCTTTACGCCTTCTCCTGTTGTAAGAGCATTGTATGCAAGTTCTACACGATCCCAGCGGTTATCACGATCCATCGCATAGTAACGTCCGGAAACAGTAGCAATCTCACCTACACCGATCTTCTTCATCTCTGCTTCAAGAGCCTCTACAAACTCTTTACCTGATGCAGGAGGTGTGTCACGACCGTCAAGGAAACAATGTACGTAAACCTTCTCAACGCCCTCTCTCTTAGCCATCTCAAGTAATCCATAAAGATGTGTATTATGACTGTGCACACCACCATCAGAAAGAAGTCCCATGAAATGCACTGCGGAGTTATTCTCTTTTGCGTTCTTCATTGCTGCAAGAAGAGCTTCATTCTTAAAGAAATCACCGTCCTGGATTTCTTTTGTGATTCTGGTAAGTTCCTGATATACGATACGGCCTGCGCCCATATTCATATGTCCTACTTCAGAATTACCCATCTGTCCGTCCGGAAGACCTACTGCCAGTCCGCTTGCGTTTCCTTTTACAAATGGATATTCTGCCATCAGCTTGTCCATAACCGGTGTTTTAGCCAAATATACAGCGTTTCCTTCCTTTTTGTCATTCAGACCATATCCATCAAGAATCATTAATACGGTTGGTTTTTTGCTCATAATGTTCTCCTTTTATGTTTATTCATAATTGATAACTGTTTTGCTGATATCAGGAGCAGAAAACTGATCATCTCTGCACAATAAAACTTTTATATCTGACATCTCTTATATAGTATCAAAATCTCAGGATTTTTCAATTCTTTTTTTGTATCTGTTTCATTTTCATTACTGTATATGGAAAGAACAGTAACTTATTTTCCATATACACGAATGATCGTGGAAATCTTTCTTACGGAATCCCTGTTTCTCAGTTCTTCGATGGCAGTTCTGAAATCACCTTCTCTTACCTTCTCAGTGATCACAACTACTTCCGCACACCCTTCCACCTTGGTATCTTTCTGGATAATCTGTGCAACACTGACCTGATATTTGGCAAAAATAGCAGTCATCTCGGCAAGAACACCGCAGCGATCCTCTACTTTGAGACGGAGGAAATAACGGTTATGTGTATCTTCCATTTTCTTAACAGGGATATTCTTGTAACAGGTACATCCGATTCTGCCACAGCATCCTGCAAGAATATTTCTCACAATATCAAATACATCACCCACAACTGCACTGGCTGTAGGAAGTTCTCCTGCTCCTCTTCCGAAGAACATGGCATCCTCCACTGCATCTCCATGGACAAATACTGCATTATAGGAATCATTTACAGTTGCAAGCGGATGGGAACTGGGGATCAGCATCGGGCACACATATGCTTCAATTCCGTCTGCTTCGTTTCTTGCAACACCCAGAAGCTTGATATCACGTCCCATTTCTTTCGCATAATGAATATCTTTTGATGTGATCTTGGCAATTCCCTCTGTATATACATCGTTAAATACCACACGTGAGTTAAATGCCACAGATGCAAGGATCGCTACCTTACGTCCTGCATCCAGACCTTCGATATCAGCAGTCGGATCAGCCTCCGCATATCCAAGTTCTGTTGCAAGTGCCAGGGCATCCTTAAACTCCATGCCTTCCTGAGTCATCTTTGTCAGAATAAAGTTTGTGGTTCCGTTTACAATACCCATAACTTCTGTCATGTGATTTCCTGCCAGACACTGTTTCAATGGTCTAATGATCGGAATACCACCTGCTACTGCTGCTTCAAACAGAAAATCCACTTTACTCTCATGTGCCGCATCCAGAAGCTCATGACCATGTACTGCGATCAGATCCTTGTTTGCAGAGACTACATGCTTACCGGCTTTTAATGCAGAAAGGATATACTCTTTTGCAGGATTAATCCCACCCATCAGTTCAATCACAATCTCAATCTCCGGATCATTTATAATCTCATCCCACTGGCTGGTGAGCAAAGAGGCGTCTTCTATCTTCGCTGCTGCCTTCTCTATATTTCTCACAAGGATTTTCTTTATCTCAACTTTACAGCCAATCTTGGCCGACATTTCCTTTTCCTGATTCTTCAGTACCTTATATACACCTGTTCCTACTGTTCCAAATCCTAACAGTGCGGCTTTGATGACATTTTCATTCATTTTGCAGGATTCCCCTTTCGTTTTCGTTGGTTTTTATAGTATGGCAGAATTTCCTATTTGTCAAGTTTGTCTGTATTTTTAAGCAAAACCTTTATCATATTTTCCAGTTCTTTGTTCCGTCTGCGAAGCCATCTCACATACCATAATATCCCCATTCCTGTCACCCAGGCAGAAATACAGAATATCCCTGCCAGAATCATATAAAGTATTCTTTCTGTTCCCCGGACAGGAGCTCCGCTCAGAAAACAGTAATACATTTCCGCTGATATGCAGGCTGCGGTTGCACCTTCCATTATCTTTCTCATTGTCTTCATCATATCACTTTCCTTCTTAATAGTGTCTTTATAACGACACTGTTGTAAGACTTATTTTAAACCGATAATGAATATGAATCAAGAACAAATGGGACGGTTATTACATATGATAAGCTATAGAAAATTATGGAAGACTATGAAGGAGCGGAAAATCAGCCAGTATGCCCTGTACACTCACTATGGCATAAGCACTTCTTTTCTGGATAAACTCCGCCATAATGAGAATGTGGAAATCCGCAGCCTTGATATCTTATGTTCAATCCTTGACTGCGATTTCGGTGATATTGTAGAACACATTCCGGATAATGCTGAACCTGAGGAAAAATAATTTTTTCGGGTTCAGTATCAATATAGTGTAGTTGTGTTCTTTTATAGAACTATTTGTTCTTTTTATCTTTCTCATGATGTTAGGGCAAAAGGTATTTTACCCCTAACCTGATATCTTCTCATATCTATAATATATTTTGCTTATCATATCCTGCAGAAAGTCAGGCGGATATTCGCAATCTCCACAGGGGACTTACCTGACTCGGTTAAAACATTATTTATAATGTTATCCTATAAGTCCATTCACAAAAACATAAGATTTTTTCATTTATTTATGATATACTTATTACTGTCTCCTTCGTTCTCAGTAACGCAGACTTATCTATGGCATTCTCTTCAGGCGCATAATATCATCCGCTTCGCAATTTATCAGTTAAATAGTGCGTTCAGGAGACTTGCTGTAGATTTACAAAATATTTTTACCTGAAAGGATCGTAGTATATATGAAATATGATGTAGTGATCATCGGCGCAGGACCTGGCGGTATTTTCTCTGCCTATGAACTGATGAAGCAAAATAACGATTTAAAGATTGCTGTTTTTGAGGCTGGAAATCCTCTCAGTAAAAGACATTGCCCAATTGATGGTGACAAAGTAAAAACCTGTATCAAATGTAAAACCTGTGCCATTATGAGCGGCTTTGGCGGTGCCGGTGCTTTCTCTGACGGCAAATACAATATCACAAATGATTTCGGCGGAACACTTTATGAACATATTGGAAAGAAAGACGCTCTTGACCTGATGCGTTACGTAGATGAGATCAATGTTGCCTACGGCGGACAGGACACAAAAATGTATTCTACAGCCGGAACCAAATTCAAAAAACTTTGTATGCAGAACAAATTAAAGCTTCTGGATGCTTCCGTACGTCATCTGGGAACAGACATTAACTATGTGGTTCTTGAGAACTTATATGCAAAATTAAAAGAGCATGTTGATTTTCATTTCAACACTCCTGTAGAACGTCTGGAAGTACTTGAAGACAGATACCGTATCATCACAAAGAATGATACCACTGACTGTAGCAAATGCATTGTATCCGTAGGCAGAAGCGGAAGCAAATGGATGGAACAGATCTGTAAAGAACTTGATATCCCAACCAAATCAAACCGGGTAGACCTGGGTGTACGTGTAGAACTTCCTGCTGTTATCTTCTCACACCTGACAGACGAACTGTATGAGAGTAAGATTGTCTACAGAACAGAAAAATTCGAAGATAATGTGAGAACTTTCTGTATGAATCCTTATGGCATCGTTGTAAACGAAAATACAAACGGCATTGTCACAGCAAATGGACACAGCTATGAAGATCCGTCCAAACAGACAGAAAATACAAACTTCGCACTGTTGGTAGCCAAACATTTCTCCGAGCCATTTAAAGACAGTAATGGATATGGCGAAAGCATTGCCCGTCTTTCCAATATGCTGGGCGGCGGAGTGATCGTACAGCGTTTCGGCGATCTGGTGCGCGGAAGAAGGAGTACGGTTGCACGTATCGAAGAAGGTATGGTACGACCTACTCTCGCAGCTACTCCCGGTGATCTGAGTCTTGTTCTCCCGAAACGTATCCTTGACGGAATCATTGAAATGATTTATGCTCTGGATAAAATCGCTCCCGGGACAGCTAATGACGACACCCTCCTCTATGGTGTGGAGGTTAAGTTCTATAATATGGAAGTTGATATTGATGAAAATCTAGAAAGCAGATACAAAGGCCTGTATATCATTGGAGACGGAAGCGGTGTAACCCATTCCCTGTCCCATGCTTCTGCAAGCGGTGTATATGTAGCACGCCAGATTATTGAGAATCTGTAAAAGACCGGATTTCTTCTGATGGATACCTCTAACTACAGCAATCAATAACCTTAAAGTCCCCATCTGTCTCTTACAGTTGAAACAGATAGGGACTTGTTTATTATATTTTCTGGTATGCCATCCATTTATCCATTCCCAGACGTTCAAATGAACCGCAGTACTGAAATCCGCATTTTTCCAGAAGTTTCTGCATGGGGATGTTATCGTTGTATGTATCCATACGGAGATTCTGTGTCTGAGCATAGGCCCAGTCCAGACAGAATGATGCGGCTCCTCTTACTATTCCTGTGGACGCTACCCTGTGAACTACTCCATAGGGTTCTTCATTCAGCCATTTTCCATTAATTTCTTTATAATCTTCATCTTCTTCCGCCGCATAATAGAAAACACAGGCAATCCGCCCTTCTGACATGCACAGATACATTTTATCAATATCATGCTCTATCAGTTCTGCTGAGGGGTAATCTTCACCCCACTGTTCTGCATTGCCATTTTCTCTCATAAATTTGCGGGCTTTATCATAAACTTGCATGATCTGCCCAAGATCCTGCACTGATGCTTTTCTTATTTCCATGAAACCTTCCTTTTCTTTTGGTATTTATATTCTTTTAGTATTTGTATTCGTTTTGATTTTTCGTCTGTTTCTCAAATTTTTTCGTCAAAAGACAAATATTTTCACAATGGTCTGTAAAACTGAACATATCTACCGGCTGTATTTTTCTCACATCATAGCCATGTTTTGTCAAATACTCCAGATCTCTTGCCAGTGTTTCCGGTCCACAGGAGATATATACGATTCTTGATGGATTCAGTTTGATAACAGAAGTCATAAACTTTTTATCACTGCCGGTACGTGGCGGATCCATAAACACAACATCTGCATGTTCTCCGTTTTCTGCCATGTTTTCCATAAATTCTCCTGCATCTCCCTGATAGAAACGTGCATTTGTAATCTTATTTTCCTTTGCATTGATTCTGGCATCGCGGACTGCATCCGGATTTAATTCCACACCAATGACATTCTTTGCCCGCTTTGCGGCTACAAGTCCGATTGTTCCTATTCCGCAGTATGCATCTATCACTGTTTCTTTTCGTCCAAGCCCCGCATATTCAATTGCTGTCTTATACAGAATTTCTGTCTGTACAGGATTTACCTGATAAAAAGACTGCGGAGAAATGCGGAATGTACATCCGCAGAGCGTATCCCGGATATATCCTTTTCCATAAATGACGATATCACGCTCACCCAGTACCATACTGGTCTTCTTATCATTGACGTTAAGCACAACTGTTGTAATCTGTGGGTATTTCTTTCTCAGAGCTTTCACAAAATTATTTTTTGAAGGAAAGATCGGGGAACCAATCACAAGAACCACCATGATCTCATCTGTGAAAAACCCTCTTCTCACCAGCACATGGCGCAAAAGTCCATATCCTGTGTCCTCATCATATGTTTTGATTCTAAAAGATTTCAGCATATCCCGAATTGTACGGATGATTTCCTGACTGATCTTATCCTCGATCATGCACTCTTCTATCGGAACAACCTTATGTGTTTTCGCTTCGTAGGTTCCACAGATAATATTACCTTTTTTATCCCTGTCAAATACTGCATGAACTTTATTTCTATAATAAAAGGGATCATCCATTCCAATGATTGGTTTTACATTTGCAAACTTTCCAAGAAGCTTCTTCATCCTTTTCTGCTTGGCGGAAAGCTGTTCTTTATAAGGAACACCCTGATACTGGCAGCTTCCGCATTTCTTTGATACACTACATTTTGTTACTTTTTCTTCCATAAAATATTAACCTGCTTTCTATAATTACACATTTTTTACATTATATCAGTGAAAATGGATTCCCGCAATCAGACAATCTTTATTTATCTGTCAATTTCCTCTCCAAATGTCGAAAAAGCAGGGATTCTGTCGAAATGTTTTTGACTGATTTCTGTTGAAACTTGTAGACGAATGTAGAAAAATATGATATAGTTTGTACATACAAAAGAGAAAATCATCGAATTGCCAAAGAGAAAAAAATTTATACCACCAAGGATAAAAACTCAGAAATACTCCAAAATACAAAAGATAAAATACATGAACTAAATACACCTGATAAATAGTCAAAATACAAAAGTATCGAGGCATTCCTTTCGTACAAAAGAGATTGACCCAAAGTACAAAAGAAACAGCTTACAGCAGATTTTTACACCAGATAAAAAAGACAGTTTCAGTAATGAAGCTGTCTTTTTCTTTATACATATTAATTTCATAAGATACTATGTGTCTGACATAGCCAAACAAATATTCGCAACAGCAATTAGAGCAGGTAACTTACCTGCTTCAACTATAACAATCCCCTGAACACAATCCAATCAGTAAAATTACCAATTTTCCTGTATTCAGGGGCATTATATTATTTCTCGTTTGGACACAAAGATTATCTGCTTATAATCAGTTTTTTATTCTTATTTGTAGTTTACGATCTTTCCGAAATCAGCCTTTAAGGATGCGCCGCCGACAAGTCCGCCGTCGATATCCGGCTGTGCGAAGAGCTCTGCAGCATTTCCGGCATTTACAGATCCGCCGTACTGGATGCGGATCGCTTCCTTCGTTGCTTCATCGTAGATCTCACCGATGCATGCACGGATCGCGCCGCAGACTTCCTCAGCCTGCTCTGTGGTAGCTGTCTTTCCGGTTCCGATCGCCCAGATCGGCTCGTAAGCGATGACAACCTTCTTAATGTCCTCAACAGCTACGTTCTGCAGAGCGATCTTGATCTGCTTGCGGATAACTTCCATGGTAACGTCCTGCTCGCGCTCGGTCAGAGACTCGCCTACGCACAGGATCGGGCGCAGACCGTTCTCGAGAGCGACCTGAACCTTCTTGCCGCAAGCCTCGTCGGTCTCGTTGAAGTACTGACGGCGCTCGGAGTGGCCGATGATAACGTACTTTACGCCCAGCTCCTTGAGCATATCAGCGGAGATCTCGCCGGTGAAAGCGCCGGACTTCTCGAAGTGCATGTTCTCAGCGCCGATAGCGATCTTGGAACCCTTAGCAGCCTTTACAGCAGCCTGGATATCGG
>ERZ835880.2394-NODE-2394-length-12584-cov-3.086040_pt1 | contig 12584 bp, 8 predicted proteins | sample MGYA00519944_ERZ835880 | MGnify/ENA primary metagenome ERZ835880 (study PRJEB31850, sample SAMEA3708787) | human gut metagenome | biome: human gut; feature: human-associated habitat; material: faeces | place: China | collected 2014 ... | reverse complement strand
ACAGCCTTGGAAAATCTATGGGGAGTGCCATTATGAGATTAAAGATTCACGTAAAAGATGAGGAATTATAAGGGGATCGGAGGTGAGACCTTATGGGATTAGAAAAAGTGGAAGCACTACAGAATTTGGTAGTTCTTGACTTGACCCGGGTAGTAGCAGGACCCTATGCAGGCTCTATATTGGGAGACTTCGGTGCTGAAGTAATAAAAATCGAAGTGCCGGAAAAAGGTGATGATGCCAGAAGCTATGGTCCTTACAGAAATGGAGAAAGTGTTTACTATGCGAACCTGAATCGCAATAAAAAAGGAATTACATTGAATTTGAAGACGGAAGAAGGGAAAAAAATCTTCCTGGAACTGGTGAATAAGGCAGATATTCTCTTGGAAAATTATCGACCTGGGGTTATGGAACGATTGGGATTGGGATATGAAGTTTTGAGAGAAAAAAACCCACGCCTTATTTACGGAGCAGTGTCAGGCTTTGGCTGCTATGGATCGTACTCTGACAGACCGGGTTATGATATTATTTCACAGGCAATGGGAGGTCTTATGAGCGTTACCGGTGCAAAAAACGGAGATCCTACGCGTTCCGGAAATGCCATGGGTGATATACTGGGCGGTATGAATCTTGTGATTGGTGTTTTAATGGCTTTGAACGTAAGAACACTCACCGGAAAAGGACAAAAGGTAGATGTATCATTGGTAGATTCTGTAGTGGCCAGCCTGGAGAATGCATATACAAGATATTTTGAGTCGGGGCAACTTCCTGTAAGAAATGGAAATGCGTATGCATCTATTGCACCCTATGATAGTTATCAGGCGAAGGATGGTCAGGTTATTATAGCATGTGGAAATCAAAAGCTATATGAGAAGCTTTGCAACGAAGTTCTTCATATGCCATGGATGATAACGGATGAACGTTTTCTTACGGTTTCTTTGAGAGTACAGAATAACGAAATACAAAAGAAATATATTGAAGAGTGGACAACGCAATATACTGTGAATGAAATTGTAGAAAATGTATTGGCAAAAGGAATTCCGGCAGGCCCCATCTATAATGTAAGGCAGATCACAGAAGATAAACATATCGCCATAGAACGTGAAATGTTTGTGGAGATAGAACACCCTGTGATTGGGAAAATGAAAGTAAATGGCAATCCTATTAAGTTGATGGATAATATGCCTGAGATCAGTAAACCGGCACCAACACTCGGACAACATAATGAGGAAATATTCTGTGGGTTACTGAAACATTCCGAGGAACAGATTAAGGAATGGAGGAAACATAACATTATATGATGGAAGATATACCATTCAGTGCCATTATGAAGTCGCCTGAATGCAAGAAAGAATCTTGAAAACTGATATAATGGAAATACATAGAAAAGGTGGTGGAGAGATGAAAACAAAAAAACACAATTGGAAAAGATGGCTACCGCTCTACTTGATGATGGCACCTGGATTAATCTATATTTTTATCAATAATTATATTCCTATGTTTGGTACAATTATTGCCTTTAAACATATCAATTACCAGAAAGGCATTTTGGGGAGTGATTGGGTAGGACTGAAAAATTTCAAATTTTTGTTTGCCACAAACGATGCCTGGGTAATTACAAGGAATACGTTATTGTATAATCTTGCTTTTATAGTGATTAATACAGTGGTTGGAATTATTCTTGCAATTTTTATATGCGACGTTGTGAGCAAAAAATTAAAAAAGCTTTATCAAAGTGCGGTATTGCTCCCCTATCTGATGTCAATTGTAATTATTAGCTATATTGTTTTCGCATTTCTTTCAACAGAAAACGGAATGGTGAATAATTCACTGCTGATTCCATTCGGGAAAAATCCGATTTCGTGGTATGCGGAACCAAAATACTGGCCGTTTATTTTGACACTTGTGAATGTATGGAAGGGAGTCGGATATGGTTGCTTGATTTATATCTCGGCGATCAATGGTATTCCCAAAGATTACTATGAAGCTGCAAATTTAGATGGAGCAGGTAAGTGGAAACAGATTCGATGTATTACGCTTCCATCCTTAGTCCCTTCGGTGATTACGCTTACTTTGTTATCGATTGGAAGAATTTTCTATTCTGATTTCGGATTGTTTTATCAGGTACCGTTGGACTCCGGAACATTGTATTCTACGACAAATGTAATTGATACTTATGTATATAGAGCACTGATTAAACTGGGAAATGTTGGAATGTCTTCTGCTGCTTGCCTATATCAGTCGGTTGTAGGATTTGTTTTAGTTCTCACCGCTAATTTGATCGTTAGGAAAGTAAGTAAGGAAAACGCACTGTTTTAGGAGGAGAAAAATGATCCGTTCAAAATCGAATATGCGGTTTCAGATTTTAGCGAATTTTATACTGATTCTGTTTACCATATTTGTAATTACCCCTTTTATTCTTTTGATTATGTCTTCCTTTACGGAGGAAAGTACACTGATAAGAAACGGATATTCATTTTTTCCGGAAAAATTCAGTTTGGGAGCCTATGCTTACATATGGAAAAATGCGTCTAAGATAATGAGGGCCTATGGAATTACAATTTTGGTCACAGTAGTTGGAACAGCTGTCAATGTTATGCTGTCAACAATGATTGCCTATCCGTTATCTCTTGAACAATTGCCTGGAAGAAGAGCAATAACTTTTTACCTTTTCTTTACGATGCTTTTTAGCGGTGGATTGGTACCATCCTATTTGTTGTACAGTAATTATTTTCATATAAAAAATACAATTTGGGCTTTAATTGTTCCTAACCTGTTGCTGTCGGCAATGAGTGTGCTATTAATACGTACATATATATCAACAAGTATACCATCAGCATTGTTTGAGGCTGCAAAGGTAGATGGGGCAGGAGAATTTACAGTATTTTTTAAACTGGTGATTCCTTTGTCTAAACCCATTATTGTAACGATGGGAACTTTTGCCGGTCTGGGTTACTGGAATGACTGGACAAATGGTTTATATTACCTTACGGATACTAAATATTATAGTATCCAGAATCTGTTGAATAAAATGATTACAGATATACAGGTATTGTCTTCTAATTCGTCCATGGCTTCACAAGCCTCTTCGGAAATGGCAAAATTACCTACAGTAGGTGTACGTATGGCGATTGCGGTTGTAGCAATGCTGCCGATATTTGTATTATTTCCGTTTTTACAGAAATATTTCCAAAAAGGAATTGCATTAGGAGCAGTAAAGGGTTAATACATTGCCCTTACAAGATAAAATAAATATATGGGAGGATAACAAATGAAGAAAAAAATTTTATCAATGTTACTCAGTATGGTGTTGACGGTAGCTTGCTTTACGGGATGCGGGAGTAACCCAAGTAGTGGTGGAGAAACCGGTGGAGCAGCTTCTACAGAAACACCTAAAAATCCGGAAGATATGTATACGGTCACAATGGCTGTGATTGGAAATGATCAGGAGGACATGGATCTTGTAGAAGCAGAAATGAATAAAATCCTGGCGGAAAAGGTTGGTGCACAAATTGATGTAATCACATTGGGATGGGGAGTATATCAGCAGCAGTTACAACTTATGTTATCCGGTGCGGAAAAACTGGATTTGGTCCCTATAATGTATAATAACGTGAGTACCTATGTAAACAGCGGTCAGGTATTGGATATGTCTGATTTGATTGACCAGTATGGCGTTAATATGAAAGAAGCTTTGGGTGAAGATATTCTCAAAATTGCTAATATGAATGGCTATGTGTATGGTGTGCCGGTGGAAAAAGAATGGTATGCAGACAGCTGTCTGGTAATGAGAAAAGACATTTTGGACAAATATAATTTGGATGTGTCTAATGTGAAATCTTTGGCTGATTGTGCACCTATTTTCGAAACGATTCATGAAAATGAACCTGATATGAAAATTATTGTAGGCGCTAAAGATGGTTTGATCGGTAACATATATTTTGCCGATGTACTTTCCGATCGCTTTGGAGTATTGGATAATGGCGGTGCTGATACTACGATTGTGAATTACTATGAGACGGATAACTACAAGAATCTGGCTGCTACGGTTCATGATTATTATGAAAAAGGTTATATCGACAAGGATATGGCAACATCTACAGATGCCGGAACCACAATCCTGAAGGCCGGAAATGCATTCTGCTTTGCCACTCCTTATAAACCGGGCGTTGCGGAACAGGAAAGTCTGAATACCGGTTATGAACTGGTGGCTGTAAGAATCAACCCTACTCCTGCGTTTTGCTATACCAATGCTGTTGCCGCAATTACATGGGGAATTGGTCAGAATTGTGAAAATCCGGAGATGACAATGAAAGTGCTGGACTACATGTACGGTGATCCGGAATTAATGAATCTGTTTAACTGGGGTATTGAAGGTGTTCATTATGTCGTAAAAGATGCTGAAAATGATGTGATTGGATTCCCGGATGGGGTAGATGCTTCTAATGCAAAATACAATCTGAATATGGGATGGGAACTTCCGAACCAGTACAAGATCCATGTATGGGAGGGAAGCTCCAGAAAGATTATGGATGCGCAGAAAGAGATGAATGCCACTGCAAATAAGTCAAAAGCATTAGGTTTCATGTTTGATAGTACATCTGTCAGCAATGAGATTGCAGCACTAAACAATGTGGTTAGTGAGTATTCGGCTTCTATCGATTGTGGCGCAGCTGATCCTGCCACGGCCATTCCGGAGTTTAATGAGAAGTTATACGCAGCCGGTCTTCAGACTGTAATGGACGAGAAGCAGAAACAATTGAACGAGTGGCTGGAAAATCAAAAGTAATGTGTTATAATGTGGCTGTGAATAACAGGAATAAATAAATATAGGAGGTCCCGATTAATGTCGAGAAAACATAAGAAGGTCTTGAGAAAAAATATTACTCTGATCATGTGCGCATTAATCGGGACAATTGTTGTTGTATACGGTGTTGGTATGATATTATTCCGTGGATATGTCAAAGAGATAGCAAATATAGCCAGCCGGACATTTGATTTCTACGGGAATGAATTGGATCAAAAAATGAATGGCATTAATACGCAGCTTGTAAACACGTTGTTGAATAATAAATCTATCAGAGAAATAGAAGAGATGGATTTAAACACAGAGGATAACTCTGTGGTTTACAGCATTGCGGAGCAAAATGAATTGAAACAATATTTTCAGGCAATGGCAATTAATTATGGGGACGAATACCATTTTTGGTTTTATAACAAAGACAAAGATATTTTTCTGATTACGGGAGACGATGAATACCTTCAAAAGGAACTTTTTAAAGGATATATTAGGACAGTGGCTTCCGAAGAACGGATTCCTATAACAGAAAAGAGAAAATGGTTTGTGCAGGATGTTCAAGGAACGTTGTTTCTTACAACTACCTTTTGCCTGAAAAATAATTATGTGGGTTGTTGGATACGGCCTGAGAAAATATGCGCTTCTTTTCGAGAAACACAGGAAGATACACTTTCCTTTTTTATTCGGGATTTGAGCACCGGAGTACATTATTTGGAGAATAGCAGTGCATCCGGAAGTATGTTTCAGAAAAATGAAAACATTCAGGAAATAAGTAGCGCGCATTATTGGGAATACGAATTTGAAAATGCAAATGTATCTATAGGAATAGATGTCAGCGACAAAATAAAGAAAAGTGCTGGAACCTATGAAATACTGATGGGAATTACCACAGTATTGATTTGCTTTATGTGTATTGGAGCTTTTTATTATTTCAGGCACTATGTACAAAAACCGTTATACATTTTTGAAGAGAATCTACGAAAATTTCAGGAAACTGGAGAATTAGAGCAAAATAATTATTATGAAGAATTCGAAAATGTAGGTGAAATCTGGAGAAATCTGGAAAAAGAAATTCAGGAATTAAAAGTTCAGGTATATGAAGAACAGCTGGAAAAACAGAAAACTAAAATAGATTATTTACAATTACAGATCAGGCCCCATTTTTATATTAACTGTCTTAATAGCATATACAGTATGGCGCAGTTGAAACATACAGAAGAAATCCAGCAACTGGCATTGTATGTATCCGGATATATGAGATCTATTTTCCGCAAAGGAACGAAGCCTATCTTAATGGATGAAGAATTACAGCAGATTGTAAATTATGTAAAAATCCATAATATTTTATACCGCTATGATTGCAAGTGTCATATCTGCGTAGATGAGCGTGTGAAACAGGCAATGATTCCACCGTTGATAATGATAGTCTTTGTGGAAAACTGCGTGAAGTACACGGTAGGAAGCAAAAGAAAGATAGAAATTAGCATTGAAGGAAGCTTTCTGGATGAGGAACAGAAAAAAATACGAATTCGTATAGCGGATAATGGTCCGGGTTTTCCTGAGAATGTGTTAGAAAAATTTCGAAAGAATGAATTTGGAGCAAATGATGACAGATTCCAAATTGGAATACGCAATACAAAAGATCGGCTTCAACTGCTCTATGGGGCGGAAGCAAGTCTCATGATAGGTAACGGTGAAAACCTGGGAACGGAAGTTATAATAATAATTCCGTATCAAAACGGAGATGAAAAGAGTGAATATTCTATTAGTAGATGATGATGTGAATGTGCTGGAAAGTCTGCAGTTTGGGGTTGCATATTCGTCACTGGGAATAGAAAAGATTTACGTTGCTGAAAATGCTGCGGATGCCAAAAAGATACTTAAGAATGTACCGATCCATATTATGGTAACAGATATAGAAATGCCAAACGAATCGGGAATTGAATTGTTAAAATGGACAAAAACACAGAATTTAGACGTGGTTACTATATTCTGCACGTGTTATGCAGATTTTAATTATGCCAAAAAGGCTGTGGAACTTCAATGTTTTGACTATTATCTGAAACCGATTTCTTTTGACGATTTTGAAAAAATAATATCTAGGGCTGTAGAAAAAGTCAGACAAGAGAGCAGGAAGAAAACATATTATCAGTATGGCGTGTATTGGTTGGATGATGTAAAAAACAGAAAAGCACATTTTTGGGAGCATATCATGTTTCCGCTGGCAATTCCGGATGAAGAACTTTTAAATGCATTGATTGAAGACAATCGTTTGGAATATGACACTGAGCAGTTGTTTGATGTTTTTTTGCTACATACATATGAAGAAGAGGAACGTTTTCAGAATCTGACTTCAACAATGAGCGAATTTATTATTAAAAATGTCGTTACAGAAATTTTTAGCGATATGTGCAATATGGAGACCATAGTGAAGTATGGAGAGGATACCTATGTGATTGTAACCCGTAATCTAAAAGAAAATGCGGAGATGGTACTGAAGAAATTGATTATGCAGTGTGATATCCATCTTAATTGTCGAATGCGTGTATTTTATGATCTTGAATGTCCTCTGCCCGCCGTAAAGGAATGTTTTGAAAGGTTGATTCATATTTGGAATGAAAATATCAGCAACGATGTACAGATATTCTGGGCGCGGACATACCAAAGGGAAGAAAATACATATTCATTCGGTGCTATTGGAGAATGGGAGATTTATCTGAACACAGGTGCGGTGAATAAGATTTTAGATGAAATCGATCACTATTTCTCAGAGAAAAAGAGACATCATGGGTTAACAGCGTATGAATTAAAAGCTATGCAGGTGAATCTGATTCAGATGGTGAATACTGTGTTGATGAAAAACAATATCGAAGCCCATGAGCTATTTGTAAATACGGAATATGAAACTTATCGGAAAATGTCATTGAAGAATTATGATAACTATATGGAATTTTGTAAATATTTATTGCAAAAAGCATATAGCTATATTGCCTACGTAAGAGAAAATACATCTATTGTAGAGGTAGTTAAAAAATATATTGAAGAACATTATAATGAGGAAATTTCCAGAAATGAGCTGGCAGGAATTGTATATTTAAATGCAGATTATCTGGCAAGACTTTTTAAAAAAGAAGAAGGAATCTCTATTACCGATTATGTTATTCGTATGAGGATAAAGAAGGCGTCTGAACTGTTACAATACAGTGACATCTCTATTAATGAAATTGCTATGAAAGTGGGATATGATAACTTTTCATATTTTTCCAGATTATGTAAAAAAGTGTTGGGATGTAGTCCGAAAGATTATAGAAAAAAAGCAAAGGAGAAATTAAATGAGTAGTTATTTTGAATGTTCGGGAAATGGACCGATTGTGACAACAAAAGCAGGAAAAATAAGGGGATATTTGTGGAATACAACATATACATTTCAGGGGATTAAGTATGCAAATGCAAAAAGATTTCAGATGCCGGAGGAAATTCAGCCGTGGGATGGGATAAAAGATGCTACTTCTTATGGCTATGTATGTCCATTGTTAACCCAGGATGTTCCCAACGGTGAAATTATGGTTCCTCATAGATACTGGCCTATGGATGAACACTGTCAGTATTTGAACGTTTGGACGCAGACGTTGGATACTTTGGCAAAAAAACCGGTTATGGTATGGCTTCATGGAGGTGGATTCTATGCAGGATCTTCTATCGAACAGATAGCATATGACGGTACAAATTTAAGCCAATTTGGGGATGTGGTTGTAGTATCATTGAATCATAGATTAAATCTTTTGGGATATTTGAATTTGTCAGAATATGGAGAAAAATATTGGAACTCGGGAAATGTTGGAAATGCTGATATTGTAGCGGCATTGCGCTGGATTAGAGACAATATTGAAGCGTTTGGCGGGGATCCTCAAAATGTAACGTTATTCGGGCAATCCGGAGGAGGCATGAAAATATGGACGCTGATGCAGACACCGGAGGCTGATGGCTTGTATCATAAAGCGATTATTCAGAGCGGCGTATTGGAAGATTTTATTGATGAAGAGAATACAGATGCCAAACCACTGATCCGGGCAATGCTGCAGGAGCTTAATATGGAAGAATCGGATATTGAGAAATGGGAGGATATGCCTTACAGAGAGCTGGCAGATGCTTATAATAAAGTATCCGATAAAGTACTGGCTGAAGGTGGTTATATAGGAGGACATCCGATTCGGAACTCTTATTACATGGGGGATCCCTTAAAAATTGGATTTTCGGAATATGCTCAAAAGGTGCCGGTGTTAATAGGAAGTGTGTTCGGAGAGATGGGATTTGCACCCGGGCTGATCGGAAGGAATCAAATGACACAAGAGGAATTGATCAGGATTGTCGAAAAACGATTTGGTGAACATACTCAGTCTGTGATTCAGGCATACGCGCAGGCATACCCGGGAAGAAGCATTGCAGACTTAACTACATATGATATTTTTTTCAGAAAACCGGTAATTGATTTTGTGAAAAAGAGAAAGACATACAAACAATCTAATATATATGCATATGTCTTTGCTGTTGAATTTCCTCTGGATGATGGAAAGCCGGCATGGCATTGTTCTGATCTGGCTTTTGTATTTCATAATACAGATAAGGTTCCCGTGGCTAATATGCCGGGAGTCACGGATAAACTAGAAGAAAAAATGTGCAAGGCATGGGTGAATTTTGCTAAAACAGGAATTCCATTCATTGATGAAACGATTGCTTGGCCGGCCTGTACAGAAGAGACAGAAAATTATATGGTTATCGACAATGATAAATGGCAGGTAAGAGAGAAGTTTGATTACGAATTAGTGAAACAGGTAGCGGACAGTGGCATGAAATCTCCATTTTCTATAAAAGAAAGGAGAAAAATGTTGCAGAAAACTCAAAAAGAAGCAGAAGAGAAAGGCGTATTTTTACATTGAAGACAGAAAAAATAATAACTGAATTATTGGAACAGATGACCTTGGATGAAAAGATCGGGATGGTTCATGGAAATGGATTGTTTCAGAATAAAGGGGTAGAAAGACTGGGAATACCTTCTATGAAATTTTCAGATGGACCTATGGGTGTTCGGAATGAGTTTCAAAATGATAAATGGATTCCCCTGGGCAATACTGATGATTATGTATCTTATCTTCCAAGTAATAGTGCTATAGCATCTACATGGGATGTCGATGTTGCATATGAAGTTGGCAAGGTCCTGGGAGCGGAAGCCAGAGGCAGAGGAAAAGACATGATTTTGGCGCCGGGAATTAATATCAAACGAAGTCCCTTATGTGGGAGAAACTATGAATATTTGAGTGAAGACCCCGTGCTGACAGCAGAGATGGCAGTTGCTTTGATAAAGGGAATACAGCAGAATGATGTGGCAGCCTGTGTAAAACATTTTGTGGCAAACAATCAGGAAACTAATCGACTGCATGTGGACACTAAAGTAAATGAGAGAACCTTGCAGGAAATATATTACCCGGCGTTTCGACAGTCTGTGCAGAGGGCAGATGTTTATTCGGTTATGGGAGCCTATAACAGATTAAACGGTACCTATTGCTGTGAAAATAATCTGTTGCTGAAGGAAGTATTGCGTGATCAATGGGGATTTGACGGTATTCTGATGTCCGATTGGGGATCTACTCATTATTGCTTACCTGCTGCTCAGGGCGGATTGGATCTGGAAATGGCAGGTGGTGAGAAAATGAATTCTGACAGTTTGCGCTATTTCATCAACCGGGGTGATTTGGATATGAATGTGATTGATGAAAAAGTACAACATATACTTCAAACGATGATAAAATTCGGATTTATGGATAATGAACAACTGGATTCCAGTATTCCCGAAGATAATCCGGCTTCTGTAAAGACAGCTTTGGATGTGGCCCGTGAAGGTATGGTCCTTTTAAAAAACGAAGAGAACCTTTTGCCCTTAAAAGCAGATAAAATAAAAAAGGTAGCCGTTGTCGGTCAGAATGCTTTGCGTTATCTCACCGGAGGTGGTAGCGGGCGAGTTACACCTATCCATTACGTGAGTTTTTATGAAGGTATTAAAGCAGTCGGTGTACAGAAAGGTGTTGAGGTGAAATATATAGATGAATATGATCATTTGGATGATGATGTATATGTGGCATCCGGTTCTGATGAACACGGTTTTAACGGAGAGTACTTCAATAATACTGATTTGTCAGGTGCTCCGATTGCTACGAAAGTGGATGCCAATATAAACTTTAATTTCCAGAACGGTACGGGAGTCGAGGGAATTGGTACTTCTAATTATAGTGTACGTTGGACAGCAGAATTGCGACCAATGGAAGACGGAGAATATGTTTTCCATCTTGGTGGTGATGATGGTTTTCGGTTATATATTGATGATAAAAAGGTTATTGATGATTGGAATCCCGGTCAAGAAAGATATAAGACTTACGAGATGAGGTTGTCTGCAGGCAAAACCTATGCAGTCAAAATAGAATATTATCAGGGGACGGGTGCCGCTATTATTGATTTTTATTGGACGAAAGTGGGCGCAGATGATTACTTTCAAGCAAGTTTGAATGATGTAGACGTGGTAATTGCATGTTTTGGACATGACTCTGGCAGTGAAGCAGAAGGCGGGGATCGTACTTTTGCTTTACCTTCTAAACAAAAAGAGTTGATCACGAAAGTCATATCGAAGACTACCACTCCTATTGTCGGTGTGGTTACTGCCGGTGGTAATGTGGAAATGCAATCTTGGATACGGCATTTGGATGGGTTGTTATGGGCATGGTATCCTGGGCAGGAAGGTGGAACGGCTTTGGGAGAGATTTTATTCGGTGACATAAATCCGTCAGGAAAATTACCTGTGACATTTGAAAAGCGCTGGGCTGATAATCCGACTTATAATAGCTATTATGATTCGGATAATGACAAACATGTAGAGTTTACCGAGGGTATATTTATGGGGTATCGCGGGTATGATAAATCCGGAAAAACGGTACAATATCCTTTTGGGTATGGGCTCTCCTATACGACATTTAATCTGTCACAGATGACTGTAGAGCCTGCAATAGGTGCCGATGCTATTTTGAAAGTAATATGTGAACTAAAAAATACAGGGGATGTTGCCGGCGCACAAGTGGTGCAATTATATGTAGGTAAAAAAGGGGAGAGTAAGGTAGAACGTCCTTTGAAGGAGTTAAAGGCTTTCAAAAAGGTATACTTGAAACCGGGTGAATCGCAGAAAGTAGAATTCTCTTTATCGGAGGATGCTTTTTCTTACTATGATGTGGATCAAGTTTCTTTCGTTGTAGACGAAGGTAGTTATGATATAAGCGTAGGCTTTTCTGCAGATGAATTGCTATTGAAAGAAGAAGTAGTGATAAAGAAGCCTACAGGTCTCCAATCGGATATTTTCGTTGATAAGACTTACTTACTTCCTACTGTAGTGGAAGCAGGTGAGTCTGTGAACATCAGTTTTGGCATTGTTGCCAAGGCCGATGTGTACAATACTTCGGGAGTATTAAAGGCCAATCTTTACAATACGGATCGTATTCCTACTACAGGTTTAACACAAGGAATGTATGTTGTCCACATGTGTGTTAATGATAAAAAGATAAATGGAAAATTTATTGTAAAGTGATATTGGCATCGGATGAGTAAATTAAAAATAGTGTGTTATATCTTAAATTATGAACCCCAAAAAAACATGTTATGAGAAAACTATTAACTTTATTTTTATGCCTGTTTACTCTGATAGCTAAAGCTGAAGAGTTTTCTAAAATTTATGTGGTAGGTGCTGCTTTTG
>ERZ835880.2387-NODE-2387-length-12603-cov-4.375438_pt1 | contig 12603 bp, 8 predicted proteins | sample MGYA00519944_ERZ835880 | MGnify/ENA primary metagenome ERZ835880 (study PRJEB31850, sample SAMEA3708787) | human gut metagenome | biome: human gut; feature: human-associated habitat; material: faeces | place: China | collected 2014 ... | reverse complement strand
TATGGATTTACAAAACATCTTATTTAACATTGGAAATACCTGAGTATCAGTAAATAAAAAGCTCTATCAAAAAGAATATTAGTTAATAGTCTTCTAACAACATATTGACCATCTCGTTTCTTTTTTTAGATAGTCAGTTAAAATCTCTTTTTCAATACATTTCATGCAGGAATGTGGATACGGTAAGCGGGATTGCGCCTATCATTTACATAAAATGACAACTGTGATAGAATAGAAACAATTCGATTTGAAAATTAAAGAATGTTTTATCATATGTTAGGGGGCGTTTGTATTGGACAGCAAGCATTTTTCAACTTTGATCAATGATTTTAAGCCTGGGATTTTCGGGGCGTTAAATGAGAAGAAAGAAGAGCTTTTGAAAGAAGGAAGAAAAGTATACAATCTTTCTGTAGGAACGCCGGATTTTGAGCCTCCATTGCATGTAATGAAAGCGATGGAGGAGGCGTGCAAAGATCCGAATAATTATAAATATTCATTGGCAGATATGCCGGAATTATTGGAAGCGGTGCAGTACCGATATGAGAAACGTTTTGGGGTGCATGTAGAAAAGGATGAGATTATGTCTGTTTACGGTTCTCAGGAAGCAATGGCTCATATCGGTATGGTATTTTGTGATCCGGACAATGTGATTCTTGTTCCGAATCCGGGATATCCGATGTTTGAGATGAGCGGAATCCTCGCGAAAGCGAACGTAGAATATTATACGATTGAGGAAGAGAACGGATACCTGCCGGATCTGGATAGTATTCCCGAGGAAGTTTTAAAGAAAACGAAGTACATGATTGTTTCATATCCGCTCAATCCGGTCTGTGTATGTGCTCCGGATGAGTTTTATGAGAAATTGATTGCTTTTGCGAAAAAGAATGAGATTGTAATTCTGACTGCCACATCCGGAGATACAGGAAAAGCTGCTATGGCAGGATTCGCGGATGTAGAAGGAACAAGGATTATCGTATTTTATCCAAAGGGCGGTGTCAGCGCTGTTCAGGAAAAGCAGATGGTAACACAGAAGGGAAAGAATGTAAAGGTAGTTGGCATTCACGGAAACTTCGATGATGCACAGAGCCGTGTAAAGGCACTGTTTGGTGATAAGGAACTCGAAAAAGAGCTTGCAGAAGGCGGCTTTCAGTTCTCGTCTGCAAACTCCATTAATATTGGCCGTCTTGTTCCGCAGGTTGCTTATTATGCATATGCTTATGCAAATCTTCTTCGTGATGGTGAGTTAAAGGATGGCGAGCTGTTAAATGTAGTTGTTCCGACTGGAAACTTTGGAAACATCTTAGCTGCCTACTATGCAAAGAACATGGGTGTGCCGATTGGAAAATTGATCTGTGCATCAAACGATAACAAGGTTTTATTTGACTTCTTCAGAAGCGGCAGCTATGACAGAAACAGAGAGTTCATTCTGACATCTTCACCGTCCATGGATATTCTGATCTCCAGCAATCTGGAGCGTCTGATCTACACAATCGCAGGACAGGATGCACAGAAGGATGTAGAGCTCATGACACAGCTGAAAGAAAAAGGTGTGTATGAGATCACAGCTGAGATGAAGGAAGGTCTGAAAGACTTTGTCGGAGGATTTGCGACAGAAGAAGAAGTGAAAGAGACGATCCATGACACATATCAGAAGACAGGATATGTGATGGATACTCATACAGCAGTTGCAGCACATGTGTGTGCACAGTATCGTAAAGATACAAAGGACGAGAAGAAATGTCTGGTTGCTTCCACAGCAAGTCCGTACAAGTTCGTACGCAACGTTATGACAGCAATTGATCCGAAGTATGATGAGATGGAAGACTTTGCACTGATTGATGAGCTTGAAAAAGTATCTGGCTTCCCAATTCCAAATGCGATCAAAGAAATCCGTGATGCAGAGGTTCGTCATACAACAGAGTGTGATGCAGATCAGATGAAAGAGACAGTAAAAAATATTCTTGGGGTGTAAAAAATGGATAACAGCATGTGGGGATTTATAGGTATTTTTGTTCTATGTTGTGGAATTTACGCATTGTATTCCTTTGTTATAATGAAAGTAAAGGGCGAGATCAATGCATCAATTCTCCTGGGAAAAGATTATACTTATAAAAAATGTAAGGATAAAGAGGCTTATATAGCAAAAACAGCTCCGGCACTTTTTGCCTTTGGACTGGTATCTGTGATCTATGGAGTGATCGATGTGATTCACTGTTATGTTCATACAATGACAATAGTAGATACAGTTGCAATGATTATTTTCCTTATTGTATTGATCTGGTTCGGTGTTTATACAAGAAATCTCAGAAACAGATATTATTAAAAATGTCAGTTCCGTTTCTTTTGGCTGACAGAAACTATGAGAAACACGCTCCGCGAGTTTCTCAAGTTATCGCGGCAGTCGCCAAGGTCTCGTGCAAGCACGGACTTTGGCTCGTTGCTCGCGTAAATGCAAAAATCCACATATTTACAGTTGTAAAAATGATGTGGATAGAGTATAATAGCAATAGGTTAAGAAAGAAGAAAAACCTGAAATGTGCGAGAACCCTGATATTTTGAACCTACATTATTTAAAAAGGGATTCCGATAAGACTGAGTAATATGCCAGGCCTCCGTTTTTGCAGTGGACGGCAGAAAAGCAGGATGAGGTTGCCCACCTAGCCGTGGCTAGGACTCAAAATACAGGGAACGGCATTTTGGGGATTAGACAAAAGATAAAGTTAAGGGACAGCTGAAGAGATTCGGCTGTCTTTCTTTTTTGCTTGAATATTGAGAATAGTTATGGTATTATCCATGAAGTAACAATTTCGTGACGGCTGAGAAGAAACATAAGCCGTTCTGAGTATTTAACTTGGGGAGTTAAAGAAAATGGAGAAATTTAATAAGATAAAAGAGCGCGGATTGCGAATTGCAGCTACCGTGAGTTCGCATCACACGGGAGCTTTCGCAGCACAGGCGGCATATTTCTTTGTGCTTTCATTGATTCCTATCTTTATGTTGCTTTTAACAATGGTACAATTTACACCAGTGACGAAAGCGGATGTGATGGAGGCTGTACTTCCGGTATTTCCATCCACAGTCAGCCCGATGATTGAAAGTATTGTGAATCAGGTATATATGACATCTAGTTCAATCATCCCTGTGACAATTTTAGTTGCATTGTGGTCAGCTGGAAAGGGTGTACTTTCAGTAACCTATGGATTGAACTGCATTTATGAAAATACAGAGACAAGAAATTATTTTTATCTGCGTGCAAGAGCATGCCTTTATACATTTTTGTTCCTTGTGGCAATCATGCTTTCACTGGTACTTTCCGTATTCGGTAACAGTATCAGTGTGATCGTTTATGAACATGCACCATTTTTAAGCAAGGTGATTCACAAGGTTGTTCAGCTGCGTATTTATTTTACGCTTCCGTTGTTGACATTTTTCTGGGATTTGGTATATAAGTTCCTTCCGAACCGTGGAGCAGCAGGGAAGACTACACTTCGGAAACAGTTGCCGGGAGCGTTCTTTACTGCCTGCGGGTGGATGGCACTTTCCTTTATCTTTTCCATCTATTTGGATATTTTTAAAGGATTTACTAATATGTATGGTAGTTTTACAACAATCATTCTTGTTATGTTGTGGTTATATACGTGTATGTATATTATTCTGCTTGGGGGAGAAATCAATGCAATTTTAGAAGGGGTTAAAAGCAGAAAATAAGAAAAACACAAAAAGTACACAAATAATTGACAGAAGAATACTTAAGGCGTATACTACAAGCGTATGAATATGCCGCAATGTAAAGATTGGGTAGATAATAGACAGAATTGATGTTATTAGCGGTATAGCCTCTCAGATACAAGATGGAAGTCAGAAGTCTTTTGATGTAATGAGTGTCTCTATATATTATATCGAAAGATTTTTGAAATAGTAAAAATTGTTTTTTATAATTAAAATGGTTTTTGCGATAATTTATAAGAAGGGGGGTTAGAAGTCATACAAAAGAGACTTATACTCATAATTAAGAAAGGAAGGAAAGATTTGTTATGAAAAAGAGTATGAGAAAACTCCTTATTTCAAGCCTTACATTAGCGATGTTACTGGTTAATTCGCTGAATGTTTTTGCTGCTGAAACAAGTGAGGATCAGACGACAAATGTTGACGTACCGCTTGGAGTGACATCTGAACATACAATGGATGTAGAGTCTATTCCGGCAGAAACAGCAGAGGCCGTTTTGAATGTGACATTTGCAACAGTAAAAGGTGAGTATGTTGGAAGCACAACAGTAAAAGAGTCAGCTGCAGAAGGCGAGGGTCTATTAAAGACATTTGAACTTGGAACAGATTTCCAGCTGCCAGAAGGATATCAGCTCGTATCATGTGTACCACAGATGACAAAGATTAAAGTAGCTTATGGCACACTGCGTGTACGCATTATGATCGTAGAAAAGATTCCGACTGTAGATCCAGAACCAACTCCAGATCCAGAGCCAACTCCAGATCCGGAGCCAACTCCAGATCCAGAGCCAACTCCAGATCCAGAGCCGACTCCGACTCCAGATCCAGAACCAGCTCCAGATCCAGAGCCGACTCCAACTCCAGATCCAACTACACCTGTAAATCCTACTCCGGTAAAACCTACTCCGGTAAAACCAGCTGTAGAAAAGGATAATAACAAAACAAATGACAACACAAACAAGAAAGTAGATACAGCAGATAAGAAAACAACAAAGACAGAAGCTCCTAAGACAGGAGATACAGCTAATATCGCAATGAATGTTTTTGTAATGGCTATTTGTGGTGCTGCAATTGTTACTGTTATTTTCAGAAAGAGATTTACACGTAGATAATAAGAATTGTCTTGATTTAAATTAAGATAATACATAATTGCCAGAAGCGTCTAAACAGATGCTTTTGGCAATTTTCTTTTTATCAAACAAAAATTGTACACTATAATAGGAGCTCATTTAGACTTGACAAAAAGAAATGCTGTGTTAAAATAGACTGGTAAATTCACTTAGAATATAAAAAGTTTATTAGATTTGAAAAGCGAAGATCGTGCACAGTAGAGACCTGTTTTCTTGCAGAGAGAGAGAATCATCGGCTGAAAGTTCTCTTAAGTTCAGATAGCGATTGAAATTCACACGTGAGCTGCATTTTTGAAAGGAAGCATCTAAGGGACAGTCAGGAGAACGGATATGTCCGGATGTGAAAAGTAGAGAATGTCGTATGTTGTACGTTACACAACTTAGAGTGCCTGTAGATCAGACTGCAGGAATCAGGGTGGTACCGCGAGTGATTCAGACCTCGTCCCTTTTGGGATGAGGTCTTTCTTTATGAAAATATTCATCCCTGATAAGTGAGTTAAGAAAGGAGAAAACGATGAAAGAAAGACTGGAACAGATTAAAGCGGAAGCAGTCGCAAGAATTCAGGAGGCTGACGTTCCGGAGAAACTCAATGACGTGCGTGTAAAGTTTCTTGGTAAAAAAGGTGAACTGACAGCCGTATTAAAAGGAATGAAAGATGTTGCACCGGAGGAACGTCCGAAGGTTGGACAGCTTGTGAATGATACAAGAGCAGCAATTGAGGAACTCTTAGAGGAATCTAAGACAAGAATGGAGAAAGCGATTCGTGAAGAGAAGCTGAAAGCAGAAGTAATCGATGTTACACTTCCATCTAAGAAGAACAGTGTAGGACATAGACATCCGAACACAATCGCACTGGAAGAAGTAGAGCGTATCTTCGTAGGCATGGGATATGAAGTTGTAGAAGGACCGGAAGTTGAGTATGATCTGTACAACTTTGAGAAGCTGAACATTCCGGCAGATCATCCGGCAAAGGATGAGCAGGATACTTTCTATATTAATAAAGATATCGTACTTCGTACACAGACATCTCCGGTACAGGCCCGTGTGATGGAGCAGGGAAAACTTCCGATTCGTATGATCGCACCGGGACGTGTATTCCGTTCTGACGAAGTAGATGCAACACATTCACCATCCTTCCATCAGATCGAGGGTCTTGTGATCGACAAGAACATTTCCTTCGCTGACCTGAAAGGAACACTTGAAGTATTCGCAAAAGAGCTGTTTGGACCGGACACAAAGACAAAATTCCGTCCACATCATTTCCCATTTACAGAGCCAAGTGCTGAGGTGGATGTAAGCTGCTTCAAGTGTGGCGGCAAGGGATGTCGTTTCTGTAAAGGATCAGGCTGGATCGAGATTCTTGGATGTGGTATGGTTCACCCACATGTTCTTGAGATGTGCGGAATCGATCCGGAAGAGTACAACGGATTTGCATTCGGTGTAGGACTTGAGCGTATCGCTCTTCTGAAATACGAGATCGACGATATGCGTTTATTATACGAGAACGACATCAGATTCCTGAAACAGTTCTAACGAGCGCGATAAAATCTTCAAGCGGCGCAGAGCCGTTGGATTTTAGAGCCGCCCCTTTGATGAAATTAAACTAAAAAAGGAGATATAAAATGGATACTTCATTATCATGGATCAAAGCGTATGTCCCGGATCTTGACGTGACAGCGCAGGAATATACAGATGCAATGACTCTGACAGGAACAAAGGTTGAAGGATTCGAGGAGCTGGATGCAGACCTTGACAAGATCGTTGTTGGTCAGATTGAGAAAATTGAGAAACACCCGGATGCGGACAAGCTGGTAGTTTGCCAGGTGAATATCGGTACAGAGGTTATACAGATCGTAACAGGTGCAAAAAATGTGTTCGAGGGAGCGAAAGTTCCTGTTGTATTAGACGGCGGACGCGTTGCAGGCGGACATGAGCCGGGACAGAGAGTTGCCGGTGGAATTAAGATTAAGAAAGGAAAACTCCGTGGAGTTCCAAGTTACGGAATGATGTGCTCTATCGAAGAACTTGGTTCTACAAAGGAGATGTATCCGGAACAGCCGGAGAATGGTATTTACATTTTCCCGGAAGATACAGAGGTTGGAGCAGATGCAGTAGAGCTTCTTGGTCTTCATGATGTTGTTTTCGAGTATGAGATCACATCAAACCGTGTAGACTGCTACAGTGTAGTAGGTATCGCACGTGAAGCAGCTGCTACATTTAATAAAGAGTTTAAACCACCGGTTGTGACAGAGACAGGAAATGATGAGGATGTCAATGATTATGTAAAGGTGACTGTAGAGAATACAGATCTGTGTTTCAGATACTGCGCAAGAGCGGTTAAGAATATTAAGATCGGACCATCACCAAAGTGGTTACAGCGCAGACTGTCATCTGTTGGAATCCGTCCGATCAACAACCTGGTTGATATTACAAACTATGTAATGGAAGAGTACGGACAGCCAATGCATGCTTATGATCTTGATACACTTGCAGGACATCAGATCGTAGTTAAGAATGCACAGGATGGAGAGAAGTTCGTTACACTGGATGGACAGGAAAGAACAATGGACAAAGATGTTCTGATGATCTGTGACGGAGAAAAAGCTGTTGGAATCGCCGGAATCATGGGAGGAGAGAATTCCATGATCACAGATAACGCGAAGACAATGCTTTTTGAGGCAGCTTGTTTTGACGGTGTGAACATCCGTAAGTCCAGTAAGCGTGTCGGACTTCGTACAGATGCTTCCGGTAAGTTTGAGAAGGGACTTGATCCGAACAATGCGATGGCAGCACTGAACCGTGCCTGCCAGCTTGTAGAAGAGCTTGGAGCAGGTGAAGTTGTCGGAGGAGCAATTGACGTATACAGCAAGAAGAAAGAGCCTGTACGTGTTCCATTTGATGCAGAGAAGATCAACCGCATGCTCGGAACAAATATTTCTGAGGAAGATATGCTTGGATATTTCAAGAAAATCGATCTTGATTACGATGCAGAGACAAAAGAAGTGATCGCACCGACATTCCGTCACGATCTGTTCAGATTAGCTGACCTTGCAGAGGAAGTTGCAAGATTTTTCGGATATGACAATATCCCGACAACACTTCCGTCTGGAGAGGCTACAACAGGTAAGCTTCCGTTCAAGCTTCGTATTGAGCAGGTGGCAAGTGATATTGCTGAGTTCTGTGGATTCAGCCAGGGAATGTCTTATTCCTTCGAAAGTCCGAAGGTATTTGATAAGCTTCTTCTTCCAGAAGATTCCAAGCTTCGCAATGCGATTTCCATTATGAATCCACTTGGAGAAGATTACAGTATCATGCGTACAACATCCTTAAACGGTATGCTGACTTCTCTTGCAACAAACTACAACAGAAGAAACAAGAATGTTCGTCTGTATGAGATGGGTAATATTTACATTCCGCAGGAGCTTCCACTGACAGAGCTTCCGGATGAGAGAATGCAGTTTACACTTGGAATGTATGGAGATGGAGATTTCTTCAACATGAAAGGCGTAGTGGAAGAGTTCTTTGAGAAAATCGGTATGAAGGGCAGAGAGAAATACGATCCGAATGCAGGAAAGTCATTCCTTCACCCGGGACGCCAGGCAAACATCATTTATGATGGAAAAGTAGTTGGAAATCTGGCGTTAATGGCAGGAAGAAAGATTGCATTTGAGTACAGTGAGGAATGGCTGGAAACAGGATTTTCTATTAGTCCTTTTTCTTTGCCGTTAAAGGAGCAGGTTTTTATACCAACAAAAGAGTATTTCGGCGGTTTATTTGGTGTTTTTGGGGATAGTCTTCCTGATGGGTGGGGTAATTTATTATTGAATCGTATGTTGCGGAAAAAAGGAATGAAGCCAGAAGAAATGACAATGCTGAATCGTTTGGCGATTGTGGGACAGTATGGAATGGGAGCATTGACGTATCGGCCGGAGGAACATTTTTCTTTTGAGCCGCAGGGATATGATTTAGATGATTTAGCATTACAGTGCCAGAAGATATTGAATACAGAGTATTCAGAAAAATTGGATGAGTTGTATCTGCTGGGAGGAACCAGTGGAGGTGCCAGACCTAAGATTATGACGGAAATTGATGGAGAAGACTGGATTATAAAGTTCCCAGCTCATGTAGACGGTCAGGATGCAGGAGGGATGGAGTATGAGTATGCTTTATGTGCGAAAGCGTGTGGAATTGATATGACGGAAGTGCGGCTTTTTCCATCAAAGAAATGCAAAGGCTATTTTGGTATTAAGCGTTTTGACAGAGAAAGAATAGTAGATGGAATAGGAACAAAAGTAAAAGCAGGAAATAAGAAAAAGAGGATTCATATGTTAACAGCAGCGGCATTGTTGGAGCTGGATTTTGAACAGCCGAGCCTGGATTATCATAGCCTTATGAAATTGACTAAGATTTTGACGAGAGATAATGAAGCTGATGTAAGAGAGATGTTTCGCAGAATGTGCTTTAATGTGTTTGCACATAATAGGGATGATCATTCTAAGAATTTCACATATTTGTACGATGAAATGAAAAAGGGATGGCGATTGAGTCCTGCGTATGACCTTACTTTCAGCAATACTTATTATGGAGAGCATACCACAATGGTAGATGGTAATGGAAGAAGTCCAGGGAAAAAGGAACTGCTGGCGGTGGGGATGCAGGCAGGTCTGGAAAAAAGCTGGTGCGAGGAAGTAATAGAAAAGATGAAAAATACGGTGGAAGAACGGTTGGAAAGATATTTATAGAGGTGGAAGTATAGTAACAATATTTAAATAGCGTATAAGAGTATCTGGAAAAAAGAATGTGACAGCCTATCTTAAGTAAAACTTAAAAATACTTAAGATAGGCTCTTTTTTTCTTTTTTCATGCCGAAATAAGGTATAATAAAATAATAAAAAATGTTTTACAAAAAAGATTCTTATTAGTATTTTTTTGTATAGAGGTTTTTATAAATCAAATAAGAAAATTCAGTAAGTGTATTGCTGGTGTATCAAATATGAAATGCAGCAATAAATACTGAGATTGGAAGATGTTTAAGAAATTATTTTAGAAAGGCAGATAGATTTGGAAGAGAATAGTTCAAGTATTTTAGTTGTGGATGATAATCCGGAGATTCGGGAGATTATACAGGTATTGCTCGGTGGTGAAGGGTATCTGGTAGAGACAGCGGGAAATGGCGTTAAGGCATTGGAGATGTTGGAAAACAGGGAGTATGATCTGATTATTCTTGATATTATGATGCCGGGAATGGATGGATATCAGACATGCCGGAAGATGAGGGAAGAGAGTAATGCACCGATTTTATTTTTGAGTGCGAGAACGAAGGACAGTGATAAGACATTAGGATTTTCGAGTGGCGGGGATGATTATCTGGCGAAGCCCTTTTCTTATAATGAGCTGATTAGCAGAGCGAAGGCGCTGATTCGCAGGTATCAGGTTTATAAAGGAAAGGCGGAGAAAGTAGAGACACCAAAGAATTTTTCCTGCAAGAATCTGGTTGTGGATGAGGAGACAAAAAGTGTATATTCTGATGGGCAGTTATTGGAGCTTACAGATACAGAATATGCGATATTGCTGTTGCTTTTGAAAAATAGAAGGCAGGTCTTTTCGACAGAGCGGCTTTATGAAGCAGTATGGAAAGAGAATTTCTATTATGGAGCGGAGAATACGGTCATGGTGCATATTCGAAATCTTCGAAGAAAGGTAGAAAGAGATTCTAAGAATCCGATGATTATAAAGACCTCCTGGGGAAAGGGGTATTACTGTGATTAAAAAGGTACAGACAAAGGCGAAAGGATGGAAGATTCATACGCAGTTGATGGTTCTTATTCTTTTGACGGGGCTGGCAAGCATTTTATTGTTTGAAGTTTTGTGGCTGAATAAGTGGGATATTTACGAGTATGTTCAGCAGGTTCCGGGATTCCGGGATATGTCACAGGATGAGGAGTTTTGGGAAAAACTGCGGACAGAAGCTGCCAATTATAATATTCCGTCTTCTGAAGATGATAAGGAGGGGATTAAAAAGATACAGCCATTTCTTAGTCAGGGAGACAAATATACGGGCATTTATATTTATAGCTTAAAAGAGGGAACCTATGTAGCAGGAAAGTTTCCGAGCGTGTTAAATAATGCGGCATTTAGTAAATTTTTTGATATGGGTTATCAACTTACTGGTGGAGAAGGTGAGGAGACGTATGAGTTCCCGATGAAGTTTAAAAATGGATACGCAACGGTAATCGTGTGGTTTTATCATAGAGTGCGATTTATTTATCCATATTGTATTTTTTGTTTGACAGTCAGCATCGGATTGTTCTTCGGAGTGATTTTATTTTTCATAAAAAAGAAAATGAATATGGTTGCCTTGTTGAAGGATGAAATTTTGCGAATGGCAGCAGGTAATCTCCGGGACAGCGTGCCGGAGATGGGGCAGGATGAGATAGGAATTATTGCAGAAGAACTGGATAATCTGCGGACAGCTTTGCAGGATACTTTGGTTCGTGAAAAGGAAAGCCGCAGGGCAAATCAGGACTTGATTACAGCGATGTCCCATGACTTGAGAACGCCTTTGACAATTTTAAATGGATATTTGGAAGTACTTCGATTAAACCGCAACCCGGAAATGCATGAGGAATATCTGAATCGCTGTCTGCAAAAGACAAGTGACATCCGGGAAATGACGGACAGAATGTTTGAATATGCACTGGTATTTGAGGAGGTAGATGATCCGAAAGTCAAGGAAATACCAATAGAATATTTTAGAGATTGCATTAATGAACATAGTGACTTTATCAAGCTTGCAGGATTTCAGCCGGATCTTGATTATACGAATGTAGAAAGATGGATTACTGGTGATAAAGGAATGATAAAAAGAATATTCAGTAATCTTTTTTCAAATATTCTGAAGTATGGAGATAAGTCGGTTCCAGTAAATATAAAAGGCTGTTTTACAAAGACAACGTATATACTTACAATGTCGAACGGTATTAAGCAGCAAAGTACAGGAGTGGAAAGTAATCATATCGGTTTAATGAGTGTGGAAAAAATGATGCAGCAGCTTGGGGGAAAGAGTTCATTTTCGGAGGAAAATGGATTGTTTTCTGTGAGATTGGAGTTTCATTTGACAGCATATGGAAGAGTTGACAGACCAGAGACTTACGCAGGAAATAATGCAGGAATTATTTAAGGGAAAATCAGTTCTGACTCAAAATAAAAAGTCTTGAGAGAAAATCAAGAAGATTTCACAAAATGTTCACAAATTTTTAGCACTCAACACTTGACGTGGCTAATAATAAGTGTTATATTACAGCTAGAACAAAGGAAGGGGAACAAAAAGAAGGAAAAAGTTCCTAATCCGCAAGGTTCTGGCACACAACACATCGGATTTCTCCGACAGTGCTTAAATATATTTTATGAATGTCTTTTGAAAGGAGATATGACTTATGATGTTACCTAGTATTTTTGGAGAAAACTTATTGGACAATTGGTTTGATGATGGTTGGAATTCATGGGATTACAGCAATACAAGCCTCATGAACACAGACATTAAAGAGAATGATAATGATTATGAACTGACGATGAATCTTCCAGGTGTTAAAAAAGAAGATGTCACAGCAGAGCTGAAAGATGGTTACTTAACAATCCATGCTACATCTAATCAGAACAAAGATGAGAAAGATGAAGATGGCAAATATATCCGCCGTGAGCGTTACAGTGGTTCCTGCAACCGTAGCTTCTATGTTGGAGATGCTG
>ERZ835880.2386-NODE-2386-length-12607-cov-3.567001_pt1 | contig 12607 bp, 10 predicted proteins | sample MGYA00519944_ERZ835880 | MGnify/ENA primary metagenome ERZ835880 (study PRJEB31850, sample SAMEA3708787) | human gut metagenome | biome: human gut; feature: human-associated habitat; material: faeces | place: China | collected 2014 ... | reverse complement strand
CTGCCTGTTTTTCGTCGAAATTCCGTCATTTTTGCCCGATTTTACATCATTGTCCGGGTACTTTTTGCCATTTTGCCCACTGTTTTTCGCAGTGTTTTTTGTCGGTTTCACCTCCACATCCTCTTCTTTTTTTTGCGGCCCTTCAACGTATTTCGTATTTAGCTGCACGGGTGAAAAATGATCGCCGACAATAGTGAACAACTGGAAATCCATAACGATCTTCATCATATAAGGATAAGTGAAATTACGGGTGGCAAAAGGTTTCAGGTATTTCATGTCCGCTTCCATATCGGGCAGAAAGCTCAGTTTCTCCAAAATATACCAATAAGTACCATAGGCCTTACCGCCCTCACGGGAAATCATATTCTGAATACGGGAATCATTGAAAGACATAATCTCATGCTTAAGGTAAAAGTGCTTATTCATATTCTGCTTAATTCTGTTTCAAATAATTTATCTTTTTGCTTTTACAAAGATCCGATTATTATTCCACTACACCAAAAACGGTTTTTCACGAAAAGGGCCGTTTTCTTACTATTTGAAATGCAGGAAATGAGATAGGAAACGGCTTGTTAACTGGACGAAAAGCGACAAGACATCACACTAATCAACATCTTACAACCAACACCTTCTTATTTCCATTCTCATTCATAAATTCTACAAGTAGATTCGGAAAATTGACAAAAGAACGAAATGCCGCCCACAAGCAGCCAAACGCCACATATTAGAGAAAAAACTCACATTTCAAATAGTGCGTTTTCGGCCATAAATGTCTTATTTGAAAAGCGTTTATTTATGATATAATAACACATTGAATACAAAAGAGAAAATCACACATGCAACATCTGATAAATGATAATTTATTATTCATCCGCAGATTGTAGCTTATGTACATCCAAGATGTACCTTTCTTTTCCAGATAATTAAAAAGTCTTCATTTGCAGATTTTCCCAAGAAATTTCGTATTTTTGCGTTCGACTGAAAAATTCAGTGATTATTCAGAATAGATATTCCCGAAATAGATATGAGCGAAGACTTTGAAGCACCGAAAGACGACTTGGAAAAGAACCTCCCGGAAGGGAACGAAGGACATTCGGATTATAAACCCGCTGACACGAAAGACGTAAAAGCAAAATACCAACTTAGCGGTATGTACCAGAATTGGTTTCTGGATTATGCTTCATACGTTATTCTGGAACGTGCCGTACCCCACATCAATGACGGTTTAAAGCCTGTGCAACGACGCATCTTGCACTCCATGAGGCGTATGGAAGATGGACGCTACAATAAAGTGGCAAACATCGTAGGACATACCATGCAGTTTCACCCACACGGTGATGCTTCCATCGGTGATGCATTGGTGCAGTTGGGACAAAAAGATTTGCTCGTAGATTGCCAAGGAAACTGGGGTAATATACTCACCGGCGACGGTGCGGCAGCTCCCCGTTACATCGAGGCACGCCTTTCCAAGTTTGCGCTGGACATCGTATTCAATCCCAAGACGACCGAATGGAAGCTGTCTTACGACGGCAGAAACAAGGAACCGGTCACCCTCCCCGTGAAGTTCCCGCTATTGCTGGCACAGGGAGTGGAAGGTATCGCCGTCGGACTTTCATCCAAGATATTACCTCACAACTTCAACGAACTTTGCGACGCCTCCATCAGCTATCTGCATGGAGAATCGTTCCAGCTATATCCCGACTTCCAGACAGGCGGTTCCATCGACGTAGCCAAATACAATGACGGAGAACGCGGCGGAGCGGTAAAAGTACGCGCCAAGATCAACAAGCTGGACAACAAGACACTCGCCATCACGGAGATTCCGTATGGCAAGACCACCTCTACCGTCATCGACTCCATCCTGAAAGCTGTTGACAAAGGAAAAATCAAGATACGCAAAGTAGACGATAACACAGCCGCCAACGTAGAGATACTGGTACACCTGGCACCCGGAACTTCATCGGACAAAACGATCGACGCACTGTACGCCTTTACCGACTGCGAGGTAAGCATCTCACCCAACTGCTGTGTGATTGATGACAGCAAGCCTCACTTCCTCACCGTCAGCAAGGTACTGAAAAAGTCGGCAGACAACACACTGGGACTGCTGAAACAGGAACTGGAAATCAAGAAAGGGGAAATACTGGAATCACTCCATTTCGCTTCCCTCGAAAAAATATTTATCGAAGAACGAATCTATAAGGACAAAGAGTTCGAGCAATCCAAAGACATGGACGCCGCCTGCGCACATATCGACGACCGCCTGACTCCTTTCTACCCGAGCTTTATCCGTGAAGTGACCAAAGAGGATATTCTCAAACTGATGGAAATCAAGATGGGGCGCATCCTGAAGTTCAACACCGACAAAGCCGATGAACTGATCGCCCGTATGAAAGAAGAGATCGCCGAAATCGACGATCACTTCGCTCACATCGTGGACTATACCGTAAACTGGTATCAGATGCTGAAAAGCAAATACGGAAAGAACTTCCCGCGCCGCACCGAACTGCGCAACTTCGACACCATCGAAGCCGCCAAAGTGGTAGAGGCCAACGAGAAACTCTACATCAACCGCGATGAAGGATTTATCGGAACAGCACTGAAGAAGGACGAATTTGTCGCCAACTGTTCGGATATCGATGACGTGATCGTCTTCTTCCGGGATGGTAAATATATCGTCACTCCGGTAGCCGACAAGAAGTTTGTGGGCAAAAACATACTTTACGTCAATGTATTCAAGAAGAATGACAAACGCACCATCTACAATATCACTTACCGGGACGGCAAAGAAGGAACGACGTATATCAAACGTTTTGCCGTGACAGGTGTGGTCCGCGACCGTGAATACGATGTCACGCAAGGAACGCCGGACTCACGCATCACTTATTTCAGCGCCAACCCGAACGGAGAAGCCGAAATCATCAAAGTGACATTAAAGCCGAACCCGCGTGTAAGACGCATCATCTTCGAACGTGATTTCAGTGAAATCAGCATCAAGGGACGTCAGGCACAGGGAGTGATCCTCACCCGACTGCCGGTGCATAAGATTACCCTGAAACAGAAAGGAGGCTCTACCCTCGGAGGACGAAAAGTCTGGTTCGACCGCGATATCCTGCGCCTCAACTACGACGGACGGGGTGAATATCTGGGAGAATTCCAAAGCGACGACACCATTCTGGTAGTGCTCAACAATGGCGAGTTCTACACCACTAATTTCGATTTGAGCAACCACTACGAAGATAATGTCAGCATCGTCGAGAAGTTCGACCCGAACAAGATATGGACTGCCGCGCTTTATGACGCCGACCAACAGAACTATCCGTATCTGAAACGTTTCTGTTTTGAAGGTTCCAACCGCAAGCAGAACTATCTGGGAGATAACAAGAATACCCGTCTGATCCTGCTGACTGATGAGTACTATCCTCGTCTGGAAGTCATATTCGGCGGACACGACAGTTTCCGTGAAGCGATGGTAATTGACGCGGAAGAATTTATTGCAGTCAAAGGCTTCAAGGCAAAAGGAAAGCGTATCACTACTTATACGGTGGATACCATCAACGAACTTGAACCGACCCGTTTCCCGGAACCGACTAACGAACAACCGGAACAACCGGAAGAAGAACCGGAAAATCTGGACCCGGACAGCGATAAGAGCGAAGGGGACATCATCGATGAGATTACGGGACAGATGAAGCTGTTTTAGCTAATGTATACATGCGGTAAAAAATACCCAATGTGCCAATGAAGAAAAACTTATTATACTTAGGGCTGACAGGATACCTCCTGTTCGCCCTCTGCACAAGATTACAGGCGCAGACCGACAGTCTGCAAGCACATCGCTACGTAACACGTGCCACCATGTACGGAGTCGGATTTACCAATGTGTTCGACACCTATCTTTCGCCTCAGGAATATAAAGGAATAGATTTCCGTATTTCCCGCGAGACGATCCGGATGACAAAGTTGTTCGATGGGAATGTTTCTGTGCAGAACTTCTTTCAGGCAGACGTCGGCTATACACACAACCGCGCAGACAACAACAATACCTTCTCCGGACTCGTCAACTGGAACTATGGCCTCCATTACCAGTTCCGCCTCACCGAGAACTTCAAGTTACTGGCAGGAGGACTGTTTGACGTCAACGGAGGATTTGTCTACAATCTCCGCAATTCGAACAATCCGGCTTCAGCCCGGGCATACGTCAATCTGGACGCTTCGGGAATGGCTATCTGGCATTTGAAAATCAAGCGCTATCCGATGGTACTCCGCTATCAGGTCAACGTACCGATGATCGGACTTATGTTCTCACCGCACTACGGACAGTCTTATTACGAAATCTTCTCACTGGGCAACTCCAGTGGAGTTATTCAATTTACCTCTCTCCACAATCAGCCGTCCCTTCGTCAGATGCTTTCTGTCGATCTCCCGATAGGATACACCAAGATGCGTTTCAGTTATCTGGCAGACTTGCAACAATCCAATGTTAACGGAATCAAGACACATACCTACTCTCATGTATTTATGGTAGGATTTGTGAAAGACCTGTATCGGGTTTCCAACAAAAAAGGAGCGAATCTGCCTCCGTCGGTGAGAGCGTACTAGGAGAAGTGGAGAGTTGAGAGTTGAAAGTGAAGAGTTGAGAATTGAGAGTTTATGGACAAGAACTGAAAGATTAAGAATGAGAAATAGAATTATACAAATACTTTTACTACTCTGTTGCCTCCCGATACAGACCGGGTGCATCGGAGAAGATGATTACGCTGATGATCCCGTAGGAAACTTCGAGCAACTATGGAAGATCATTGACGAACGGTATTGCTTTCTGGACTCGAAAGGCATTGACTGGGATGCGGTTCATGAGAAATACAGCAAACTGATTGTACCGGGCATGTCCAATGACGACCTTTTCGATAAACTCAGTGAAATGCTCTATATCCTGAAAGACGGTCATGTCAATCTTTCATCTGCCAAGCGTGTCTCTTATTACGACGCATGGTATCAGGGGTATCCGTGGAATTATCGGGAAGATATTCTTTACCAGTATTATCTGGGAAGTGCCAGCAAGGACTACTATACATCGGCGGGGATGAAGTACAAAATATTCGACAATAATATCGGATATATCCGCTACGAAAGTTTCAGTTCCGGAGTCGGCGATGGCAATCTGGATGAAATCCTTGTCTATCTGGCAACCTGCAACGGACTGATTATTGACGTACGCGACAATGGAGGAGGTAATCTGACTAATTCTTCCCGCATCGCCGCCCGATTTACCAATAGCAAAATTCTGACCGGATTCATACAGCATAAGACGGGAACAGGACATAGTGACTTCTCCCAACCGGAACCGATCTACCTGGAACCTTCCAACAGCATCCGCTGGCAGAAGAAAGTCGTTATACTGACCAACCGCCGTTGCTACAGTGCAACCAATGATTTCGTCAATCTGATGCGCAGCATAGACAACGGCAAAATCATCCAAGTCGGTGACCAGACAGGTGGTGGTTCGGGACTTCCTTTCACATCGGAACTTCCGAACGGATGGAGCATCCGCTTCTCCGCCAGTCCTCATTTCGACAAAAATATGCAGCCGCTGGAAGAAGGTATTTTGCCTGATATAGCTATCGATATGACTGAGAATGACCAATCTAAACATAGGGACACACTGATTGAAAAGGCTTTTGAAATCTTAAGTGAGTAACTTTGTTGCCTAATTATTTGTCAAATCAGAAAATCTTCCTATCTTTGCACCGCTAAACAAAAAGCGACGCATGCGGATGTGGCGTAATTGGTAGCCGCGCCAGACTTAGGATCTGGTGCCGTGAGGCGTGTAGGTTCGAGTCCTATCATCCGCACACATTTATATAAACTAGAAAGCCTTCAAGAAATATCTTGGGGGCTTTTTAATTGATTACATATATGAAGAAACATCAACTTTGCTGCATCGGTCATATCACTTTGGATAAGGTAGTCACTCCTCAAAGCACAGTCTATATGCCTGGAGGCACTGCTTTCTATTGTTCACACGCTATCCGCCATTTCAACGACATAGATTATGCATTAGTGACAGCAGTCGGCGCTACAGAAATGAAAGTAGTAGACCAGCTGCGCGGGATAGGTATCAATGTGACCGCATTACCCAGCCAGCACTCCGTATACTTCGAGAACATCTATGGAGAAAATCCGGATGACCGTACACAACGTGTGTTGGCCAAAGCCGATCCTTTCACCGCTTCCCAGCTTCAGGAGACAGAGGCGGAAATTTATCATCTTGGTTCGCTGTTAGCAGATGATTTTTCTTTAGAAGTAATTAAGGAGTTATCCCGGAAAGGATTGATAGCTGTCGATTCGCAAGGATACCTGCGTGAAGTACGTGATACGCACGTATATCCGGTAGACTGGACTGACAAGCGGGAAGCTCTGCAATATATTCATTTCCTTAAAGTAAATGAGCACGAAATGGAAGTGCTCACAGGACTTTCCGATCCGCATGAGGCTGCACGTAAACTGCACGAATGGGGAGTGAAAGAAGTGTTAGTCACCCTGGGAAGTATGGGATCTCTCATTTACGACGGTACGGATTTTTATCGCATTCCGGCTTATAAACCCGGACAAGTAGTAGATGCAACCGGCTGTGGAGATACTTATACTATCGGATATTTGTATCAACGGGTATCGGGTGCGAGCATCGAAGAAGCAGGTCGGTTTGCTGCCGCCATGTCTACGCTGAAGATCGAGAAATCCGGTCCTTTCTGTGGAAGTAAGGAAGATGTTATTCGGTGTACGGAGACTGCGGAGCAGATGTACTAAAAGAGAGCCATACAGGCATTAATATCAATAAGCAGAGCGCTGTTTTATCTTGAAAAAGGATGAAACAGCGCTCTGTTTATTAACTACTTTTTTCTCCTGTTCTTAATAAGTTGCCCTAGAAAAACACCACTCATTGTGAAAATCATTGCAATGGAAGCAGAGAACCAACGACTACTTTCCGTACATAAAAGAATGGTAAAGAGTCCCAATAATAGAACAAAGAATAATGCCAATTTAATATTACCTTTCATGTATCTTCGAACGTTTAAATTTAACAATCAGGAAATAGACACTTTGAAAGAAGACGCCAATAAATATCATTTTCAGACCATCAACATCAAACATACGTTCACACAGAACTCCGACAATCTTTAAAGCACAAAGTACTGCAATGATAAATGTGAAAGCATATTGTAAGGCAGCATTTCTTATCTTTAAATATTCAGCACTTGTTTCTTTACAGCACCAAGGAAAAAGATACACCAAATTAAAGCCAACAAAAATAGATACCAAAGTATCATATTCAAAGGGTACTACGAATATCTCATATATTCCCCAAAGAATAAGCAGTATAATAATCATCACATCTGGCCTATTTTTTTTCATGAATTTCATTGTTCTATTTTTATTTATTATTCAGACTGTTCGTATACCTTTCAGCTAAACCAAGCTTTACCTCAAAAGTAATAAATATCTTTCAAGGTTCACTCTATCCAGCTAATCTTTTGACCTAAGATGTTCAATAGCAGAAAACTAGTCCTAACTGAAAATCAAGACGTCTCATATAGAGTCTATCCAATTTGTTTGGACGTAGTGTTTCCTTTTTCTCATCGGCTGTCATTTCAATCTTCTTAAAGTCTCCACTTAAAACAGAAAAGCCTCCGTTTACCGCAAGGTGGTCTGTCAATTTATATTCTACCAGAAAGTCCATATTCCCAGCCAATGCACCGGAAGTACATTTAAATTCACTATTACTTCGACCCTCATTCCGATAATGTAGATATCCGGCTCCCAATACGCAACTGATTAAAGTTCTTTTGGTTATTGGAATTTTGAATCCAAGTTGCGGTCCTAAATACCAAAGTTCTACATTGTCAGCTACATTCGTTTTATCATCAAGTGTATAATTGGCAGAAGTACCGGAGAGATTAAACTTTAATCCGGCAACCCAAAATTTATCAATTCGATAGAGTGTCTTCACATTACACGTCAAGCCTCCATTATATTCCCCACGATAATTAACACCAAAAGGTGACAAGTTTGACTTACCGAACAATACACCTTTTCCACCATCTACCGAAATAAACAGTTTATCTCCGGAAAAACTCTGTGCAAATCCTACTGTAACAGAAAACACAAATAGGAAAAATAAAATAAGTTTTCTCATAATACTATATTTGAAAAGTCGTATGAATTGAAATATTCTAATTATCAATTCATACGACTAATTATTTTATATTTTTTCTCTAGTGATATAGATATACAATATAGAACCTAAAGCTAGAACTAGATTCATCAGTAAAATATATGTCACTTTATTGGGGTTATTATCAAAAAAGAAATAAATGCATAATGAAATTATGATAGATAATAAAAACAGTCCTGATAGAACCCATAATTTGTCAGTACTAGCATGAAATCGTTTTCTTTTCTTAATAAGTTGTCCTATGCAAACTCCCGTTGATGTACAAATCATTGCAATAGAAGCAGAAAACCAAATACTATTTTCTGTACATAAAAGAATGGAGAACAGACCTAATATTAAAATATAAAACAATGCTAATTTGATATTATTTCTCATTTACTGTACATATTAAATAATTATCAACGCAGGGGCAATAGTTTACCTATTGTGTCTCTCGCTATACTATCATCATCTCTTTCCATCGGCTTAAATTCTATTGTATCTATTTGTATTTCCGTTGGAGGGCGAGAGACTACACGGGAGCTACATAGCCAAGTTTGTAACACACACCAACCAACCGCCACAACAAATCCCGCACCAGCCGTAACCATTCCAAAAGCGGTTGACCATAAAGCACCAGCCAAGCCAAGAGATACATTGCACCCCCAATTTCCACCACGGGCTGTCAGATCGTCAAGTCCATCATATATTTCAAGAACATTACATGTATTATTTCTTTTATTAACCATTGCTTTAAAAATAGGAATATTGTTACTATCATAACATGTGAACATAGTTTCTTCAAGTGCATCTTCAGCATTTTGTGCACATTCAATTATAAGACAGTTTTCAATAACACCATTCTCTTTATAAAATGCCATTATATTATTAGCATCCATTTTACTTCGTACAACTATCATTTCCTCCCCAAAGGTTTGGATTTGTGGACGCAAAATTTCTTGCATACCTAAATCGTAATTCATTTCAGCATTATTAAAAGTAGTTCTTGTTTTTACCGAATTATTCAAGTAATCCAGTAGTTGTTGTTTCAATTCTAAACTACTCACTTTTTCAAAAGTCTTATTCTCAATAACATTCTGTTCTTCTGAAAGAGTATTTTGCTCATCCGAACATGATAAGCAGCAAATACAACATAATAAAAACATAAAAAAAATTGCTTTCATAACCGATTGAATTTAAAGGTTGATAAATACGTTACAACAATAATAAATAACAGATCCCAAAGGAAATTACCTCCTTCCTCTAACTTAATATTTTACAATTAGAAATATCGACTATACAGAAAAGGAACACAAAAAGTTACGTCTTGTCACTAAGACTAAAAGTACATTTATCCATTACCTTATTCAGTTCAGTTTCACTGTACAGTAAATGTACCTTCCAACAAACAATCATTCAAAATTATATGAATAGTATATTCTCCTTTTTCACAAGAAGACATATCAATCATGACAATGCTAGTGTTGTGATAAGTTTTGGAATGTACAATTTCACCTGTAGCTTTATTCGTTACAGTAATGATAGCATAATCTTTTGCTCTACCGAAGCTTACATTAAGAATATTAGAGAGAATAGCACATTTCTCATAAGTAGGTTGAATAGGTATTCCCATAGGATTAGAGCGGCTATCTTTTAGTAAATGAATATCATTTGAATTTGCCCATCCTTCAATCGCAAATAAGCAACAAAGTAATAATAATAGTTTTGCTTTCATAATACTTATTTTTATTGGTTATGATACAAATGTAAGGGATAAGATTTAAATAAATTCAGATGCCTGGTCACAATAAAGTTACAAGATAACTATGGATCTCGACTGCAAGTTACAGAAAAGTTACAGGAATGTCACAATCCAACATAAACACCTATGAGACAAGATATTGGCGTATAGTCATCCATTCAAAGAATTCTTCTCCTAACTTAATCTTCATGCGACTTTTCCGACTTTTAAATGCTCCTTCAGAAGCACGTGTACATAATAAGATTGTTTCTTTGGAGCAACCCAATAAGAAAAATACGCAATGGAGCAAGTCTTCTTTAGTTAAATCAGCATATTGAATTTTCAATTTAAGCATAATGTCGCCAAAAGTTTCATAAATGCTTTCACAAATCATCTGTCCTTCATGAATACTCAAAGAGGTAGCAACGCCCATCTTTTTCTCCAAAGAAAGAAGTTTCTCATGGGTTTCTGTCCTTCGAAACAACTGAAGACAAAGTTCTAAACTCGGTTCCAACATCCTCATAAAATCAGATTCAGCATTACCCTGATCCTCAAAGTCCCCAGATAGAATATCTGTACGACTCTTCATTAATTGATTTTGTAACTCAAGATACTTCTTTTTTCGACGTTTATCAATCCAAAGAGAAATCGCTCCTCCAATAATAAATAACAGCAAAAGTGATAAGACCTCAATTTTATATCTTCCCGCAATTTTTTGCTGATAAAATTCGATTTCATATTGATCAGCCAAACGAGTTATCTCAGCTGCCTTTGTTGTATCATAAATTGAATCTAGATAATAAATAAAAGAATCAGCTGCCGCTATAGCTGCTGGATAATTTTTCTCTTCTTTCTCCAATTTATATAATTCTCCATAACTTCCTCCACGGTTAAATATATAAGGAGAAGATTTACTCAAATTCAAATAATACCGTGCAGAGTCCATTTGATGGATATTACGTAAGATACAACCTTTTCGAAGATATTCAGAAAATAAATTAGTACCAGTTGGTGCAGAAGATATAGATGCAGAAAGATATTGGTTAGCCTTTTGAAATTCCCCTTTTTCATTATGCAAAATTCCCAATTCACTCAATATTATAGATTTATAATAATCTTCCCCTATATTCTCTGCAACATCCAATGCTTTTTGATAATAGACCAAAGCACTATCCAATTGATGTTGAAGCATAAAAACATACCCTATCCCTCTAACAGCATAAAATAGACCATCATCTTTCTTTTGCTTAATATAAATTTCATGCGCTTTATGATGGGCGTGCATAGCATCCTTATAAAGATTTTGTTCCGCATAACATCCCGCCAGATTCTCATAAATGGCCCCCAAATAAAGATACTCGCTCTCTTTAGGAATTACCTTTAATGCTTGCAAGAAATCTTTTACCGCCAAATCCATACACCGCATGTCTCGATACACACAACCCCGATAATAATAGGCTTGCATCTTACGCTCATTATTCCAACTTCTTTTATAATAATCTACTGCAAACCGAATCAATGAATCACTTGACTCATGAACATACAACTTAGTCCTTGCCCGTGTCAAAAATATAGCATAATCAGCTCTTTCAGAGCCGGATAACTTTTCAGGATGAGAAATGGATTCGAGGAGAGACAGGGCACTATCGGGGAACTCTTGCATCAGTGAGTCTGCCTGATGTAAAAGAGTAGTTGCATTACCTCCATCATGACAAGCAGAGAGAGACAAAATCAGGAACAACCCTATAATATAAGAAAGAAGTAGCTTCATAGTTCGTTTCGTTTTACAAATGTAAATAGAATAAAACAAACAAGCAACAAAAAGACAAATAATTTTTTCACACATCATAATTACAATGTTAAAATTGCCCTTTCTCTCTCTTTCCCTAATCTTTTTTGCCTTTCATTTGTTCACTTTGTTACTTTCGCCGGAAGACGGCAGAATAAACTTCAACCTAAATAGTAACGAATGGAAAAATTTAATGCAATGAGGACTAGACTTTTACAAGATCTTCAGAAGAAAACCATCAGGTTTAAGAGCATAGTGGCGCTCACTTGCTTGTTGCTGACCTCCGTATCCGCCTTTGCACAGACAAAGACAGTGACCGGTACGGTAACAGATGCCGCCAATGAACCGCTGATCGGTGCATCGGTGCTCGTACAAGGAACTTCCACCGGAACCATCACCGATATGGACGGTAAGTATTCAATCTCTGTCACACCAGAAGACGTACTGGTATTCTCCTATGTAGGAATGACTACACAGAGTGTCAAGGTAGGAGCACAGAATGTGATCAACGTCACCCTGAAAGAAGATTCGCAGGTACTAGCCGAGACAGTCGTTATCGGATACGGTAGCGCGAAGAAAAGAGACTTGACAGGTTCTATTACCAACGTCAAAGGAGAAGAAATTGCCAACAAACCTGCAACGAACCCATTATCTTCCTTACAAGGAAAAGTGGCAGGTGTACAAATCGTAAACTCCGGACGTGCCGGTGCCGACCCCGAAATCCGTATCCGTGGTACAAACTCCATCAATGGCTACAAACCGTTGTACGTGGTAGACGGACTATTCAATGACAATATCAACTTCCTTAATCCGGAGGACATCGAATCTATGGAAATCCTGAAAGACCCGTCATCTCTGGCTA
>ERZ835880.2380-NODE-2380-length-12634-cov-9.160506_pt1 | contig 12634 bp, 9 predicted proteins | sample MGYA00519944_ERZ835880 | MGnify/ENA primary metagenome ERZ835880 (study PRJEB31850, sample SAMEA3708787) | human gut metagenome | biome: human gut; feature: human-associated habitat; material: faeces | place: China | collected 2014 ... | reverse complement strand
GAGCAGCCCTTAACTCGTTGCGGGGAGAGTGGAGTCCAGAGGTAGGGAGGGGGGATTCGAAACACCCCTCCCTATCTCTGGCCCGCGCGGAGCGCAAGCCACTTGACCAAAAGAAAAAACCAGCCCCGCGCCACCAGCGCGAGAACCAGCTTAAAGAAAAAACCAGCCCTGCCTCTGGCCCGCGCGGAGCGCAAGCCGCTTGACCAAAAGAAAAAACCTGCCCCGCGCCATCGGCGCGCGATACACTTAACCTTTACAAGCTTCAACAAACGCCCCAAACAGCCCCTGCTGTGCCGGGTCTGCGTCGCTGAGCCACTCCGGGTGCCACTGGACGCCGAGGCAGAAGTGCGCGTCCGGCTTTTCCAGCGCTTCTACAATGCCGTCCTCGCTGAGGGCGGCTATTTCTAATTCGGGGGCAATGCGGTCTGCCGCCTGATGGTGCTGGCTGTTGACGAGTACGGTGTCCTGCCCCAGCAGGCGGGACAGCAGAGTTCCCCGCCGCACCGTGACGGTATGGACTTTCGCCCAGTGGTCATTGTGGGGAACATGCTCGAAAGGCTTGATGTCCTGATACAGCGTGCCGCCCAGCACGACGTTCATCACCTGAATGCCCCGGCAGATGCCCAGCACCGGCTTGTCTGCCGCGAGGAACGCCCGCAGCAGCTTCGGCTCGGCGGCGTCCCGCAGAAGGTTCGGCTCGCCGCAGGCGGGGATGCGCTCCTGCCCGTAGAAGGCCGGGTCCATGTCGCCGCCGCCCGGCAGCAAGAGGCCGTCGCAGGTCAGCGCCTCGGCCACGGCGGCATCCGGGTCGGAAAGCGCTACCCAGTGTACCTCGGCACCGGCCTGGGCCAGACTTTCCACATATTTTGACTGTGCGGTGGTAAGCTCCGGGTCAGTGCTCATCCGGGGCATGGCGATGGTGACAGACATAACAAGCATCCTTTCAACTTCTGGATATAACAAAAACCCAGAACCATCGGTTCTGGGTTTTGTGGCGGAAAGATGGGGATTCGAACCCCAGAACGCTTTTGACACGTTACACGATTTCCAGTCGTGCGCCTTAGACCAACTCAGCCATCTTTCCACATCTTCAGTTCTCAGTGCTTCGGGCCGCGGCCCTCAGCGCTCCACTATAATACCTGAAAGAAGGTCTTTTGTCAAGCATTTTTTCAAAAAAGTTTGCGTTTTTTCAAAAATGACGCAGCTTCGATAGCTAAAAATGAAAAGGAGACGAAGAACCCCTTGACGCAGGCGGCAAACGGGGTTATGATGAGGGCAGAGAGTATGCAGGGCGCAAAAGCTCCGCGAAAGATAAAGGAAACCAGGAGGAAAAACAGATGAATTATTCAGATGTTTTGGCCAATGCCCGCCAGTGCATCGGCAAATACTGCAAGGCTTGCCCCGTGTGCAACGGCGTGGCCTGTAAGAATCAGATCCCCGGCCCCGGCGCAAAGGGCGTGGGCGACACGGCCATCCGCAATTATAATAAGTGGGCCGACATCCGTGTGAACATGGATACCCTCTGCGAGAACGGCACTCCCGACACCCACGTGGAGCTGTTCGGCCGCAGCTTCAAGTACCCCTTCTTTGCTGGTCCCGTGGGCGCGGTGAACCTCCACTATTCTGATACCTACACCGACATGACCTACAACGACGTGCTGGTGCGGGCCTGTGCCGAGAGCGGCATCGCCGCCTTCACCGGCGACGGCACGAACCCCGACGTCATGACCATGGCCACCAAGGCCATCGGCAATACCGATGGCTGCGGCGTGCCCACCATCAAGCCCTGGAACATCGACACCATTAAAGAGAAGATGGCACAGGCCAAGGCCAGCGGCTGCTTCGCCGTGGCAATGGACGTGGATGCCGCCGGCCTGCCCTTCCTCAAGAATATGACGCCTCCGGCCGGCAGCAAGAGCGTGGCCGAACTGGCTGAGATCGTCAAGCTGGCCGAGCGTCCCTTCATCGTCAAGGGCGTCATGACCGTCAAGGGTGCTCTCAAGGCCAAGGAGGCCGGTGCCGCGGCCATCGTGGTATCCAACCACGGCGGCCGCGTCCTCGACCAGTGTCCTGCTACCGCCGAAGTCCTGCCTGAGATCGCCGCCGCCCTCAAGGGTACCGGCGTCAAGGTCCTGGTGGACGGCGGCATCCGCACCGGTGTGGACGTTTTCAAGGCACTGGCACTGGGCGCGGACGGCGTGCTCATCTGCCGCCCCTTCGTCACGGCTGTCTACGGCGGCGGTGCCGAGGGCGTCAAGTGCTACATCGACAAGCTGGCCGGTGAGCTGGCCGACACCATGCAGATGTGCGGCGCACACTCCATCGAGGAGATCACCGCAGATATGGTGCGGGTCTGAAATTTATGATTTGGGTTATTGTGCTTGTCCTGATATGCTATGTCATAGTGAGCTTTGGAGGCCGGAACAGAGGCCAATGCGGCGAAAACAAAATCTATGACTCACTGGAAAAACTAAGCGGCTGTAAAGCGATGCTTCCGAATTGCTATCTCCCGACAGAGAAGGGAGACGTTACAGAAGTGGATTTGATTCTGATTCATGAATCGGGAATCTATGTGATTGAATCTAAAAACTACAGCGGTTGGATATTCGGAAGTGAGAATCAGAGATATTGGACGCAAAGCTTTTCTGATGGAAAAGGCGGCAGCCAAAAGTACAAATTCTATAACCCAATCTGGCAGAATGATACGCATATAAAGGCGCTTCAATGGGTTCTGGGAGATGCACAAGTCAATATTTATTCTTACATTGTGTTCGGAGACGAATGCAGACTGATGGATATTAGACAAAATACGGATAATTATTATGTGGTACAAAGAAAAGAACTTCTGTCGAGCGTAAAGGCAAATGCGGAAGCGTACGGAAGCCTATTGTCCGATGAGATGATTGACTGGTACTATCGTGAACTGTATCCCTATACACAGGTATCGGAAGAACAGAAAATGGAACACGCCAGAAAGATACACGAAAGGTATCATATGTAAACAAAAAGCGGCGTCACAGTCTATCACTGCGACGCCGCTTTTGTTTGTATGATTAAAAATTACTTCAGAGTCCCATCCAGCACCTGCTGATAGTACCACGGTTTCGGGGCATGGAAGGTCTTGCCGCTGAGGAACTCGAAATCGGGCTGGTTGAAGTGGGGCATGGTCAGCTCCCACGCACAGAGGGCCTGATATTTGAGCTTCAGTTCGCGGTTGGCGGTGTTGTTGCCGTACTTGCTGTCGCCGAGGATGGGACAGCCGATGCTTGCCATGTGGGCGCGGATCTGGTGGGTGCGACCGGTGATGAGCTGAACCTTGAGCAGAGCCAGACGGCCGGAGACGGCGATGGTCTCGTAGCGGGTCTCCACGTCCTTGGCACCCGGCTGCTTGTCCTCCACGATCTTCACGATGCCGCGGTCGGCGTCCTTGAGCAAGTAGCCGCCGAGGGTGGCGTCCGGGGGCGTGGGACGGCCGAAGGTGACGCAGAGGTAAGTCTTTTTCACCTCACGGCTCTTGATGGCGGCGAGGAACAGCTCCTCGGCCTCCGGCGTCTTTGCGATGATGACAAGGCCGCTGGTGCCGGTGTCGAGGCGGTGGCAGAGGGCGGGGGTGTAGACGTCATTCTCCTTGTACTCGCCCTGCTGGTTGAGGTAGAGCAGAGCGCGGTTCAGCAGGGTGTCGTCGTCGGGACCGTCCACGGCGAGGCCGGCGGGCTTGTTGACGATGAGGATCTGCGGGCAGTCGTACACCACCTGCGCCGGGCCGCGGGCGTTCTTCCACGCCGGGCCGTCCACACGCTTGTCAGCGTCCAGAACATCGTCAAGGATGAACAGCTTGATCTCATCGCCTGCCATCACGCGGGTGGAGAGCGGCTGCTTTTTGCCGTTCAGCTTGATTTTATTTTCACGCAGGGCCTTGTTCAGACGGCCCGGGTTCAGCGCGGGGAATTGCTGCATCAGATAGTTGTCCAGCCGGGTGGGGGCGAGACATTTGACTTTCAATATTTTCACGGAAGTTTCCTCTCTAAATTAAGAATAGGTTAAGATTTGCTTTTATTGTAGCGAATCCGCCTTCTTACGTCAAGTTGGTTGTTTACTTTTTCGAAAAACAAGAGTATACTGTGCCGGTGCAAAAAGAATTCATCGGAATTTAACGATGGTTTCATCATCAAATCTCCATTTATGGTATAATGAGAGCCTTACATGATTGAAGAGGGAAGAAGGTATTGATATGACGAACGACAAGAAACTGATGCTCCTTGCAGGCGTTCTGGCTCTGGGGATGCTGGCCGGATGCAGCTCTGCCAGCGCTGCCAGTGCCGCCAGCGGCATGGCCGGTTCGATGCCCGCCGCCAGTGAAGTGGAAGAGGTGAGCAGCGAAGTGCGCGTCCTGCCCGGCGAAGAGGGCGTCGTGATGCCCATCGATCAGGGCAGCCTCGAGGAGATGAAGACCGGCTCCTACAAGTTCGCTGCGAACATCTCGAGCGTGGACGCCAAGAAGCGCCAGATGACCCTGACGGTCTACGGCTACGACGCTTACCGCGCCGAGGATGTGGACGCACTGGACGTGGGCAGCGTTTTCAGCACCCATCTGGACGGCGCTGTGGAAGCACAGAACGTGACTGTGGAAAAAATCGAAAAGAATGAAGAGAACGGCACCGTCTCCATCAACGGCGGCATCGAAGAGGGCGGCGTAGACCTCTGGCGCAGCGGCGACATCTACCGCACCGTCACCTACGACGACTACCCGGTCTACTACATGATGGGGGAACTCGTGCTGCCCGTGGACGACAGTGTGACCCTCAGCGACAGCTCCGCCAGCGTGGACGCTGTGCCGGTGGAGACGAACGGCGCCATCGAGGTGGGCAAGGCCGTCTCGGAGGACAAGGGCAACTGGACGCTTTACAACACCACTGTCTTCACGAAGGACGGCGTCGTCAGCAATATCCTCCGCATCTGGGTGCCGTGACGCGCGATTTTTGGGAAAACCCGTTGACAAATGGCCTGACTATGCTATAATCTGAAATGAACGCAAGGAAGCAGTATGCCCTTTGCGCGTGAATGGTAATTATGGCAAATGGCAAGGATGGGGCCAGAAGGATGTGTGCCGCCGCCCAGAGAGAACGCCCTTGGCTGAAAGGCGTTCCGGCAGAGCATTTTTTACGCCACCCCGGAGCTTCCGGCGAAACAAACCGGACGCTGCGCAGCGTTACAGCGCACAAAGCGGCAGGAGCGCCCCGGCGGCATTTCTGCAATTTGGGTGGTACCACGGAGCTTTTCAGACAGCCTTCGTCCCTTTTCGGGATGAGGGCTGTTTTTTGTTTTTGTCAGCCTGCCATAAAAACTGCGTCCGGAGGAGGACGCCGATACACGAGGAGAGATTAAAACTATGCAATGGACCGGTTTGAATGAACTGCGTGACAAGTACCTTACCTTCTTTGAGGGCAAGGGCCACCTGCGTCTGGACAGCTTCCCGCTCGTCCCGAAGAACGACCCCAGCCTGCTGCTGATCAACAGCGGCATGGCACCTATGAAGAAGTGGTTCCTCGCTCAGGAGGAGCCGCCCCGTCATCGCGTGACCACCTGCCAGAAGTGCATCCGCACCCCTGACATCGAGCGCGTGGGCATCACCGCCCGCCACGGCACCTTCTTCGAGATGCTGGGCAACTTCTCTTTCCAGGATTACTTCAAGGAAGAGGTCATTCCCTGGGCATGGGAGTTCCTGACTTCCGACGAGTGGATGGCTATCCCGAAGGATAAGCTGCACATCTCCGTCTACGAAGAGGACGATGAGGCTTACGACATCTGGACCAAGAAAGTGGGCGTTGCCCCCGACCACATGGTCCGTCTGGGCAAGGAAGACAACTTCTGGGAGCACGGCTCCGGCCCGTGCGGCCCCTGCTCTGAGATCTACTTCGACCGCGGCCCCGAGTATGGCTGCGGCAAGCCGACCTGCGGCGTGGGCTGTGACTGCGACCGCTATATGGAGATCTGGAACCTGGTGTTCAGCCAGTTCGATGCCGACGGCAAGGGCCACTACGAGCGTCTGGCACGCCCCAACATCGATACCGGCATGGGCTTGGAGCGTCTGGCCTGCGTGATGCAGAACGTGGGCAACCTGTTCGAGGTTGACACCGTGCAGAGCGTGCTGCACCATGTAGAGCACATTGCCAACAAGACCTACGGCGAGGACGACAAGACCGATATCTCCATCCGTGTCATCACCGACCACATCCGCAGCTGCACCTTCATGGTGTCCGATGGCATCCTGCCTTCCAACGAGGGCCGCGGCTATGTGCTGCGCCGCCTGCTGCGCCGTGCTGCCCGCCATGGCCGTATGCTGGGCATCACCCGCCCGTTCCTGGTGGAGCTGGTGGAGACTGTCATCCAGTCCAGCGAGACCGCATACCCCGAGCTGCGCGAGCACGATGCTTATATCAAGAAGGTCATCGGCACCGAGGAGGCAAACTTTGCCCGTACCATTGATGCCGGTATGAACATCCTGAACAACATGATCGACGGTCTGGAAAAGGCTCACGAGCACCTGCTGAAGGGTCTGGACGTCTTCAAGCTGAACGATACCTTCGGCTTCCCCCTCGACCTGACCAAGGAGATCGCTGCGGAGCAGGGCATCGAGATCGACGAGGAAGGCTTCCACGCCGAGATGACCAAGCAGAAGGAGCGCGCCCGTGCAGAGCGTCTCAAGAAGAACATCTCCGGCTGGAGCGAAGACCTGTTCGGCACTCTGACCGCTGAGCCCACCGAGTTCGTCGGCTACGACACCCTCAAGAGCGACAGCGTCGTTGTGGCTCTGAGCGACGAGGAGGCTCTGACCGACGCCATCGCCACCGACGAGCAGGCCAAGGAAGGCGTGCTGGTCGTTCTCGATAAGACCCCGTTCTACGCTGAGATGGGCGGTCAGGCCGCAGACCACGGCGTCATCACCGGCGCTGAGTGCGTGCTGCGCGTGCAGGACGTCAAGAAGACCCCCAAGGGCTACTATGTCCACACCTGCACCCTCGAGAGCGGCATTGTCCATGTCGGCGACCATCTGACCGCCCGCGTGGATAAGGAATACCGCATGGCCATCGCCCGCAACCACACCGCTACCCATCTGCTGCAGGCAGCTCTGCGCGAGGTCCTGGGCGACCACGTCCATCAGGCAGGCTCCTATCAGGACGCTTCCATCACCCACTTCGACTTCACCCACTTCAGCGCTGTCACTCCCGAGGAGCTGGTCCGTGTGCAGAAGATCGTCAACGACAAGATCTTCGAGTCGATGAACGTCACCGTCAAGGAGATGCCCATCGAAGAGGCCAAGAAGCTGGGCGCTATGGCTCTGTTCGGCGAGAAGTACGGCAAGGTCGTCCGTGTTGTTGATATTGAGGGCTGGTCCACCGAGTTCTGCGGCGGCACCCACGTCAAGAACACCGCTCAGATCGGCGGCTTCAAGATCGTCAGCGAGAGCTCTGTTGCTGCTGGTATCCGTCGTATCGAGGCTGTCACCGGCCGCAATCTGCTGATCCGTGCCAATATGCAGGAAGCTATGCTGCACACTGTGGCTAACACCCTGAAGGCAAACAACGTCGCCGCTCTGCCCGCTCGTGCGGAGGCTGTCATGGCTGAGAACAAGGCCATGAGCAAGGAGCTGGAGGACATCAAGGCAAGGGTCGCTGCTTCCAAGGTCACCAGCCTGTTCGACAACGCTGAGACCGTCGGCGACGTCAAGATCGCTTCCGCTTACTTCACCGGTACCTCCGGCGACACCCTGCGCGGCATGTGCGACACCATCCGTGACAATGCCAAGGCTGCTGCTGTGGCTGTTCTGGTGGGCAAGTCTGACGACAAGATCACCATGGCCGTTACCGTGACCAAGGACGCTCAGGCAAAGGGTCTGAAGGCCGGCAATCTCGTCAAGGAGATCTCTGCCATCGCAGGCGGCAAGGGCGGCGGCAAGCCCGACTTCGCTATGGCTGGTCTGAAGGATGAGACCAAGATCGACGAGGCTCTGGCCGCTGTCAAGAGCATCGTGGAGAAGCAGCTGGGCTAAGGAATAACCTCTCCGTCATCGCTGCGCGATGCCACTGCCCGGGTTGCGGCACCCAGCATCCGCAGCGCTTTGCTTGCGTCTTGCTGGCCGCGGCCCCAACAGCGACTCCCTGTTTCCGCCACTGGCGGCGGTCGTCGTTGTTGCTCCTAACGAGGGGAGGCTTTGGCATTTCGTAAAGCTTTCTCTCTTCGCCAGAGGCTCCCCTCGGTAGGGGAGCTGTCGAGCGGTAGCGAGACTGAGAGGTTACACATTAAAATAAAAGGAGCACACCATGCTGGCGAGTATCTTTTCGCTCAACGTCATCCAGACCGCGCTCGAGCTGGGCTGCATCTACGCCCTCGTTGCGCTGGCTCTGTTTCTGAGCTATTCCATCCTGAATATCGCGGACCTGTCCACCGACGGCTGCTTCACCCTTGGCTGCGCTGTTGCGTGTCAGGTGGCGCTGACCGGCCACCCCTTCCTCGCCCTGCTGGCGGCGATGGCGGCCGGTGTGTGCTCCGGTTTCATCACAGCCTTTTTGCAGACCCGCCTCGGCGTCGAGAGCATCATGGCCGGCATCATCGTCAACACCGGCCTCTACACCATCAACCTGGCCGTGATGGGCTTCTCGTCCACCATGTCGCTGGTCAAGACCGATACCGTCTTCTCCATCGCCAAGAGCGCCCTGAGCTTTACGGGCGGCGGGTATAAGCTGGTGCTGGCGGCGGTAGTCATCGCGCTGGCCGGTGCCGCCATGGTGGGCTTCCTCGGAACCCGCCTCGGCCTTTCGATTCGTGCCACCGGCGATAACGCTGCCATGGTGCGTGCTTCCAGCATCAACCCCGCCTTCACCATCACGGTGGGCCTCTGCATCTCGGGCGCACTGACGGCCCTTTCCGGCGGCCTGCTGGCTCAGTACCAGAAGAGCTGCGACATCAACGTAGGCACCGGCATGGTGACCATCGCGCTGGCTTCCCTCATCATCGGCGAAACGCTGGTGGGCAAGCGGACGATGGTGCGCCGTGTGCTGGGCGTCGTGTTCGGCAGCTGCCTCTACCGTTTTATCGTGGCGGTGGCCCTCCGCTTCAACGTCCCGGCTGCTGCCATGAAGCTGGTCAGCGCCATCATCGTGGCTGTGGCCATCTCGATGCCCGCCATCCAGGAGAAGATCGCCTTTGAGAAGCGCCGCAATGCGGCCCGTCAGGCACGGAAGGAGCGTGTGTAAAATGGAGATGCTCGAACTTCGTGACCTGCACAAGACCTTCAATCCCGGCACCGTCAACGAGAAAGTGGCCCTGAACGGCGTCAGCCTGACCATGGAAGCGGGAGACTTCGCCACCATCGTCGGCTCCAACGGCGCGGGCAAATCCACCCTCTTCAACGCCATCACCGGCGGCTTCATCGCCGACGAGGGCAGTATCACGCTGGGCAGCGAGGACATCACCTTCGCGCCGGAATATCAGCGCAGCCGGGTCATCGGCCACCTGTTCCAGGACCCGCTCAAGGGTACGGCCCCCAACATGACCATCGAGGAGAATCTGGCGCTGGCCTACCTTCGCGCCGGGACCGCCCCCAACGCCATCTTCTCCCGCATCTCCCGCAAGGATAAGGAGATCTTCCGTGAGAAGCTGGCCCTGCTGGATATGGGCCTCGAAGACCGGATGAAGCAGCCGGTGGGCCTGCTGTCGGGCGGTCAGCGTCAGGCGCTGACCCTGCTGATGGCCACCCTCGTCACCCCGAAGCTCCTGCTTCTGGACGAGCACACCGCCGCTCTCGACCCTGCCACCGCCGAAAAGGTGCTGGACCTCACCAAGAGCATCGTGGCCGAAAAGAAGATCACCTGCCTGATGGTCACCCACAATATGCATCAGGCATTGGAGCTGGGCAACCGCACCCTCATGATGGACGCGGGCCGCATCGTCTTCGATGTCAAGGGCGAGGCCCGCAGCAAGATGACCGTGGACGATCTGCTGGAGAAGTTCCGCGAAAACGCCGGTAAGGCGCTGGACAACGACCGCATTCTGCTGTCCTGAGGGCTAAAGGTAAAATTGGGCAACATCCCACGATAATGCCCGTAATATCCTCCGATTTTGACCTTGCGCACGGGGACAACTTCCTGTATAATCATACGGGTAGAGAGGGACAAGCGAGACTAACTCCCTGTCCCTCTCTAAAATTATGCGCTGCATCTTCCGAATGGAGGAGCGGCAGCAGGAGGTAATTGAATATGAAAACCCGTAAGCACGACACCCACTGGATGGTCGGCGTGGCCATGATGGCCGCCATCGTCGTTCTGCTGGCCAACACGCCCCTGGGCATGATCCAGCTGCCCATCATCAAGGCCACCACCACCCATATCCCGGTCATCCTGGGCGCGATCTTGCTGGGGCCTCTGGCGGGGACCATTCTGGGCTGTGTGTTCGGCATCTGCTCCATGATACGGTGTGAAACTCCCGCATACTGTACATAGCCGGCAAGTCCGGCAAGTCCTCCACTGATCACCAGTGCAAGAATGATATTTCTTTTAATATTGATTCCGGCATATCTTGCAGAATTCTGACTGCTGCGGATCACTGATAACTGATACCCGTCTGTTGTATACTTATATGCAAGGAAGATTACAACCGCCGCCACGATTCCAAGAATGATTCCGGCACTGATTCCATTGATCTCAGGGATCTCAAGTCCAACCGGGATTCTCTTCGTCTGACCTACATTCTGTCCCGGCATTTTCCATGGACCAAGAACAAGGTAACTTAAGATGATCAGTGCAATGTAGTTGAGCATCAGAGTTGTAATACTCTCATTTACATTCCAGTATGCTTTCGGGATCGCACAGAGCAAGGCCCAGAATGCTCCTCCGAGGAAACACATCACTGCCAGGATGATTCCGCCTCCGATACCGCGGATCTCTGGTCCGTAAAGTACAAAAGCTCCACCGAAAATGGCTCCCATGGCGTACTGTCCTTCTGCACCGATATTATTCAGATTCATTTTAAATGTCAGTGCCACACCAAGTCCGCAGAACATCAGTGGCAGGCTGGCATTGATCATTTTGCGGATTCCTTTTCCTGAAAGGAATACTTTATTGAGCATCTTCCCGTAAACTTCCAGCGGATTGAACCCAACTGATGCAATGATAATTCCACAAAATGCAAATGCGATCAATGTAAAAAGGATGGACGTAAGTACGATACGAATCGTACTTACTGATTCTCTTTTTTCTAAACGTAGTTTATTTCTCATAGTGTTCACCTGACATCAGCCTTCCTATCGTATCGTAATCTGCTTCTTTGCGGTCGATGACTGCCATCATCTCACCGGAACAGAGTACTCCGATCCGGTCCGACATCTGAAACAGTTCATCCAGTTCCTCTGAAATAAGAAGCACAGCAACACCTTTCCTGCACTGTTCCAGAAGAATCTCATGAATGGCTTCTGCCGCACCGATATCCAGTCCTCTTGACGGATAGACTGCGATCAGAAGAACCGGATCTCCTCCGATTTCTCTCGCAACTAACAGCTTCTGCTGATTTCCTCCTGACATCAGGGACACCGGACTTTTATCTCCGGCAGTCTTGATATCGTACCGTTTAATTTCTTCCTGTACGGTATCGTGGATCACTTTTTTCTTTAAAATATGATGTCTGCTGAATTTCGGCAGATCAAATTCTTTCAGAATACGGTTTTCTTCCATATTCATTCCCGGAACCAGTCCCATGCTCAGTCTGTCTTCCGGAATGAAGCCTACTCTTTTCTTCACGCGTGCTTTTGCACCCTGTGTTGTCACGTCTTCCCCGTGAATGGTGATGGTTCCGCCTACTACTTTTCTCAGTCCGGCAACAGCCTCTGCCAGTTCTTTCTGACCATTTCCTGCAACCCCTGCGATTCCAAGAATTTCTCCTGCATGGATATCCAGTGACACATTTTTGATTGCCATCAGATCTCTGTCATTTTTTACAGACAGATTTTCCAATTTCAGTACAACTTCCTCTCTGCATGTGCCACCTTCATTTTTATGAGGCTTTAATTCACGTTCTCCTACAACTGCTTTTGTCAGGCGTTCTACAGTTGCTTCTGATGCCGGCATGGTATCTTCCACCTCACCGCCTTTTAATACGGTGATGCGGTCAGCAAATTCCATAACTTCATTCATTTTATGGGAAATAACCACTACGCTCTTTCCACTGTCTGCCATCCGACGCAGCACACGGAACATTTCCTTTGCTTCCTGTGCGGTCAGAACTGCGGACGGCTCATCAAGAATCAGGATCTCTGCCCCACGACAGAGCAGTTTGACGATTTCAACTCTCTGCTGCTCTCCGACAGACAACTGCCAGATCAACGCAGACGGGTCTACATTCAGATGAAACTCAGAAGACCATTTTCCGATCTGTTCTTCCATTTCTTTTTTATTGAGGATCAGCTTACAGTCCGGCATATACAGAAATACATTTTCTGCTGCCGTCAGAGTCGGGATCAGGCGGAAATGCTGATGTACCATTCCGATTCCCATATCGACTGCATGCCTCGGTGAACGAATGGAAACTTTCTTGCCTTTATAATAGATTTTTCCATGGTTCGGCTTGTAGATTCCATTCAAAA
>ERZ835880.2379-NODE-2379-length-12642-cov-5.203623_pt1 | contig 12642 bp, 10 predicted proteins | sample MGYA00519944_ERZ835880 | MGnify/ENA primary metagenome ERZ835880 (study PRJEB31850, sample SAMEA3708787) | human gut metagenome | biome: human gut; feature: human-associated habitat; material: faeces | place: China | collected 2014 ... | reverse complement strand
TGCAATTGGCTGTGCTCCACCTGTTCCCTGAATCAACGCTTCAAAATCATATTCCAGATTGAAAATTACATTGTATCCATCATCAGCCAGTGATTCCAGCGCCTGTGGTACACCTGTTGTAGGCTCGACAACCTTATATTCAATTCCAAATTCATCGGCAGCTTTTTTTGCTCCTTCCACAGCAGACTGATTATATCCATTATCATTCTGTCCGGCAGCCGAACAAATAATTGCAACCTTTACATCGCTTCCTTCCTTTTTTTCCGCTTTTTTCTCAGATTTTCCTCCACATGCTGTCAGGCTTCCTGCTACCATTGTCATTGCAAGTAAGCATCCCAATGCCTGTACTACTCTTTTTTTCATTTTTCTTCCTCCTTTGTTATGATGTCATGTCGTCATGACCAGTTCCTTTTTCTATAATATACAACCTTGCCTATGAAATGTAAATACTATTATTTATTTTTGTTGTATTTAGCAATTTTCCCTTTATTTTTTTGTGCATTTATCACAAAGTCTCTTGTATTATATTCAGCAAAAGGTTTTCTACATTTTCTACTAATAACTATTTCCTGACACAAAAAAAGAACGCCCCTGTTTCCAAGAACATTCTTTTCTCTTCTCTATTTACATCACCATCTGGAACACCAGTACCATCAACGGCATCGTCACAATCGCTCCAAGTGTAGTCAGCACACTGATCGCACTGGCATATCTGGAATCATTGTCATATACCTGACACATTTGTGTAACAGTTGAAGCAACCGGCGAAATTACCGCCATAAATACGATCAAAAGGATTTCTTCTCCTTCTTTATTCCATCCCACAAGACCACTTACCTTCAGGATAAGCAACGCAATAAGCGGAATCACGATCAGTCGCATAAACGAAATAAAATATGCTTTCTTATTCGTCAATACTTTCTTTAAATCCATTCCACCGATCAGCATCCCAATTACAAACATACTTGCCGGTCCAATCATTGCTCCGACTGAACTAAGCGTTCCTGTAATGATTTCCGGCAGACGTATTTTTGCAAAAAACAAAGTAATCGCAATGATAATCGTAATGATATTGATATTAAAGAATATTTTCTTCAGATTAAATCCTTTTTCATGACTAAGTACTTTTTTACAGTGTGTCCAGAAAAAGATAGTCTGAAGTCCCATAAATACACACGCATAAAATACCCATTTATCTCCAAGCATAAATGCCACAAGTGGTACGATCAGATTCCCTGAATTGGAATAATAAATGGACATCGTTTCTACTTCATTCAGTTTGAGAACTTTCCCGATCAGATTCACAACCGGAAGTAAAATAAAAAGGAGCAATAACGATGCGATACAGGCAAGCTCAAGTCCACTCACTTTTTCCGGTGTGTAATCCACCTGAAACGCATTCAAAATCACACACGGTACGATCAGATACAGTACCAGTGTTGACAGTACCTTACTGTCTTCATCTTTCAGCAATCCCATTTTGACTACCACATATCCCATAAAAATCATAATAAACAGTTTTGCAATCTGTTCCATCAAAAGTATACTTAGTTCCATTTTTATCCTCTTTTCCTTTTAACACAAGAGAAGCGGATTGTCCGACACAACCCGCTTCTTATTATTTCATTTCTTTTTCTGTCGGTTCATTTTCTCGTCTGTCAGATTTTTCATCTTTTAAACAATACCAAATCCCCTGTTTTCTGTCAAGAAATCCCTTAAGCCATAAACCTCTTTATCCTTCTATACTATACCTGTTCCAAAAGCCTTCTGCACTTCTGATTCATCGCCCCCAGTTCCAGTACAACCGGAAACAGATCCTCTTTACTCATTCCATAGCTGATCATGCAGAGTGCCTTGTAGAAAAATTCGTTCACTTCTGCATCCATTTTCCCCATAACGACCGCCGGGTAAATAATGGCTGCCATCTCGCGGATTCCGAAAAGGATCGCGGTCTCCACGCCACGCACGTCTGCTTCATGCTTCCAGATATTGCTCACATCATATTCGGAGGTATTGCCACACGGTGCTGCACAGACTGCGCAATCCGGTGCGACGGTATTTTTCTCTTCTCTTACTTTTTCAATCATCGCTTTTAAAGCTGCTACACCAATGTTACTGTTCGTGATTGTATGCACAAGACCTTCAATGATGATCTCATCTGCCAGCCCCGTCCTTCGCACATTCTCGATTCTCTTAATGAGGCTGTCCCGCACATTGAGTTTGCCCCGCTCAATGTCAAAGCTCTCACTTGTGACACCTACGATCAGATAATCACCAAGTGCTTTTGCTCTTTTGATAATATTGTAGTGGCCTTTATGAAAAAGATCAAAAGTGCCATATGTGATTACTCTCTTCATTCTTTCGTCATAACTCCCCTGAAAAAAATATTCTTATTTTGCCGAACAGTTTTCCTGCTCCATACGTTACTGTTCACTCCGTTCACAGTAACCTCCATACGATAGATACTTTGATTATATCATACTTCCCAACTTCCGTCACCTGTCCGTTACAAAAATGTTAAATTCGCATTAACTTTACAAAAAGAAGAGTTTTGAAATACTGTTTTTGTATCTCAAAACTCTTCCTTTGTGTTTATGGTTCTTTATTGTCGTCCATCGTTCTGGTAGTAGCTTCCAGTTCCTGGATCAGGTCTTCCAGCGAAAGCTCCTCTTCCCCTTTGATCAGTTCATCAGGGATATCATCCAGATTATCTTCTTCAATCTCCAGCTCCATGCCGGCCACATTGCTGAAGCCTTCATGACTGTCGGAAGAAGTATGATCCGGTGTATCCTCGTCCATATTTACTTTCTCCACATGTCCGTCCTGCTCACTCTCTGAATCAAGCGTTGCCGCAAGCTCTGCGATGGCTTTCTTTCTTCTGAGAAGTTCATATTCATCATATTCGCTGTCATACTCTTCTTCCAGACCTTCATCTCTGACTGTCTTATCCTTCTTGATCAGGATAAATGCGATCAGATTCAGAACACCCGTATAGAGCAGATCCACAGGCAGACTTCCCAGTACAAGTACAAATACCAGTGATACTCCCAGAAGCACCCATACATTGTTCATTGCCGGAAGCATCAGGATATATAAACCATTCATAATGATCATGATCGGATAATGGAAGAAATAAATTCCCATTGTATGTCGTCCCACATAGGTGAGTGGCAGTTTGATGTCCGGCACTAACGCAAGCATCGTATAGACAACTACGAAAGATACCAGATACATCAGCAGTCTGAGGATCACTCCCTGAGGATCCGTCAGGCCACAGAGCTGATATCCATGATTACCTCGGAAAATAGCAATTCCCATTTCATTTGGGATCATATAATTCGGTATCGCCCACAAAAGGACTCCGGAGATTGCCACCAGGATCCATTTTCCCTTAAATTTACGGATTGCTGTGATATATTCACTCTTCCAGAGATACCCCGCAACAAAGAACGGGAAAAATACCACGATTCTTGATGATGACAGGAATGTGGTAAATTCCGGTCTGGTTCCTGCCCATAATGCGAACAGGATACTGAGCGGAACAATAAATCTGATCTTACCCAGGGCCTCAATGGTAAGGCGGTAAATAAACAGTGCCAGTATATACCACATGACACTTCCGGTAGGACGCAGTATCTCATAATCTACAGATCTGCCCAGCCATATCTGTGAATACCAGGTTAAGGTATATCCCAGAACATAAGGGATCAGCAGGTTCTTAAAATTCTTCAGCACATTCTGAGGTTTCTTTGACAGATATCCTGAAATAAAAACAAATGCAGGCATGTGAAAAATCGTAATCGCATACCACACATATCTCACTACAGTGTCTACCTTTACAAGGTTAAATGCAATAATATGGTTAAATACTACCAGAAAGATAAGCAAAACTTTAATGTTATCGATCAGGCAGGAGTACGGCACCGCCGCTCTCTCTTTTTTTATTTTCATGTTTAAGTACTATCCTCTAATCATATTTCTGACTTCTGCTGTGTGAACATACAACCCCATTCTGCCAGATTCTTCAGATGACCGGCAGACAAAAAACGCACAGCAATGTAACGGGCAATTAACCGCAAAGTCATATTTACTGCAACAAGCATAACATATTTTTACGATTTATGGAATAGAAACTTAACATTTCGGTCAATGGAAATATTTTGTTACTGTTCACACACCACTATCCCGCGAGGTGTTTTGGCATGAATATGCCAAAATCCCGAGACATACAAGCCAAAATTCCATTGCCGCAGGCAATCTGGAATGAATTTTGGCTACGTTACTGTGAACGAAGTGAACAGTAGCAATATTTCCATATTCCATGTACAGCATAAGAACAGAAAAAAATACAGCTTCTGATCCTGCCGTAACCGGCGTATCTGTAGACATTGTAAGTCATGGCTGCTGATTTCAGTTTGTTTCTGGATTTGCCGCCTTCGCTGAGACGATATTTCAGATATGGTTTGTTGATTCCGGCAGCACAGCCGTATTTTCGCAGGATTTTCAGCCAGGTGATATAATCCTCATGGCTGTCGTCATGCTCCATGGGAAATTCACGCGCCACATCCCTTCTGAGTATTACCGAAGAACAGTTGATGCTGTTATGTTTCAGAAGTTCTCTGTAGGTGATCTTCTCTTTTACAGGGATTGTCCGTCCTGTACTGCTTCCGTCTGCTTTCATCAGTTCCCGCCCTGTAGAACACAGCACGTATCCTGTCTCTTCCAGACGTTTCAGCTGTTCTTTCAGCTTGCCTGACTCCCACCAGTCATCTGCATCCAGAAAAGCAATGTAGGTTCCCTGTGCCAGCCCGACTCCTCTGTTTCTGGAGCCTGCAGCTCCCATATTCTGTTGATTCTTAATATATCGAAAGTCCTCTCTGCCCTCATAGGCAGACAGGACTTCCTCTGTATGGTCTGTGGAACCGTCATCGATCACCAGAAGTTCCAGCGAAACTCCCTGTTCATAGACGGATTCCACAGCCTTTCTAATATATTTTTCTCCGTTGTAAACCGGCATGATCACAGATACCAGCGGTTTATTCATTGTCATTCCTCCGTTTTATTCTCTGACACTCCGGCGTTTTTCCCGGAATCCTTCAACGCATTTACCTGTCTGTCATCTACTCCCTCAGATACTTCTTTCTGGAAAAAGATTTTGACTGTCATAAAGATCAGCTTGATATCCAGCAGGAAGGAATAATTCTCAATATAAAACAGATCCAGCTTTAATTTGTCATAAGGCGTTGTATTATACTTACCATAGACCTGCGCATATCCGGTAAGACCTGCTTTAACTTTCAGACGATAATAGAATTCCGGAAGCTCTTTCTCATACTCAAGCATGATACTTTCACGTTCCGGACGCGGACCTACCAGAGACATATCTCCCTTAAATACATTAAAAAGCTGGGGAAGCTCGTCCAGATGAAGATTTCTCAGCACATGACCTACCGGTGTGATACGGGAATCATGCTTGGATGCCAGTCTTGCACCGTTTTTCTCTGAATCTACGCACATACTGCGGAATTTACAGATCTTAAAGGGCTTTCCACCCAATGTCAGACGGTCCTGGAAATAAAACACCGGACCTCTGTCGTATGCTTTTACCGCAGTCGCTATGATCAGCATGATCGGTGAAGTGATTATAATGCCGATCCCTGAGATCAGAATATCCATAACTCTCTTTGCAGCACGCTGGTCTACTGCCAGTCCCATATTTCTGGATACCAGAAGCGGTGTGTCAAAAAGATGGATGCGTTCACTTCCCATAAGAATGATGTCCGAAATCTTCGGACTCACATAGCATCGGACAGAATGTGCAAAACAGTATTTCAGATAACGGTTTCTCTCTGTTGAATGCAGATCCCAGATGATCACGCCATCATAATCCTGCATCATCTGATGGATTTTTTCTTCTCCCACACTGATGTGTACCTTGCCGCTGATGTCATATTTGTCCTTTCGGGAATTCATCTTATGGATCAGGTCGTCCCCCGGATCCCGGTCACCGTAAATGACCAGAAGCCGGCGTGCGCGGTAAAGTCCGGAATAGATATACCTTGAACCAAATATCCAGATAATGATCAGCACCAGCTGTATTCCTGTCATCTCGATCATAGGCCATACGCTCAGGAACCATCTGTTGATCAGGGTGATCTCCAGATATTCCACCACATTGGTACACAAAAGTGCCAGTGTCAGCGAATAAAATACATCAATCCTCTTAAGATATCCAACCTTAAGTCCTCCGTACAATTTGGCAAACAGGGCAAACATCAGACCGTAGATTGCGATCAGTACCCAGTTACCTTTGCGCCAGAAAGGCTCGTCGATCTGTCCTCTGTAAACGGAATACCACACCCATGCAAAGACCGCCGCCTGTGCCAGAACCACCAGACTCGCCAGACAAAATACGATAAATCGTTTATAATCTTCTCTTTTACTCACGTGATAACCTCTGTTTCTCTGTAACTGTTCAGTGTTTCACAGTTACGCGTTTCTTCTATAAATTCCTACCTATTATAGCGTAAGAACTATTATACGTCCACCCGTTTCACTTAAATTTGTGAACAAATGTTACTGTTTGCACACCATTATTCAGCAAAGTGTTTTGGCATGAATATGCCAAAATCCCGAGACATACAGGCCAAAATCCTATTGCCGCAGGCAATCTGGAATGAATTTTGGTACATTATAAGCATAATTTACAAATGTCTTTAATCCCCTGTCATGCGATTTGTCTCGATATTTGTATATAATGTATAATTTTTTGTCGATTTTACTTAGTTTGTAGCAAAGTTTTTACATATTTTTTTCAGAAACCTATGGAAAAATGTCAGGAAAAAATGTATAATATTACCTAACAAATGAAAGCGAGGGTTCACTATTATGAAACAAAATAGTATGTTGGCCATGATCCTGGCCGGCGGTCGTGGCAGCCGTCTGCATGATCTTACCAATAAAGTGGCAAAGCCGGCCGTTTCATACGGCGGTAAATATCGTATCGTAGACTTTCCTTTAAGCAACTGCGCCAACAGTGGCGTTGATGTTGTAGGTGTACTTACACAGTATGAATCAATCCAGCTGAACAGTTATGTGGCAGCCGGCGGACGTTGGGGTCTTGATGCTAAAAACAGCGGTGTTTACGTTCTTCCTCCACGTGAGAAAGCAGATGAGAATCTGAATGTATACCGCGGAACAGCAGATGCAATCTCCCAGAATATTGATTTCATTGATAAATTTGATCCTGAATACGTTCTCGTTCTTTCCGGTGACCATATTTATAAAATGAACTATGACAAGATGCTTGCAGCCCACAAAGAAGCAAAGGCAGATGCAACCATCGCAGTTATCGGAGTTCCGATGAAAGAGGCAAGCCGTTTCGGTATCATGAACACTGATGAATCCGGACGTATCGTAGAGTTTGAGGAAAAACCTGAGCATCCGAAGAGCAACCTTGCATCCATGGGTATCTATATCTTCACCTGGAAACTCCTCCGCAAGATGCTGATGGCTGATATCAAGAATCCTGATTCCAGCCATGACTTCGGTAAAGATATCATCCCTACTATGCTTAACGATAACAGGACTCTTTATGCATATAAATTTGAAGGATACTGGAAAGATGTTGGTACCATCGACTCTCTCTGGGAAGCAAACATGGATCTGTTAAGTTCCAAGAATGAACTGGATCTGGGTGATCCGTCATGGAAGATTTATACAGAAGATGTTGCCGCACTTCCACAGTACATCAGCGCAGAAGCAGATGTTAAAGATGCATATATCACACAGGGCTGTGTTGTTCAGGGCGAAGTTAAGCATTCCGTTCTCTTTACAGGTGTTAAGATTGGTGCAGGTGCCAGAATTATCGACAGTGTACTGATGCCGGGTGTTGTGGTAGAAGAAGGTGCCGTTGTTCAGCGTGCACTTGTAGCTGACGGTATCCGCATCGGTAAAGGTGCCGTTGTCGGTGCCGCAGACAGTGAGCACATTGAGCTTGTAGCGAAACGCGTAAAGGGGGCAGAATAATATGTATAAGGCATTTGGAATCGTAAGCTCTTCCGGGAGAAATATTTATGTAGATGGTATGCAGGATTATCGCCCGATCGGTGCGTTTTCCTTCCTTGGCAGATACAGAGTCATTGACTTCCCTATCTCCAATATGACCAATAGCGACATTGACCGTATTCAGGTCTATATCAATAATAAACCCCGTTCTGTTGTAGAACACGTTGGAACAGGACGTCATTACAACATCAACTCCAAGAGCGGCAAACTTCAGCTTCTCTTCTCAGAGCACAATAATGACAATGATATCTATAACACCGATATCTCCTGCTATCTGGATAACATGGAATCACTCAGCAGAATGTATCATCCGTATGTTGTCATTGCCCCGAGCTATATGGTTTATTCAATTGATTTTGACCAGTTTTTACATACCCACATTGACTCCGGTGCAGATGTTACTCTCCTTTATCACGCTGTTGATAATGCAAAAGAGGCTTATCTTACCTGTAATGTTCTGGGGCTGAACCGCCAGAAAGGTGTGGAATCCATCGAACCAAATCATGGTAATAAGAAGAATCAGTATGTTTATATGGATACCTGTGTTATGAAAACAGAGCTTTTCATCAGCCTGATCAAAGAAGCCAAGAATCTTTCTTCCATGTACACACTGACAGACATCCTGAATGATAAATGTGAAACTCTGGATATCCGCGGCGTTGCACACAAGGGATTCTTTGCAAGCATTACAGACTTCCCAAGTTACTATGCTGCAAACATGGCTCTCCTTAACTACAAGTCAGCTCAGGAACTTTTCCATGAAAACTGGCCAATCTATACACGTACCAATGATTCCTGCCCGACTCAGTATTTCAATACTGCAGATGTGAAGAATTCCGTAATCTCCAACGGCTGCCAGATTGAAGGTACTGTTGAGAATTCTGTAATCGGTCGTGGATGCATCATTAAAAAAGGTGCTGTTGTAAGAAACAGTGTTGTTCTCGCTGAAGCTACTGTAGGTGAGGGTGTTCACGTAGAGAATGAAGTAGTCGACAAATGGGCGAAACTCGTTCATAAAAAAGAAATCGTTTCCCCGACTGAACAGCCTGGTTATATCAGAAGAAATGATACTCTGTAATTAATGATTAATTAGATTAAATGCAAAGCCCCCGGAAGCGGTCACTTCCGGAGGGCTTTGTTTGTGTTTACTTAAATTTCACAAACTCTTCACATTTTCCTCTTGCATTTCATTTTTAGCGTGTTATAATACAGCTGTAACAAAGATAAAGAACAAACAACTGAATACTTAAAAATACTTAACACCACCTGGAGCATTTCGGATGCTCATAAATTGAAGATAGTGTCAAGCGTGTCACCTCAGCTGTAAAATGGAGGAAAAGTCAAATGAATACTTTAAAAGCTGAAAAAAGAACAATGGACACAAAGGCCAAAAGATTAAGAAGAGAAGGCTACGTTACAGGTAACGTATTTGGCAGAGAGATGGAAGGTTCTCTTCCTGTTAAAATCGAGAAATCTGCTGTCGAGAAACTTCTCAAGACAAATAACAAAGGAAGCCAGATTATGCTGGATGTAGATGGTCAGTCATATGACGTACTGATTAAAGAGATCCAGTTCAATCCGTTAAAAGGACAGGTGGATGAAATAGATTTCCAGGCACTGGTAAGCAACGAGAAAGTACATTCCGTAGCAGAGATCGTACTTGTAAACCACGACAAACTGGAAGCCGGTGTATTACAGCAGCATCTGGAAGAAATCTCCTTCAGAGCTCTCCCATCAGCACTGGTAGACAAAGTTATGGTAGATGTCGGTGACATGAAAGTCGGCGACGTAATCAAAGTCAAAGACCTCGCCATCGCCCAGGACAAAGATGTAGACTTAAAGACAGACCTTGAAGCTGCAGTTGTATCCGTAGCCGCCGTTCACGTAGACCCGGCTCTGGAAGCTGAAGAAGAGGCTGCTGCCGAAGAAGAAGCTAAATAACATAATATCTCTTTTAACATTTATTCAGGTACGCTTAAGCGTACCTGAATTTTTTTATCAAAACATCTCCCTCTACAAATAATTGACCTTTCCAGATATCTGCACTATTCTGCTCCCGTACTATTCTTTCTCTTGCTCCTGCTCCAGCAGCCTGAATGACAATTCCAGATAAAAAATCTCCTCTGGATCATCCAGCTCCGACTGCAGGATTTCCTTAATCCTGTCCAGTCTGTAAAGAAACGTACTGCGGTGGATAAACAATTCCCTTGCCGCCTGGGTTGCACTGAGATGCTGCTCCAGATACACTCTCAATGTCTCCATATACTGAGTCTGATTCTCCTCATCATGCTTCTTCAATTCCAGCAGCCCTTCATGACAGATCATTGTTCCCGGCAATCTTCTTGTTGCCTGTTCCAGAATATAGGTCAGTGCCACCTGACCGAAATAATGAATCCACAGATAAGGCTTCTTACGGCTTCCTACATCCAGAGCCGTCTTCGCCTGCACATACTGCCGTCTCAGATTCATATGTCCTGTCATCACCCTGCTGTATCCGGCTTTCAGATAAGTATCCCTGATAAAATAAACCAGTTTTCCGGCTACTTCCTCCTGGCTTTTTCCAAGTCTGGTAAGGTCAAAAAATGCCACAATTTCATCCTGATAAAGAAAACTCACAGAATCCTCAAATTTCTTCTTAATATATCGGCAGATTGCCTTTGTGGAAAGATTCTGCTGATTCAGATAGGTAATCTGCAGGATCAGGCACATATATTCATGATTCCCACTCCATCCCAGTTCACTCAGTTCTCTACTCACCTGCATATAATCCGCAGTTCTGTCCGACAAAATCCTGACAAAAATCTGCTCCATATCCCTGTCCGGATCTTCTTCCTCCGCTTCATGCGCAAGCAGATACTCCAGTTTCTCCACCAGAATGTCCAGTACACAGATAACTCTCAGTGTAATCTCTGATCTGCACTCAGTCAAAACCAGCCTGTGAGTTGCTTTCCCATCCACAAACAGATTTCTGTTCATCGAACGACATCCACTGATATAAGCCGGAAACATTACATATTCATGTGTATCTGCCATATCTCGATAAGCTTCATTCTGCAGAAGCGCATTTACATATTCCATATTCAACCCGTCATCTGTATACAGCCGCGCCCTCGGCGGCAGATACTCGCTTCCCGCTTCCGCCACGAAGGTAAAATCCAGTCCTGTTACAGACATCGGATTCTGCAGAAATTCCGATGTCACCTGCAAAAGCCTGTCCATTCCGGCATGTTCTAACATCAGATCATGAATCTTCCGTTCCCATTCATCAGCCGCATCAAAAATCTCCTGCACATCATTCATAAATTCTGCTATTTCTTCCAGACTATCAAGTGCAATATGAATATACGGAATCTGCTGAAGCTCTTCTGATGCAGCATCAATTTCCTCTCTCCCACAAAATACCCAGAGTATATTTTCAGCAGTCAGAACTGCCGATTCCCACTCTTTGTCATATCTCTGTACCACATAAACATGCCCATGTCGAAATGTTTCTTTTTTTTCATAACACAAAAAGGGGCGCAGATATCCGTCTGAACCGGATAAAGTTCCCCTTTCCGTAATTTCATATTTCTCTTTTATTTTTTCATATAAATAAACTGATGACAGCTGCAAGTCTACAATCCTCCTGTCACATAATTGAAGCACCTATTTTACCAGTCAATTCTATAGCAATTTAACTCACATTATGTCTTTCTTATACGTACCTGTCAGCCCGGTTCTCACACAATAAACGTCTTCGCAACTTCCACAGCCTCAATACAGTTCTCTGTATAGGCATCTGCTCCCATATTCTTCGCCAGCTGCTCCGTTACTGCACCTCCACCAACCATAATCTTAAATTTATGCTTACTGCTGCTTCGTTTCAGAGACTTCACCACCTGCTCCATCTCCGGGATTGAAGTACTCAGAAGTGAAGAGATACACACGATCGACACATCCGGATTCTGTTTCACTGCACGCAGAAACTGCTTCTCAGAAATATCCACTCCCAGATCGATCACCTTAAATCCGGCACTGCGAAACATGATTGCAACCAGATTCTTACCTACATCATGCAGATCACCTTCCACCGTTCCAAGGATTACAGTTCCGATATTCCTCCTGCCAAACTGCGAGTCCTGTTCCTCCAACAATTCAAAACCCTTGCGCACACTTCGGGCTGCTGCCAGAATTTTAATAATATCCGCACCATTGGATTTGTAATTCTCCCCCACTGTTCGCATAGCCGGAGTCATGGCCTCTTCCACAATCCGCCCTGCAGGAATATGCTGCTTCAATGCCTCCCTCACCAGCTTCTCTGTCTCCCCCGGATGTCCGTCTTCAATTGTTTTTCTTAACTGTTCCAGTACTGTCATATCCTCAAGCCACCCTTAATACCTTCTGCCAAAAATCCCCCGCCCTGCGGCGAAGGATTTTTTGTTTTTTCAAACACGCTCTGCGCTTTCAATATCTGTATTTTATCATAGCTCACTGTTATTTACAACGAAAACTAACTTCCCCTTCCGCAACCTCCACAGAGAATGTTACTGTTCACTCCGTTCTCAGTAACACGCTTCGCGATGCACAGAATTTATG
>ERZ835880.2378-NODE-2378-length-12644-cov-5.219239_pt1 | contig 12644 bp, 8 predicted proteins | sample MGYA00519944_ERZ835880 | MGnify/ENA primary metagenome ERZ835880 (study PRJEB31850, sample SAMEA3708787) | human gut metagenome | biome: human gut; feature: human-associated habitat; material: faeces | place: China | collected 2014 ... | reverse complement strand
CTGTTCTGAGAGAGAAGAACGAAAAAGAGCGAAGCGCAATAAAAGAGTTGAGAGTGAAGAGCACCCGAAACTCCACTCTGAACTCTCCACTCTTCACTCTCTGCTTGAAACTCTTCACTCTCCGAAAGGGGTTCACTATGGATAAGAAAAAAATCCTCGTGGTCGAGGACGAAAAGGCCATTGCGGACATTCTGGTGTTCAATCTCCAGCGCGAAGGCTACGATACACTGGCGGCGTATGACGGCGCGGAAGGACTCCGCTGCGCACTCTCCGAGTCGCCCGACCTCATTCTGCTCGACGTCATGCTGCCCGAAATGGACGGCTTCGAGGTCTGCCGCCGTGTGCGCGAGCAGAGCGACGTGCCCATCATCATGCTGACCGCCCGCGAGGAGGAGGCCGACAAGGTCATGGGTCTCGAACTCGGCGCGGACGACTATATCACAAAGCCGTTTTCCATGCGCGAGCTGATGGCCCGCGTCAAGGCGAATATGCGCCGCACAGTCCCGGCCGAGCTGCACGAAAAGCCGCAGCCCGAGGCGGACGACGGTCTGCGCATCTCGCGTTCGAGCGGCATGGTCTACAAGAACGGACGGGCGCTCGAGCTTTCGGCGCGTGAGTTCGATATTCTCTGCTTCCTGTCGGCCTCGCCCGGACGGGTGTTCTCGCGCGAGGAGCTGATGGAGCAGGTCTGGGGCTACGACTACTACGGCGACCTGCGTGCGGTCGATGTGGCGATACGCCGCCTGCGCGAAAAGGTCGAGGACGAGCCTGCAAGCCCCAAGCATATCATCACCAAGCGCGGCATGGGCTACTATTTCGCGGAAAGCTGAGTTTCCTCGCTCGAAACCGTATGGAGATACGGACAGAAATGCTGCTTTGCCGGCAGACAGATTTTAATCCCACGGGGGTGTCATTTTGTTTCGTTCCCTGCATATGAAGCTCGTGCTGATACTTGTGCTCATGATCGTTTCGGTCATGGCCGTTGTCGGCACCTTTCTCATCAACAGCGTCAGCACGTTCTACATCGACAGCTTTTATGACCAGATGCAGAGCGTCTTTACGACCGATACCATCCGCTCCATGCAGGAGGCGGCGGCGGAACCCGGTACGGACGGACTCAAGACCATCATAGACGCGCACCGCAGCCGTCTGGGCATCGACGACTACCGCAACTATTACATTCTGGACGGCGAGGGCCGCTTTGTGGCGGATGAGGAAACGCTCAGTCGCCTGATTGCGAACGGTCAGGTTGCCACGCAGTATGTTGATCTTGAAGGCCGGCCCTCAGGGGATATCCGCTTTAACCCCAATGGCTCTATCTGTGCGATCGAGGGCGTCACAAGCCCCGATGGCCGCGTGTTCGGCAAGATGGCGCACATTGAGCGCAGGGGCGACCACCTCTACAAAAACGTGCCCGGCGAGAAGGATCAGAAGATCTTTGCCTCCGGCGTAGCATATTTTAAATAAGGCGCTTTGCCTGTTTGATTCCAAATGAAATGAAGGGACTTGGTTTCTAACATGAAATACGCAGTTGTTCTCTATGACGGCATGGCGGATTATCCTGTGCCCGCGCTTGGCGGCAAAACGCCGATGATGCTAGCGAAAAAACCGCGATTTGATTCCCTCGCCCAACGCGGCGAGGTGGGGCTCGTGCGCACAGTTGCCGAGGGGCTGACCCCGGGCAGCGACGTTGCAAACCTCAGTGTGATGGGCTATGACCCGAAAAAATATTATACCGGCCGCTCTCCGCTTGAGGCCGTCAGCATGGGCGTAAATCTTGGCGATACGGATGTCGCCTTCCGCTGCAATCTCGTCACCTTGTCAGACGAAGCGGACTATGCGGAGAAAACCATGGTAGATTACTGCGCGGGCGATATTTCAAGTGAAGAGGCCGCTGAGATCATCAAAACCGTACAGGCACATTTCGGCAACGCGGAGTTTGCTTTCCATCCTGGCGTGAGCTACCGCCACTGCATGGTCTGGCACGGCGGTAAATTGGAGCTTGGCCACATGACGCCGCCGCATGATATCTCCGGCCGCGTGGTGGGCGAGCACCTCTCCCGGCATCCGGACGCCGTCCGTCTCATCGCCATGATGGAGGAGAGCTATGCGCTACTTAAAGATCACCCCGTCAACCTTGCCCGCATCGCCGCGGGCAAACGCCCTGCCAACAGCATCTGGCTTTGGGGCCAAGGCAGCAAGCCCATGCTTCCCTCCTTTGAAGCGACCTACGGCGTGAAGGGTAGCGTGATCTCCGCAGTCGATTTGCTCAAGGGTATCGGCAAATGCGCGGGGATGGATACGCCGGAGGTGCCGGGTGCCACGGGCTATATCGACACGAATTTCAAGGGCAAGGCCCAGGCCGCCGTGGATGCGTTAGCGAGCGGGAAGGACTTTGTCTATATCCACATCGAAGCCCCTGATGAGTGCGGCCACCGCAACGAACCGGAGAATAAAGTGCGCGCTATTGAGCTGATCGACGAGCAAGTGCTCTCCGTCCTCCTGCCTGCGCTCGAACAGTATGACGACTATAAAGTGATGATCCTGCCTGACCACCCCACGCCGATTGTTACGCGCACGCATGCGGGCGACCCGGTTCCATACATGATCTATCATAAAAACAAGGAAAAATCCAGCGGAGTTGATTCTATCAATGAAGAATCTGCCAAGGCAACGGGCAATTTCATTGAATATGGCTCCGGCATCATGCAAAAATTCCTGACAGAGGATTAAAACGGCAATTAAACGATAACCCGAAAGGACTGAACTGTGATGGAAAAGAACTACCACATCAACACCAACTGCGTCCAGGCCGGCTATTCGCCTAAAAACGGCGAGCCGCGCGTGCTGCCGATCGTGCAGAGCACGACCTATAAATATGAATCGAGCGAGCAGATGGGCCGGCTCTTCGACCTGGAGGAAAACGGCTACTTTTACACCCGCCTGCAAAACCCCACCAACGACGCGGTTGCGGCGCGCATCACGGCGCTGGAGGGCGGCGTGGCCGGGATGCTCACCTCCTCCGGCCAGGCGGCAAACTTTTACGCCACCTTCAACGTGGCTTCTGCGGGCGACCACATCGTCAGCTCCACCGCGATCTACGGCGGCACATTCAACCTCTTTTCCGTCACGATGAAAAAGCTTGGCATCGATTTCACCTTCGTGCGCCCCGATGTGAGCGAAGAGGAATTAAACGCAGCCTTCCGCCCCAACACAAAGGCGGTGTTTGCGGAGACGCTCTCCAACCCCTCCCTCGACGTGCTGGATATTGAGAAGTTTGCGAAGGCCGCACATGCGCACGGCGTGCCGCTGATTGTGGATAACACCTTCCCCACCCCGATCAACTGCCGTCCCTTCGAATTTGGCGCGGATATTGTCACTCATTCCACCACGAAATATATGGATGGTCATGCCACCAGTGTCGGCGGCGCGATCATTGACAGCGGCAATTTCGACTGGACGCAGAACGATAAGTTCCCCGGCCTCACCACGCCGGATGAGAGCTATCATGGCGTGACCTACACGGAGCGCTTTGGCAAAGGCGCTTATATTACCAAGGCCACCGCACAGCTCATGCGCGACCTCGGCTCCATCCCCTCCCCACACAATGCGTTCCTGCTGGGGATCGGGCTGGAAACGCTCTTCCTGCGTGTGCAGCGGCACTGTGAAAATGCGCAGAAGGTGGCGGAATTCCTGGAGGAGAACGAAAAGGTCGCATGGGTCAACTACCCGGGTCTTCCGAGCAACAAGGGTTTTGCGCTCGCGCAGAAATATATGCCGCACGGCACGAGCGGCGTGGTCTCCTTCGGCGTAAAGGGCGGCAGGGAAGCCGCAACCCGCTTCATGGATCATTTGGAGCTTGCCGCCATCGTCACCCATGTGGCGGACGCGCGCACCTGTGTGCTGCACCCCGCGAGCACGACGCACCGCCAGCTCACCGACGAGCAGCTTGATGCGGCGGGCGTGGGGCCGGATCTAATCCGGCTATCCGTGGGCATTGAGTATGTCGACGATATCATCGCGGATCTCCGGCAGGCGCTGGAGCAGGCATAACACGGTTGTGAAAGAAAGCACCGTTTCTATCAGCCGGATAGAAACGGTGCTTCTGGTATGAGAGGCTGCTGCAACATGCGTTTGCAGCAGCCTCTTCGTGTTTTTTCTATGATTCAGAGTTTTAGCCTTTTCTATCAAACAGCCCCTTGAACCAGGCGACAACGCCGGATTCCTCCTGCGCCGGTGCCTGTGCCGGCTGTTGGCTTTCTGCCTTGATGCCATCTGTTTTCAGAATGAATTTTACATCTGTATCCATTCCATCCGCGGCCTGCGTATAAAGGCCGTACTCCTTGGAGAGATTGAGCCATGCCTGCACGCGCCCGAGTAGGGAGGAGGCCGCGTCGGCCGCATCGGTGTATTTGGAGAGCAGGCCTTGCTGCTCGATTTGATCGAGCGTTTTTACAATGCCGGAAGCCGTGCTGAGCGTTTCCGGCTGCGCCGCATTTTGCAGCGCCTTCATGATCTCGCTGCCGGAGGAGAGATCCGCCTGGATGCGCATCAGAGCGGCGACTGTTTTCGGCATGTTTTCAAGAGAAGCGCGCACGGCTGGATCATTGAGGTCGCCCGAGAGGGATTCGAGGATTGGGGCTGCATCCTTCAAATCCTGCGCAAGCGTGGGCAGCATCTTTGCGAATGCCTTTAGATGTGGGTTGGAGGCCGCCTGCATCACCTGTGCCAGCAGAGTGAGCTGGCCTGCGTTTGCCTCAAAATCCTGTTTCATCTGCATGAGCTGCTTTGCGGTTTTTTGCAGGTACTGCATGGTGCTTGTATCAGAGAGCAGATCGTTGAGGGAGGCGAGCTGATCCTTGTTTTTGGCAAGCTCGCCCGCCAGCGTTTGCAAATCCGGCAGAACGCCGGTGGCAAAGGTCAACAGGCTTTCCACCCGGTCAGGGCCGATTTGCTCCACTCTAGTACTCAGCGCCTCAGCTTCTTTGAGCAGTGCGGAAAGCTGCTTGGTGACGGAATCGGCAATCTCATCTTTCTGGGCAAGCTCCTTGCGGATCGTTTTCTGCACCGTGGTGACGATCAGGCGGGTGGGGGAGGCGAGCAGCACGCCGACGGAGCCTTTTTCTACCTTTGGCAGGAGCGTATCTTTCAGCTTTGCCGCGGTCTGGTCGTTTCGAGCGGCAATTTCGATGCAATCCTGAACGGTTTGCCGGTTCCCCTTTGCAATGGCGCCGTTGGCGGCGATCAGATCGTTTGCACTGGCATCGAGGATTGCCTGCACGCGTTGCGCGGAAACCCCTGTTTTTTCCGCCGCGATCTCCATGGCCTTTTTATCCACCAGCGCATCGACCATCACGCGGATATCATCCTCTGTGAGTGTGATGCCCTGCTTTTTGAGGGAATCAAGCAGGGAAGAAACCTCTTTGAGCAGCTTGACGGCATCCGTGCTGCTGCCCATCAGCTCGGTGAGGGTTTGAAGCTCCTCCTGGGAGGAGGCGAGCTTGCTCAGTAACCCGCTGGAGGAATCCAGCACACCGCTGAGGCTGTCGAGATTCCCCGCCGCGGAAAGGATCTGATCGAGCGGCTCCAAATCGATCGATTGCAGGGCAACAACATCGATGAGCAGCTTCTGAATATTTTTGATCAGGCTGCTGTCAAGCAGCTGATTTGCGCAGGAGAGGAGCTTTGTGTCCCCTAGCAGCTGCGTAAGCTCCGCGGCGTCCGCATCCTTGGCAAGCTTGCCGACCAGGGCAAGATTCTCTTTGGTAAAATACTGCGGAAGAAGATCAAGCAGTGCTTTCTCTTTCTCATAGATAGAGGTGAGCTCTTCCATGAGTGAGCGCATCTCCCGCATATTGTCGCCGTCGGTTAACAGGGAGCGCAGCACATGATCTGGGTCGAGCTGCTCCACCGCATTTTGCATATCGTTCAGGGCATACAGGCTCTTTTTGATTTCGCTGAGCTGGCCGGAGGCCTTGCTCAAATCAAGAGCGGGAATGTCGGTCGTCATGGCAAAATACATATTATCCAGCTCAAAATCCTTAACGTCTGCCGTTAGAGTAAAGGTTTCCGGGAAAGTGAGGCTTTTGAGCTCCTCTATGGGCATGGAGGCAAGATCCAGGCTGTCATGAAGGCCTGGCAGGGCGATGAATACGGCAAGCTGCTTGCTGCCGTCGCCCAGGGTAGCGCCATTTTCCATCTTGATATTTTGGAACTTCTCTTCCGGAAGGAGCATGCCGCCCAACGCGGCGACCGGTGTATAGATGACGGCCTCCCGCCCATTGATATTGACGGTATGCGGCTGGGTGTTTTTCATCTGGATTTCAATCTTCACCTTGCCGCTCTTACCCGCAAGATCCGAAGGCTCAATCTCGGCGCCGTCCAGATAGTAGCGGATCGAGATATCGACGGGCAGATCCTTTTGAGATTCGCCTTTATAATAGAGATCGGTGGAATCCATGTTCCAAGCGATCTGATTTCCTTTTTGCACAGGTTTTACATCGCTTTTGATATTTTGAATTCCGTCTAGATCGCTCTGGTCGGCCACCTGCACGCCTGCCTGCTCCGTATGGAGCCAATCTGTCACAATTTTTTTAGAAACGTTACCTTTTGCATCCATTGTAACATAGACCGTTTCAGATTTGCGGGTTTTTCCAGTATAGGGGGCATACGTTTGTAGACCTTGCCGCTCTATGGCAGGGGGCTGCGTCGTGTCGTTTGTGCTTTCCTCCGGCTGCCCCTGCGCGCTGCATGCGCTCATCAGGAGGATGGAGGGCACGAGCACGGCACAGGTTAATTTTTGTATCAGATGCTTTGTTTTCATGGGAATCGCCACTCCTTTCATGGCTTGCAGCCATATGCAAAATCACTTCGTTTTTTTTGATTCAGATTGATTGCCGCCAGAAGAATCGACTGGCGAGGGCCGGCCGTTTGCTTTTTTGCTGCGGCCATTTGGCTTTGTGCCACTCCAGCTGAGGCTGGTTTTGGAGATGATCCTTTCGCAAACAAGCAGCAAAGGCGTCAGGAAGAAGAAAATGACAATTGCACTGATCACCGAGCCGCGAGCGAGCATAGAGCAAATGCTCTTGATCATTTCGATGTTGCAGGTCAGATACACACCGAAGGTGGCGCAGAAGAAAACCAGCGCGCTCGACATAATGGAGCGGTCGGCGGCATTGGCTGCAATGCGCATGGCATTCATGCGGTCGTGCCCGCGTTGCAGTTCCTCCCGGAAGCGAGTGGTCAACAGGATGGCATAGTCCACCGTTGCACCCAGCTGCACACAGCTGATCACGGTAGGTGCAATGAAGGGGATGACGGTGCCGGTAAAAAAGGGAATCGCCTCGTTGATGAAAATAGCGAGCTCAATGCTGCCTACGACGACGATGGGGATCGTGAGCGATTTAAAACAGATCGCAACGATGATAAAGATCGCCAGCGTGGAAAGGATGCTGGTAACGATAAAATCCTTATCCGCGATTGTGGTCAAATCCTTTGTCAGCGGGCCTTCGCCCGTAATCATACCGCCGCTGTCATAGGATTTAACGATTGCCGTCATCTCATCAATCTGTTCGTTTTCTTCCTCGGTGGCGGCGCTGAAGCTTGAGTTGATCATGAGCAGCTGCTTGCCGTCTTTTTTGCAAATCTCCTTGATTTCCTCCGGAACAAAGGAATCTTCGATCGCGGGGCCCAGGAATTTATTATAGGAAAGAACCGTTTCGATTCCATCCACTTGCTCCAGCTTTGCCGACATTTCGGTTAGCCTGCTGGCGGGAAGGGTATCGTCAACAATCACAAAGTGCGTCGTTGCCATATTGAACGCATCCTTCATCTTGTTGAGTGATACGATGGAGGGAAGATCCTGCGGCAGCCCGCGGTCGATGTTATAATATTTTGTTACATTATTTTGGCCGATGCAGGCAGGAATTGCAATGAGAAGCCCAACTGCGATTAGCACACGGCGGTGCTTGAGAATGAAACTGTTCATTCTATTAAAGCTTGGGATCAGGCTCCTGTGCGTGAATCGGTGAATTGGTTTATCAAATGCAAGAATCAAAGCAGGCAGGACGATGACAACCGTGATAACGCCGAGCACGACTCCCTTTGCCATGACGAGGCCGATATCACGGCCGAGGGTCAGCCGCATGAAGCACAGCGCCAGGAAGCCGAAGATCGTGGTAAGCGAGCTGCCTGACAGGGAGAGGAAGGTATTTGATACGGCGCGCGCCATGGCGTCCCGGTGGTCGCCGCCTTTTTCACGCTCCTCTTCATACCGATCCACGAGGAAAACCGAGTAGTCCATCGTAACACCCAATTGAAGAATGGCGGCGATGCACTGTGTGATATAGGAAATCTGGCCGAAGAAAATATTCGTGCCAAAGTTATAGACAACCGCCAGGCTCAGCCCCAATAACAATACCCACGGGAGAATCCAGGATTTTAGCGAGAGCGTCATGGCAACCATGGCAAGCGCGATGGCGATGGCAATGTAGATGGGCGCTTCGCTGTCGGCCAATTCTTTCGTATCCAGTGATATCGTGGAAAGGCCGCTTAAAAAGCACTGCTTGTTCATCAGGCTTCGGATTTCACCGATGGCCTTCATCGTCTCCTCCGATGCACTGGAGTGGTCGTATTGGACGAGCATCATGGTGGCGTTTGTTTTTTGGCTGTAAAAAACGTTTTTAATTTCATCCGGAAGGATATCCTCCGGCACGCCGATGTCGAGAATATCATCGATCCAGGTGACCTGATGCACTCCTTCCACCTTCGACACTTTTTCCTTTAGGGCGGCAACGTCCTTGGCGGGCATATTCTCCACGATCAGGACGGTGCTTGCGGAATTGTGAAAGGTTTCGTCCAGCACCTGCTGGCCTTTTACCGAATCAAGGTCATCCGGCAGATAAGAGAGAATATCATAATTGACATATGTGTTCAAATAGCCGATTGCACTGGGGATCAGCAATAGGAAGGCAATCACAAGAATCAGCTTTGTGTGATGGGTCAGCCACCGCGAAAACCGGTCGATCATGCGGCAACACCTCGTTTTCTATACAAAATCAAGTTAACGAATCATTCTGCGTATGGCGTCATAGAGCGCCGGCTTTATTTCAGAAAGCTTGTAGGGCTTTTGGTACAAAATAGCGTCGCTGCAAACGGAGCCGGTCATTTCGATGATGATGTAAAGCGTCTGCTCTGCCTGTTCGCGTGACTTGCCCCGCTGCATCAGGCGCTCTATCACAGAGTCTACTATCGGGCCAAGCTCGCCATCCCTCAAATATTCCATAACGGAAAGGCTGGCGGATAACTTTTTGTGGATCAGCAGCACCAGATCATGGTTTTTCTCAAGAGAATCGATGAGCCGGGAGGCGAAAAAAAGAATGCCCTCTTCCAACTCAGGCTGCTCAGTTTGATATTTTTCTCCAAGCTCCCGCAGGGCCGCACGGACGAGCACGGTGCTTTTATACAGAACGATCTGGTCAAGCAGATCATATTTATCATGGAAATAGAGGTAGAAGGTGCCCTTTGCCACGCCTGCCTTTTTAACCACTTCGTCAATTGCGGTAGCGTGCACGCCTTTGCTAACAAAGAGATTATAGGCTTCCTCAATCATTCGAATACGCTTTGCGCTTTTTTTATTCTCCAATGCCGGTTTTGATGTTCCCTGGGTTTCCACATTTTTTCCTCCTTCCAAGGGCCGCCGTTCTAATAGCGCTTCATTTGAATCGCGTTCATTATTTCTAGATAAAACAGCTTTAAAACCGTATATAATAAATGATAAACAACGCAGTCCAATCCTCCTTTCACACAATAATCATCATATGTGCGGTAGCTCCAGCGCTTCCAATAGGGCTGTAGGTGGCGTTTTCGTGGTTGCCTTTGCTCAAAAAAGTGTGGTGTTGCAGCAAAGGCATTCTTTTTCCAACAATCAGGAATGACGAATCGTCATTTATCTTTTCAAGAGGCAACGATAACACTAAACTGACGAATCGTCAATCTTTTAAACGAGATATTCACAAAAATTTAATATGATATATTAGAAATAAGATGGCATTGTAAATAGAATAAAAATATGATATGATTTTTTGTATCATCTGCTTGGAAGGAAGGCTGTTCTATGACAATTGGATTCATTGGCGGCGGCAATATGGCTGGCGCAATCATCAAAGGCCTGCTCGCTGCTTCCCTTTACCGTCCGGAGGAGGTTTTCGTGACGGATATTACACCGGAGCGCTCCAAAGACTGTGCGAAACGGCTTGGCGTGGCAGCAGCGGATACTGCCGAAGCGCTCATTGAGCATGCCGACACAGTGGTGCTGGCTGTGAAGCCCGGGGTGTTCCCTTCCTTGTTGCCGAGCATTGCCCCCTACTTGCAAGAAAAAAATCCGCTGGTGATTTCCATCGCGGCTGGAAAAACGCTTGGTTTTATTGAAGAAGTACTTGGCTTTTCACCCGCGCTTGTGCGGGTGATGCCCAATATTAACGCGAAGGTAGGGGCGGCAATGAGCGCATTCTGTGCGAATCAGCAGGTAACACAGGAGCAAAAAAAGCTTGTGGCGCGTTTGTTTTATGCCATTGGGCAGGTCAAAGAGCTTGATGAGGCATTTTTTCCTCTGTTTGGCGTAATTGCAGGCAGTGCGCCCGCGTTTGCCTATCTCTTCATCGATTCACTGGCCCGTGCGGCGGTAAAGAATGGGATGCAGAAACAAGTGGCTTTGGAAATTGCGGCGCAGACGGTTCTAGGCAGTGCAAAGCTGATTTTGGAGGGCGGAGAGCATCCGTGGGCGCTGATTGATCAAGTTTGTTCCCCGGGCGGCACAACGATTGAGGGGATTGCTGCATTGCAGGACGCCGGGTTTGAAGCAGGGGTACGAAAATCGGTGGACGCAGCGCTGGAGAAGGATCGGAGGCTATAAGGCCGCAGAAGAAGAAAAAACACTGCGCTGTGCTTTTTTCCATGTGATTGGTTGGTTTGCTTCCCCCTCTAGTCGCGGCAAAGGCAGTAAGGGTTGGTTATTTTTTATACGCATTTGGCAGCAAGCGTGAAAAACGGGCATATGATGAGAATTGCCCCCATCTGCGTGAAGAGACGCTTTATCGGCTTACTTTAATGTGATAAGGGAAGTATAATGGCCTTCCTTTAGAACGTTTGACTACAAATCCATGGCATTTTTCTATATATTGCACAAAAAACGCAATATGCAATTTACACAAACATCAGACCTTGAAAACGGTTTCGCTTGGGATACAAGCTGAATTTTCGCAAAATGGTCTATAACTCGCCATAAGTCGTTGACGGAGACAAGTTTTGTGATATAATATGTAGCGAAGCAGACATGAAATTTGATTGTGTGGGAGATATATCATTATGTATGTGAAAGACGTAACGGTTCAGAATCAGGTCGGCCTGCACGCTCGTCCGGCAACCTTTTTTATCCAGAAGGCAAATGAGTACAAATCCTCCATTTGGGTGGAAAAAGAGGAGCGCCGCGTGAATGCAAAGAGCTTGCTTGGCGTTCTTTCCCTCGGCATTATGGGCGGAACGAATATCCGGATCATTGCCGGCGGCCCCGATGAGGAGCAGGCGGTGGAAGGGCTGATCAAGCTTGTGGAATCTGGTTTCGCGGAGTAATCTTTCGGAGAAAACCGACCGTTTTCTTTCAGCCCTGTCTAGGATGGGCGCCTGTTTTTAGGCGTGGACAGGCTCGAAAAGTGCATGAATGAAAAAACAAAGGCTCTGTTTGGCAAAAGCAGAGCCTTTGTTTTTTATTCTATTATTAAAAAACAAAATACACAGGCTATGGATGCGGCCTGCGCATTTGGTGATATGGAATTCTGGCCACCCTGACTCACACAAGGGGAAGCGCCCCCTATTCTCCCTGCTCTTCCGGGTTGCTTTCCTCCTGTTTATGGGCTTTGCTCGCTTCCTCTTCCTGCTGGAGACGTTCCTCTTTTTTCTCCTTACAATAATCAAGCAGCTGGCTGCTGAGCATTGTGTTTAAAGCGGCCTCAAAGGAGAGCAGAGCAATCAGCGTTAGCGCGATGCTGCTCTCATCTGTCACACCCTGGTCCTTGCACTGGTGCTCGATTCTGGAAAGTTTCTCTTCGATATCCTTCCGGTAGGCCTTTTCATAGCCGCCAACAAGGTCATAAAATATGCCGTACATGTTGTCGAGCTGCTCGGTATTTTCAATATGGGAGGTGAAACGTTTGATTTCCGGCATCGGCAGATTCTGCTTGAGCAAAAAGATATAAATCAGCGTAATGATATGGCGGCGGTTGTAGCGTTTGTTTTCCGGGCGGGGGAGCACACCCTCCTTGCTATAGTTGTTAATCATCGTGTTAGTGAAAACGCTCTCATCCTTGCGGCGCAGGCTCGGCCCCATTTCCTGCTCCAGCAAGGAAGTCACCTGCTCCATATAGAGATCTATTTTGGGGATATCTCCGGAAGAGAGCAGCTTGAAATCCGCCAACTCCTGAGCACGGCGCAGTGTTTCATCTTTTAGATCGGACATTCTAAAAACCTCCATCTATATTGCACGTCAAACGTTATTTACAGCTTTATTATACGGCTTTTTATACTGCATGGCAAGCATAATCAAAACCACTAGTAAACTAGTGGTTTGCTCAGACCCCAGAGGGGTCAGT
>ERZ835880.2373-NODE-2373-length-12672-cov-3.337560_pt1 | contig 12672 bp, 11 predicted proteins | sample MGYA00519944_ERZ835880 | MGnify/ENA primary metagenome ERZ835880 (study PRJEB31850, sample SAMEA3708787) | human gut metagenome | biome: human gut; feature: human-associated habitat; material: faeces | place: China | collected 2014 ... | reverse complement strand
TATGCTCCTGCTGGTCGCTGCCTATTCTTTACGGACGCTGATCTCTCGTCGACATCGGTGCAAAGCTTAGTCCGAATCGTAGTATATCTTAAAAATATTTCAAAACGTATACCTTTGAATTAAAAACAAAGCCGCCCTGTCGGGCGGCTTTGCGCTTTGCTTTCGCTGCTTACTTCAGGTTGAAGAACGCCTTCATGCCGGGATACTGCGCCACGTCGCCCAGCTCCTCCTCGATGCGGAGCAGCTGGTTGTACTTGGCCATACGGTCCGAACGCGAAGCCGAACCGGTCTTGATCTGACCCGAGTTCGTAGCCACGGCGATGTCGGCGATGGTCGAATCCTCGGTCTCGCCCGAACGGTGCGACGTCACCGACGTATAGCCGGCGCGGTGAGCCATCTCGATGGCGTCGAGCGTCTCGGTCAGCGTACCGATCTGGTTTACCTTGATCAGGATCGAGTTGGCGCAGCCCATTTCGATACCCTTCTTCAGGAAGTCCACGTTGGTGACGAACAGGTCGTCGCCCACGAGCTGGCACTTGTCGCCGATCTCGGCGGTCAGCATCTGCCAGCCTTCCCAGTCGTTCTCCGACATGCCGTCCTCGATCGAGTCGATGGGGTATTTGGCGACGAGTCCCTTCAGGTACTCCACCTGCTCCTTCGACGTACGCTTGGCGCCCTTCTCGCCCTCGAACTTGGTGTAGTCGTAAACGCCGTCCTTGTAGAACTCCGACGAAGCGCAGTCCATGCCGATCGACACGTCGCCGCCCTCGCACTTGCGGCCGGGCTTGTAGCCGGCCATCTTGATGGCCTCGATGATCGACTCGATGGCATCCTCCGTGCCGTTGAGCGCGGGAGCGAAACCACCCTCGTCGCCTACGGCCGTCGAGAGGTTACGGTTGTGGAGCACCTTCTTCAGGTTGTGGAACACCTCGGCGCCCATGCGGATGCCCTCCTTGAACGAAGGAGCGCCCACGGGACGGATCATAAACTCCTGGAATGCGATCGGAGCGTCCGAGTGCGAACCGCCGTTGATGATGTTCATCATCGGAACGGGCAGCGTCTTGGCGTTCGCGCCGCCGATATAGCGGTAGAGCGGCATGCCGAAATAGTCGGCAGCGGCACGTGCAACGGCCAGCGACACGCCGAGGATGGCGTTTGCGCCGAGCTTCGACTTGGTGGGGGTTCCGTCGAGGGCGATCATGGCCTTGTCGATGCCCACCTGGTCGGCTACGTTCATGCCGATGACGGCCGGAGCGATCACTTCGTTAACGTTCTTCACGGCGTTCAGGACGCCTTTGCCCAGGTAACGGCTCTTGTCGCCGTCACGAAGCTCAAGGGCCTCGTTCTCGCCCGTCGACGCTCCGCTCGGAACGGCAGCGCGGCCGAATGCGCCCGATACGGTACGAACTTCGACCTCGATGGTCGGATTGCCTCGCGAGTCGAGGATTTCCCTTGCGTGAATCTCTACAATCTGCATAGTTGTAATAATTTGAATTTTATGGTGTTTGAATGCTAATTCCCTGAATCGGCACGGCAAAGGTACAAAATAATTGTGAATTGCAGTTTCATTATTGTTATTTTTTTCACGACAACAGCATTCGTTTCCGCGGATTTTTCTACAAATATCGTATCTTTGTGCCGCGGCACAGACGCATAACCTGTAAACGACTTTCAATCAATGCGAAAAGTTCTTTCGTTCTCGCTCTTTCTGATGCTGGGCCTCGTCGCCTCGCAGCTGCTTCCCGGCGCACTCGGCACGGCCTATCCGGGTTTCAAGGCGACTGCCGACACCCTGCTCTACATCTGCCTGGGATTCATTATGATCAACGTCGGACGGGAGTTCGAAATCGACAAGTCGCGCTGGCACTCCTACACCGCCGATTACTTCATCGCCATGGCCACCGCAGCGCTGCCGTGGCTGCTGATCGTCCTCTACTATATTTTCGTACTGCTGCCCTCCGACCTCTGGACCGACTCCGCGGCGTGGAAGGAGAATCTGCTGCTGAGCCGTTTCGCGGCCCCGACCTCGGCCGGTATCCTCTTCACGATGCTCGCCGCGTTAAGCCTGAAAAACAGTTGGATATACCGTAAGATCCAGGTGCTGGCTATCTTCGACGACCTGGACACCATCCTGCTGATGATCCCGCTGCAAATCCTGATGATCGGCCTCAAATGGCAGATGTTCGCCATCGTGGGCGTGGTCGTCGTACTGCTTATCGCAGGCTGGCGGTGGCAGGCGCGGTGGAACGTCCGGCAGGACTGGAAACGCATCCTGGGGCTTTCGGCGGTGGTCTGCGCCCTGACACAGGCGCTCTACATCGTCACCGCGCGGTGGTACGGACCAGAAAACAGCATACACATCGAGGTGCTGCTTCCGGCCTTCGTGATCGGCATGCTGATGAAGCACAGGGAGATCGACACCCCGACCGAACGCCGCGCCGCAACGGGCATCTCGTTCCTGTTCATGCTGCTTGTCGGCATGAGCATGCCGCTCGTGACGGGCGCTTCGGCGGCAGACGCCGCCGCGGCCGCCACCTCCATCACGGCGTCGCAGCCGATGATGCCGTGGGGCGTGCTGATCCTGCACGTCGTGGCCGTTTCGGCGCTCTCGAACATCGGGAAGCTGGTCCCGGTCTTCTTCTACCGCGACCGGAAACTGAGCGAGCGGCTCGCACTCTCGATCGGCATGTTCACCCGCGGCGAGGTGGGCGCGGGCGTCATCTTCATCGCCCTGGGATACAGCCTCGGCGGCCCGGCGCTGATCATCTCGGTGCTGACGCTGGTGCTGAACCTGATCCTCACGGGCGGCTTCGTCGTCTGGGTCAAGAAACTGGCCCTGAAAAGCTGCACACCCGAAGCATAATTTCATCGACCTCCATGAAAAGATACGCATTCATCCTGCTCGTCCTGCTGTCGGCGGGAGCCGTCCGGGCGCAGCGGTATGAGAAGAACATCCTGGGCGTCCGCGCCGGCGTCAACGTGTCGACCTGCGCCATCTCGATCGAAGACGTGCGGATAAACACCGGTTCGCGCGCGGGATTCCACTTCGCCGTGACGGACCAGATCCTGCTCCACCGCAGCCTTCCCCTCTACCTCGAAACGGGCATCGGCTTTTCGAGCCGCGGCGGCAGGGCCGCCGCCGAAATCTATGGCGACATCTACAACATGACCATGCGTCCGTTCTACATGCAGGTCCCCCTGCTCGTCAACTACCATTTCCACATCCGGGATCTCCTCACGATCCAGCCCTTCGCGGGCATATACGGCGGCGTGGGCATCCGGGGCGCGATGAAGACCGAATACGGCAACGAGGATATGTTCAGCGCCCCGGGCTTCCTCTCCCGCATGGATTTCGGCGTGCGTGCGGGCGCCGGGTTCGTCATCAGACGCATCTATCTGGGCATAAGCTACGACATCGGCTGCCGCGACCTGTTCCGGGGCGGCGAATTCTTCGGCTACGCACTCCAGCCCGAAAGCGCCGAAATACGCAACAACTGCCTGACCGTAACCATCGGTTACAATTTCTGACATCCGATAGCTATCCTGCTAAAGCAAAATCATTTACGGATATTTTTTTTCATTGTCCGTAAAAAATTTCGGGGGGGGGATTTTTCGAAAAAATTATCCTATATTTGCCACGTATACAAACCCAAACCCATTCATTATGAAAAAAGTATTGCTTATCGTGGCCGCCATCCTGCTGGCAAATGCCGTTTCGGCGCAAAACTACGAAAAGAACATCCTGGGCGTCCGCGCCGGACTGAACCTGTCGAGCTACTCGATTTCGGCCGGAGGTGCGTCCATCAGCACCGACTCGCGGGCCTCGTTCCACGTCGCCGTGACCGATCAGATCCTGCTTTGCAACAAACTGCCCTTCTACCTCGAAACCGGGCTTGCCTTCTCGAGCCGCGGCGGCAAGGTCGACGGCGTGAGCTTCCGCCCCTCCTACCTGCAAATCCCCGTGCTGGTGAACTACCACTTCAACATCAAGGACATCGTTACGATCCAGCCCTTCGCAGGCCTTTACTACGGGCTCGGCATCGGCGGCAAAGTGAAGGTCGGCGACGAGAAGGGCGACATCTTCGGAGACGAAGGCGGGTTGAAACGTTCCGACCTGGGCGTGCGTCTGGGCGCCGGCGTCGTCTGGAAACGCATTTACTTCGGACTGGGCTACGACATCGGCTGCCTGAATCTGGTCAAGGAGAGCGACGGCGAGGGCACGATGCGCAACAACTGCTTCACGATCAGCGTCGGATACAATTTCTAATCCGCCCCTGCGCCAATAAAAAAGGGACGTCCCTCGTCGGGCGTCCCTTTTCCGTTCCGCATAAACGGTCATTCCCGCAGCAGCACCGACGAATCGCCGTAGCTCAAAAAGCGGAAGCCGTGGCCGAGGGCGTAGTCGTAAATCCGCCGCCACCCGTCGCCCACAAAGGCCGAAACCAGCAGCAGCAGCGTCGATTTGGGCTGGTGGAAATTGGTGACGATATTGTGCACGATGCGGAACTCATAGTCCAGCGGCGTGATCATAATCTGCGTCGAGGCTTTCAGCCGGTCCAGCCCCTCGCGCTCCATATACCCCGACAACTCCTGCAACGCCTCGCGGCCCGAAAACTCCGCGGGAATGTCGTACAGCTCCCACTGCCCCACGACCCGCCCGGCATCGGGCGTCCCGGCCGTGCGGATGCGCCACGCAAGGGCCGCAAGCGATTCCAGAGTACGCACCGAGGTGGTTCCCACGGCGGTGATATGCCCCCACTTCTCCAGCAGGCGGACCACCGTCGCACGGCGCACCTCGAAATGCTCGGTGTGCATCGGATGCCGCGCGGCGTCCTCGTCCTTGACGGGCAGGAACGTGCCCGCCCCGACATGGAGCGTCACCTCCTCGAAGGCGAATCCGCGCGCCTTCATCTCCCCGATCAGCTCGGGCGTGAAATGCAGCCCGGCGGTCGGTGCGGCCACCGAACCTTCGAACTTCGAATAGACCGTCTGGTAGCGCGTGTTGTCGATCTCCTCGCTCTCGCGGTTCAGGTAGGGCGGAATCGGAATCCGCCCGAGGTATTCGAGCAGCTGCCCGAAGGTCATCGGGGCCGTCCACTCGAAACGCACGACGCACTCGCGGCCGTGGTCCTCGACGATCCATGCACGAAGGTGCTCGGCGCAGCCCCCGCGTTCGAAATTGATCTCCACGTACCCCTCTTTCCACTTCTTGCGGTTGCCCACGATGCACGACCATGTGCAGCCGCCCGTGACGGCGAACGCCCGCTCGTAGTCGGCCGGGTCGTGCGGCTCGAGACAGAAGACCTCGATGCGCGCCCCGGAGAGCTTGTGCATGACGATCCGCGCCCGGATCACCTTCGTGTTGTTGAAAACCAGCAGCTCCCCGGCCGGCAGCACGTCGCCGATGTCGGCGAAACGCTTTTCCGCGATTTCTCCGCCGCGCCAGACGAGCAGCTTCGAGGCGCTGCGCTCGGCGAGCGGGAATTTGGCGATCCGCTCGTCCGGAAGGTCGTAATCGAAGCGGCTGATGTCAATATGTCGTTCCATATTTTGCCCGAAATTATGCGGCAAAGTTACTATTTTTTGTAACTTTGCGGCGCTGCAAGGCAATAGAAAAAGGAAAAACCCATGAAAACCGACTTTCTGGTTATCGGTTCCGGCGCCGCGGGCCTTTCGTTCGCGCTGAAAGCCGCAGCCCACGGACACGTTACGATCGTCACCAAGGGCGCGATCGAAGAGTGCAACACCAATTATGCACAAGGCGGCATCTGCTCGGTAACGTACGCTCCCGACACATTCGAGAAACACATCCGCGACACGCTGGTCTGCGGCGCAGGCAAATGCGACGAGAAGGCCGTGGAACTGGTCGTGCGGCGGGCCCCGGAACTGATCGCCGACCTCATAGCCTGGGGCACGCGTTTCGACAAGACCCCCGACGGGCGTTTCGAGCTCAACCGCGAAGGCGGACACTCGGAGCACCGCATCCTCCACCACGAGGACCTCACGGGAGCCGAGATCGAACGGGCGCTCGTGCAGTCGGTGAGGGAGCATCCGAACATCACGGTTCTCGAACGCCACTTCGCCATCGACCTGCTGACGCAGCACCATCTGGGCGAATTCGTCACGCGCCACACGCGCGGACTGGCCTCGTTCGGGGCCTACGTCCTGAATCTCGACACCAACGAGATCGAGACCATGCTTTCGAAATTCACCGTCGTGGCCACGGGCGGCTGCGGCAACGTCTACTCCACGACCTCGAACCCCGTGGTCGCCACGGGCGACGGCATCGCCATGTGCCACCGCGCCAAGGCGATGACCGAGAACATGGAGTTCATCCAGTTCCACCCCACGACGCTCTACAACCCCGGCGAGAAGCCCAACTTCCTGATCACCGAAGCCATGCGCGGCTTCGGGGCCATCCTGCGGCTGCCCGACGGCAAGGAGTTCATGGACAAATACCACCCGATGAAATCCCTCGCGCCGCGCGACGTGGTGGCCCGCGCCATCTACCGCGAGATGACCAAACGGGGTTCCGACTTCGTCTACCTCGACGTGACGCACAAGGACCCCGAGGCCGTGAAGAGCCATTTCCCGAACATCTATGAAAAATGCCGCTCGATCGGCATCGACATCACCAAAGACTGGATTCCCGTGACCCCTGCGGCGCACTACTGCTGCGGCGGCGTGAAGGTCGACACCAACGGCGAAACCTCCGTGAAACGGCTCTACGCGCTGGGCGAGACCTCGTGCACGGGGCTGCACGGCGCCAACCGTCTGGCCTCGAACTCGCTGATCGAAGCGGTGGTCTACGCCGACCAGGCCGCGCGCCACACGGCGTCGCTGCTGGAGAAAGTCGATTTTCAGGAGGGCATTCCCGACTGGGATTTCGAAGGCACGCAGCACACCGAGGAGATGCTGATGATCATCCAGTCGAAGCGCGAGATGCAGACGATCATGTCCAACTACGTGGGCATCGTGCGGTCGAACCTCTCGCTCAAGCGCGCCATGCACCGGCTGGAAATTCTCTGGCAGGAGACCGAGGAACTTTACAACAAGACCAAGCCCAACCGCGAACTGTGCGAGCTGCGGAACATGATCGCCATCGCCTACCTGGTCATCAAGCAGGGCCGCGAGATCAAGGAGTCCGTAGGCTGCCACTACAACGCCGATTACCCGAAAGAATAACGCATGACACAACAGGAAGAGATAACCCGGCGGCGGACCTTCGCCGTCATCGCCCACCCCGACGCGGGCAAAACCACCCTTACGGAAAAACTGCTGCTGTTCGGCGGCGCCATCCATGTGGCCGGAGCCGTCAAGAGCAACAAGATCAAGAAGGGCGCCACGTCCGACTTCATGGAGATCGAACGCCAGCGAGGCATCTCGGTGGCCACGGCCGTGATGGGATTCGAATACCGGGGCTGCAAGATCAACATCCTCGACACCCCGGGCCACGAGGATTTCGCCGAGGACACCTACCGCACGCTGACGGCCGTCGACTCGGTGATCATCGTCATCGACGGCGCCAAGGGCGTCGAGGCCCAGACCCGCAAGCTGATGGAGGTCTGCCGCATGCGCCAAACCCCCGTGATCGTCTTCATCAACAAGCTCGACCGCCCGTCGAAAGAGCCGTTCGACCTGCTGGACGAGGTGGAGAAGGAACTGCATATCCGCGTGCGGCCGCTGGCCTTCCCGATCTCGAACGGACCCACGTTCAAGGGCGTCTACAACCTTTACGAGAAGAACCTCTCGCTCTTCACGTCGGACGAAAAGCTCACGGCCGACGCCTCGACGGCCGAAATCTCGGACCTCGCCTCGCAGGAACTCGAAGGCTACATCGGCGAGAAGTTCGCCGCCCAGCTGCGTTCCGACGTGGAACTGGTCGAGGGCGTCTACGACCAGTTCGACCGCGACGCCTACCTGCGGGGCGAACTGGCCCCGGTGTTCTTCGGCTCGGCGGTGAACAATTTCGGCGTGCGCGAACTGCTCGAATGCTTCGTGCGCATCGCCCCTTCGCCGCGCCCGGCGCCGACCGAAACCCGGCAGGTGGAGCCTGCGGAGCCGAAAATGACCGGCTTCGTCTTCAAGATCCATGCCAATATGGATCCGAACCACCGCAGTTGTATTGCTTTCGTGAAGATTTGTTCCGGACGTTTCGAACGGAATGCGCCTTACAAGCATGTTCGTTTTGGGAAGACATTCCGTTTTAGCAGTCCGACGGCTTTCATGGCACAGAAGAAGGAAGTGGTGGACGAGGCCTTTGCCGGCGATATCATCGGCTTGCCCGATACCGGCAACTTTAAGATCGGCGATACGTTGACTTCCGGTGAAGAGCTTCACTTCAAAGGATTGCCGAGCTTCTCGCCGGAAATGTTCAAATATATCGAGAATGCCGATCCGATGAAGGCCAAGCAGTTGAACAAGGGCATCGAGCAGCTGATGGACGAAGGCGTCGCCCAGCTCTTCACCAACCAGTTCAACGGACGTAAGATTATCGGTACGGTCGGACAGTTGCAGTTCGAAGTGATCCAGTACCGTTTGCTCCACGAATATGGCGCACAGTGTAAGTGGGAACCGATCAGCCTCTATAAGGCTTGCTGGATAGAAAGCGACAATGCTGCCGCTCTTGAAAACTTCAAACGCCGTAAAGCTCAATATATGGCGCTCGACAAAGAGGGCCGCGATGTCTATCTGGCCGATTCCAGCTATGTGTTGATGATGGCACAGCAGGATTTCCCCGATATCAAATTCCATTTTACCTCAGAGTTCTGATAATATTTATATATAATAAAGTAAAATGAAGAAGTTATTTGTTTCATGCATGATTGCTTTTATGGCGATTTGCTCGGTCGGTGCACAGGAGGTGTATATTGGCGGTGGTTTTACAGTCGGTAGTGAAGATAGTGAGTTTGTTTTCCAGATCTCACCGGAAGTAGGATGTCATTTGACTGACCAATGGGCCGTGGGGGGTGAAATCGGTTATACGCATTACGATGATTATAACCGTTTCCAGTTTGCTCCGTATGCTCGCTATACGTTTTATAAGACGGGTATTGTGGGATTGTTTGTCGATGGAACGATTGGGATTGCGTCCGGGACTTTCTTTGAAAGCGACGGAACATATATCTTTTGTCACTAAAGTCGGATTTCTTGGTTATAGCGATTCGTACAACGGAACTTCTGATTTTGGAGGTGTGAACTTCGACACGGAAAATATCAGCATCGGTTTCCATTATAATTTTTGACAGGAGGCATCCTGAAGAGAGGGAAGGAATCGGAAAGGGCAGGAAGACGGCTTTTCCGGTTCCTTTTCTTTTAGGTGTAAGTCATAAGATCCGTTTGATCTCCTCCAGGCTTCCAACCGTGTAAGTCGGTATGAATTCTTTTGCCGGCAGCCCTTTCGGATTCAGCCATAGCTGGTCGATTTTGGAATTGTGGGCACCGATAATGTCGGCTTCCCAACTGTCGCCGATCATCAGGCTTTCGCTTCGGCGGGAGTTGGTGTTTTTAAGGGCGAAATCGAAAATCTCCTTATGAGGTTTCTGGATGCAGGCATCTTCAGATAGGATCATCCTTTTGAAATAGGGGGCCAGACCGGAATTGCAGAGCTTTTTGAATTGGACTTCCCGGAAACCATTGGACAGGATATACATGCGATAGGAGGGACGCAGGTATTCCAATAGCTCGATTGCACCCGGTACTAGGCGTGTCTTGCGGGTTGTTCGTTGCAGGAAATCGTTGTTGATCGCCAGTACCGATTTTGTGTCTTCTATCCCTAACGGGCGGAGCATATAGCGAAAACGTTCGATGATCAATGTCTGGCGGTCTATTTCATTGTTGCGGTACTGTTCCCATAGCAGGTTGTTGTGTGGCCAGTAGATCTCGAAAAAAGCCTCGAAGGAGGCATAATACCGGTCAAAGTGGTGAGCGGTATATACTTCTTCGAGGCATTCCTTATTATTATGGTACGTGTCCCAAAGGGTATCGTCCAAATCAATAAAAAGACTTTTGTATTTCATCATCCTACTTCAATCACCAAATACTTGCCAAGGCTCCAGAACGCTTTTTCGTCCGTGATCTTCAATGTCATATTGCCGTCCTCGTCCTTCACAAATTCGTAAGAACCTTCCGGGTGATTGGATTTCAGCTTTGCCTTGCCTGCGAACAGCGGGATTTCCTTCACTTCGCGGATATCGATAGAAATGAAATAATCTTTATTGAAGCCGCTCTGCAATACTTTGGATTTGGCAAACAAGCCGCCACCGGAAAGGATTTTTTGGTCTTTCAGTTCTTTCGCCGTGCCGAAGCAATAATAAGCAGTATGAAGTTGTTTGTCCTGTTCCTGCAACTTCTCGGACTGGGCCGCAGTTGTAGTGGACAAGTCTTCCACGTCTTCGTTCAAAGAAGCAACCATTTCGTCCAATTCCTGGATACGAACATTCTTCTTTGCCAGATCTTCCTGTAGCGTGACAATCATATTGGCTTTCTGGTCAAGTTCGGAAGAAAGGCGGCTGATTGTTTTCCTCAAAGCCGAGGATTGGATTCCGCTCTTTTTCAGTTTCTCTTCCAGTTCGCTGATCTGCTGTTTGTTCTTTTTCAGTGTTTCGCTGATCAACTGCATGTTTTCTTTGATCTGTTCGCGATTACTCTTATTCAGATCTCCCTTTTGTTGCTGTATGTTGAGATAATTTTCTGCATCACGAATAGACTGGATGTCAGCCTCTACGTCATTGAGGGTTCCGAGGATTTCATCCATCTCGGCATTGCTTTTGGTGTTTTCGATTCTCAGAGAGTCGTTTTCTGCTTTCAGCTTCTTATATTCTGCTGAATTCTGTCCGCAGGAGGCCAGCATGGCTGTGCAAATCGTTGTTGCAATTAATACTTTCTTCATGTTCTTTCTGTTGTTACGTTAAACTTCTGTTCCTGTCTCTTTGTCCTTTTTATCTTTTAAGCCTGCTAATACTATAACAATTTCACCTTTCGGTTCGTTCACGGTGAAGTGAGCGATAACTTCTTCGAGCGTGCCGCGTACGGTTTCTTCGTGTATCTTCGATATTTCACGTGATACGGAAACAGGGCGGTCATTCCCGAAAAACTCGGCTAGTTGTGTCAATGTCTTGACCAGCCGGAAAGGTGACTCATAGAAGATGATGGTGCGATATTCCGTCGAGAGCTCTTTCAAGCGCGTCTGTCTTCCCTTCTTCTGGGGAAGAAAGCCTTCGAAGCAAAATTTCTCGTTGGGCAGCCCCGAAGCAACTAATGCCGGGACGAAAGCCGTGGCTCCCGGCAGGCATTCCACTTCTACACCCTGACGTACACATTCACGCACTAACATGAATCCCGGATCAGATATCGCGGGAGTACCGGCATCCGATACCAATGCTATATTCTCGCCCGCCTTGATACGGGCTGCCACTTGTTCGACCGTTTTATGCTCGTTGAACTTATGGTGCGACTGCATCCTGTTTTGTATTTCGAAATGTTTGAGCAGGATACCTGTAGTACGCGTGTCTTCCGCCAGAATGAGATCGGCCTCTTTCAGCACGCGGATTGCCCGGAACGTCATATCTTCCAGATTTCCGACGGGAGTGGGTACTACTGTTAATTTTGCCATGGCACTTTTTAATTGATAATTGACAATTGACAATTAAAAAGACAAAGACAAATACATTGTCAATTGTCCATTGTCACATTGCTTAGAGGAAGCGTTTTTCAAGCAGCTTGATAAAGTCTGCTACCGCTTCATCCTCTATATTCCACTTTAATTCGTTATTCAAATATGTGACCGAGTCTTCATACGAATGAAGATCGTTCAGGTCATTGATTACTTTGTTCATCCGTGCCTCATCACCTCCGAACAGCTCGCGGCGGAAACGGAAACGATCGTTCAGGCTGAATGCCTTTCGGAAATCCGAAAAATTTTTCTTTTCCAACAGGTCGTTGAGGAATAATCCGGGACGCTCTGCGGGGATCACTTTGCCGGATGCTTCCACTGCCGGAGTCTCCGGCTCTTCAACGGGGATTGGCTCCGGTCCGGCCGGTAATCCTTGTTCCGCAGGAAGCTCCTGTCTGATTTCCTGCTCTTGGATGACTGGCTCCGGTTCGGCCGGAATCGGAGCCGGGGCTGTAATCGAAGCTTCCTGTACTGTTTGTACCGGAGTGGCAACCGATGGGGGAATAGACTGGATCAGAGCCTGATGCTCTTCCATCTGTTTACGCAGCATTTCGATCTGGGCCGTTTCCAAAGCATGTAGGTCCTTCAGAATCTTATGGGTGAGGTCGAAAGTCTGGCCGAAAAAAGACACCGGATACACTTCTGCATCCCGCATGCCGGCAACCAATGTTTCAAGCTCCCGGATATCCAGAAGCAGGTAATCTATTTTTTCTTTATTCGCCATTCCTTTTTCCATTCATGAAAACTTACAAGCAAGTTTTCGTTTATATTGCAACAAAAATAGGTATTTCTTATATATGTAACGTATTTATTGTATGAAATATTGTTATTCCTTTTATTGTGAAGTTAGGACAACCGCTCCGAAATGCTCCATTATCAGAGATCAAGTCGTCCCCGAAAGGCTCTATTTAAGTGACAATCGCCATGCTACTGTTGTCATACCGCCTGCTCATAGACCTTTTGCCTTTAGTCGAAAACCTTTTCGCCCTTGGTCAAAA
>ERZ835880.2362-NODE-2362-length-12701-cov-2.985371_pt1 | contig 12701 bp, 9 predicted proteins | sample MGYA00519944_ERZ835880 | MGnify/ENA primary metagenome ERZ835880 (study PRJEB31850, sample SAMEA3708787) | human gut metagenome | biome: human gut; feature: human-associated habitat; material: faeces | place: China | collected 2014 ... | reverse complement strand
GAAGATATAGAACCAGCGCAGAAAAAGTTTCGTTTTATGATAGAAAATGGAACATCCGGAAGCAGGAATACCGCGGAATTGCCTGCCTGGTGCTGTCTGCGTTCTGTTTTGCGCTGATGAGTATGTTTGTACATTTGGCGGGCGATCTGCCGTCGATGCAGAAGAGTTTTTTCCGCAATCTTGTGGCGGCGCTGGCAGCGGTTGTTTTGCTTTTGCGGGTGGGAGAGCCGTTTCGTATCCGCAGGGAAAATCTGCCGTATTTTCTGATGCGGTCAATTTTCGGCACGATGGGAGTGCTGTGTAACTTTTATGCGGTGGATCATCTGGTGCTGGCGGACGCATCGATTCTAAATAAAATGTCGCCGTTTTTTACAGTGCTGTTCAGCTGGCTGATCTTAAAGGAAAAAGTTATGCCAATTCAGCTTTCGCTGATCTTCGGTGCGTTTCTCGGCAGTATATTCGTGGTAAAGCCGGCATTCTCCAATCTGGCACTTGTGCCGTCGCTGCTGGGCTTTTTCGGCGGCATCTGCGCGGGCGCGGCATACACGATGGTGCGGAAACTGGGAGAGGCAGGAGAAAAGGGACCGGTGATTGTGTTGTTTTTCTCGGTATTTTCCTGTGTGGTTGTGCTGCCTTGGCTGATTTTTGACTATCATCCGATGACCTGGCAGCAGATGGGGATCCTGCTTTTGGCGGGCTGCGCGGCGGCGGGCGGACAGTTTGCGATCACGGCGGCATACCGCTATGCCCCGGCGAGCCGTATTTCCATCTACGATTATTCGCAGCTGATCTTCTCGACGATGCTCGGTTTCTTCATCTTCGGGCAGGTGCCGGACGGCTGGAGTTTCCTCGGATATGGAATTATCTGCCTGATGGCAATTTCCATGTTTGTATATAATAACCGGAAAAGAAAGAATACTCAAAAGCAGGCACTTTTGGAATCGAAAGAGCTGTCAGATGTAATAAAAATGTAAGGGAAAGTACCCGCCGATATGGTTTACAAGCGATGCCAAATTATATATACTGAAGATAAAGTCGGAGTGGTTTTCGTGTCCAGAAACGTGAATTTCAGGAACAAAAGCTGGGTTGCCGACACAGCTCGAAAATGGGTTATAGATAGGGCAGAAAGTTATATAGGGAAATACGACATAAGCCCGACAGCAGACAGGAGGAAACAGGGATGAAAAAATTAGCAACCGCACTTGTGAGTGCAGCAGCCATTATGACGATGTCAACAACCGCATTTGCAGCCGAAAATCCGGCGGAGGTATTTGACCGGGTGATGGAGAAGAACAATACGATTCAGTCCGCGGAGATTCAGAGCGGCGTCCATTCGGTCATACTTGCAAAGGATGTCATTCCGGACGGTCAGATGAAAGTTGATATGGCGATGCATGCAGAGATGGATATGCAGGATACCACCGATCTCAAGTACCTGGCACAGGTCGCTTCCTCGATTCTGGGACAGGACAGCTATTCACAGGTTTTTTATACGGACGGCTACTATTACGTAGATGCCAACGGTGTCAAACTGAAATACCCGATGCCATTAGAGCAGATCATATCCTCCGTCCAGACCGGAGTCAACACCAGCAATATGGAATCCAGCTATATGAAGGGCATTTCCTTAAACGAGGTCAATGGAAAACGTGTGCTGGCATATGAGGCAAATCCAAAGAAGCTAAACAAGAACGTCAAAGAAGCCCTCGGAACCGTGATGAACACACTCGGCACCGATGTCAATCTGGACATGAACATCCAGGAAATGAAAGGCGCTTACGTGCTGGATGACAACGATTACATTATCTATATGACAAACTATATCGTATACAACATGGAAGTCCTCGACCAGCCGATGACCTGCATTACTCTGATGGAGACCGAAGTCCAGAACCCGGGCGAGCCGGTCGTAGTGACACTTCCATCCACGGATGGCTATGAAGACTTAATTGGTTTATACGATGGAGTCATTGAAAGCGAAGTAGAATAAAAAACAGACAAAAACAAAAATAGACAATCAAAAGCCAGCCGAGCAAAGCAAAGGCTGGCAGGCAAAAGCGATCCATAACATAACAAGAGGAAAGTGGCGTCCGGGAATCTGTAGAGCCAGCGTTCCAATTATCGATTGTACGCATCCCACGCCAGCTGTCCGGCTGGGGCCGACATTTTTGTCCGATCCAGACGAACAGATGTAGCGAAAGCAAGCGAACAATGATAATTGGAGACGCAGGCGGCGCAGATTCCCGGACGCCTCTTTCCGCATCACGACAATCAATCAATCTATCTATTACTGCATCTCATCCTCAATCATCCGATACCCAATCCCGATCTCCGTAAACACATACTGCGGTTCCGCTGGATTCTGCTCCAGTTTCCTTCGAATATGTGCCATATTCACGCGCAGAATACTGTTATCATCGTCCGCATACGGCCCCCAGATATTCGAAATAATCGTATCATACGTCATGACTCTGCCGGAATTCTGTGCCAGCAGGGAGATAATCTTAAACTCGATCTGCGTCAGATGGACATCCCTTCCATCAACCGATACCAGATATTTTTCAAAATCGATCGTCAGTCCCTTTGCATGGAATGGGCGCTTATAAAGCGGAGAAGCTGTGTTTAAGCGGTTGCTGTGGCGCAGGGCAGTCCGGATGCGCGCGAGAAGCTCGGAGGTGCCGATCGGCTTGGTCAGATAATCATCCGCGCCAAGGTCGAGCGCACGTACCTTTTCCTGTTCCTGCGTGCGGGCGGAGAGGACGATGATCGGGACGCTGGACCAGGTGCGGACCTGGCGGATGATCTCTATGCCGTCCATGTCTGGAAGCCCCAGGTCGAGGAGAATCAGATCCGGGCACTGGGACGTGATGATCGGAAGTGCTTCTTTTCCCGTGTGTGCGGTGGAAATGCGGTAATCCTGTGCGGACAGGGAGGTGGAGATGAAGTCGCAGATGTTTTTTTCATCTTCTACTAATAAAATAGAAAGTTTATGTGTCATGTTATTTGTCCTCCTTTGGAAGGGTAAAGTAAAATTCGGCACCGCGCGTGTGGTTGATTGCCTTGATTTCGCCGCCGTGGGCGAGAATGATCGTTTTACAGATGGAAAGCCCGATTCCCATGCCCTTTCGTCCATCCGGCGAAGTGCTGGTCGTCGAAGAAGAGCCGTCAAAGATGGTTGCCAGCTTCTCCGGCGGGATGCCGACGCCGTAATCGCGCACGTGGAAAATCGCATAGTCGGAAAGTGATTCCACATAGCACTCGATCGGCTCGGTGCTTTCAGCATGGACAACGGCATTTTCCAGCAGGTTGATGAGAACCTGTTCGATGAGGACGGCGTCCATCGGGACCATCAGGAATTCCTCCGGCACGCGCACATGGATATTGGCATCTGGAAGTCTCTTTTTTAAGCGGATCATCGCCTCGGAGAGAACTTCCTCGACCGGTTCTGAGGTCTTAGTTACCTTTGCCGTCTCATTGTTGATACGCGTGACGGAGAGCAGGTTTTCAACCATGTTTAAGAGCCAGTTAGAGTCCTCAAGAATATGGCGCACCAGCGCATTTTTCTCAACCTCCGGGAGGCTGCTTCCATTTTCCAGATATACGGTACTGGAACCGATGATGCTGGTAAGTGGGGTGCGGAGGTCGTGGGAGATTGCCCGCAGCAGGTTCGCCCGCATCTTTTCCTTTTCCGCTTCCATCAGCATCTTTTCACGTTCTGCCAGCACGCGCGCCTGTGTTTTCATGTTGCTTGTGATGGCGCTTGTAATGCTGGAAATTGAAAACATTGCCACGAAGGTAATCGGATAGCCGGCCATCGTGAAATCCAGCGCGAAATACGGATACGTGAACAGAAAATTGACGCAGACAACGCCGACAAAGGAGGAGAACAGACCGAAGCTGTATCCGTCCGTAAAACGCGCTACCAAAAAGACCGCCAGAATGTATGTTAGCGCGATGTTGGCAGTCGGATTTTTGAGCGCATGAAAAAAGCAGAACGCGATGATCGTGGCGGTACCCATGAAAAACAGGGTAAGTCCCCAGCTCTGTATGTATGTCGGAAGCGCACAGAATTTTTCAACGATCGGGCGGGTCCGGAACCAATTTTTTAAGGCGTCAATTTTGTGTGGATATGTTTCGCTGCCATTGGAAGTGCTGGTATCCGGAGAGTTGGGTTCGGCTGGACCTTGAAGGCTGCTGGCTGATTCTGTTTTCAGGAAAGTTTCATTGGAAGTTCCAGAAACAGAAGGTTTACTTGAATGTTTCATTTAAATAAAGAAAGTCTCCTTTCAAAAAATTCATATGGATGCTTCTATTATACAATGTTTCTTCTGAAAAATAGAGAGGAAGACTGTTAAAAAGTTGAAAAAATCGTGAAAATTTGGGATAAAAACAGTAACACAATTATTGAGAATCTGGCTGGATAAGGGCGATTTCATTGCATTTTCAGCGTCAGTGTGTTAAACTCCAAACAGTCTCCCGATTGAGGGAAGCAGGCTGACCCGCCTGTTAGAGAGTGACAAACGGGCTGCCGGAGTGCAGGGCGAAAGGAATGAAAATAAGATGAAAAAATTAGGAAGAAATGATCTGTGCTGGTGTGGAAGTGGAAAGAAGTACAAACATTGCCATGAGGCATTTGATGAGAAGCTGATGGAGGCGGCGGATGCCGGACACCAGATTCCGGATCACGACATGATCAAGACCCCGGAGCAGATCGAGGGGATCCGCGAGAGCTGCAAGATCAATGTGGCAGTTCTGGATTATGTGGCTGAGCATATCAAGGCTGGCGTCACAACCGAGGAGATCGATCAGTGGGTATATAATGAGACGACCCGCATGGGCGGAATCCCGGCGCCGCTTGGCTATGAAGGATTCCCGAAGAGCGTGTGCACATCCATCAATGATCAGGTCTGCCACGGCATTCCGTCAGCGGATGTCGTATTAAAGGATGGCGATATCATCAACGTGGATGTTTCGACCATTTATCACGGCTATTATGCGGATTCTTCCCGTATGTTCTGCATCGGAAATGTCAGCCCGGAACATAAAAAACTGGTGGATGTTGTCAAAGAGTGCGTGGAATTAGGTCTGGAGCAGGTAAAACCGTGGGGCTTCATGGGCGATATGGCGGAAGCGGTCCAGAAGCATGCGGAAGAAAATGGTTATTCTGTGGTTCGAGAGATCGGCGGTCACGGCGTCGGCATCGAGTTCCATGAGGATCCGTGGGTTGGCTATATTGGTCAGAGAGGCACCGGTATGATGTTTGCACCGGGCATGATGTTCACGATCGAGCCGATGATCAACGAGGGAACCGAGGAGGTATTCGTGGATGGCGACGACGACTGGAGTGTATACACGAAGGATGGAAAAGCATCCGCCCAGTGGGAGATCCAGGTGCTGGTAACTGAGGATGGTCATGAGGTGCTTTCCTGGTAGCTTGCAGAGTACATAAAAAGAGACGGCGTCAAACCGTCTCTTTTTTGTACCCAAGGTGGGCGTTCTTCACAGCCGAAGGGGGATAAAAAACTGTGAAGAAATATCTATATAAAGGAAATTGTTGTTAGTCGAGCCAGATAACGATTGCGCGCATTTCTTAGTGCCATCTGCCTCATTGATGTTATGCCATTATAATACTGGATAATTGTGTCCATATTTTGACCAATATCTAAAATAAATCTAAACGAGTATTACATAATTCGAAACTTTTTCGGAACTGTTTATGAGGCTGGCGCGCTTGAATTTTTCTTGTCGATTTCTTGGATGGGGTATATAATAAATCTGGTGATTAAAGGGGTGCGGTCTGACTGGATAGAAACCGCGTCCAGAACAAAGCAATTAAGAAGAAAGTGGCAGGAATTATATGGAAAATTTTTTATTTGCACTTAATACAGTCCTTCCGTTTCTGCTCTATATCGCATTTGGATATGGAGTCAGGATGTCGGGGCTGGCGGATGAGGATTTTATGAAGCGCCTGAATAAAGTGATCTTTCAGGCATTCTTTCCGATTCTGATGTTTAACAACCTGTATTCCATTCCGGAGGGAATGACATTAAATCTGCGTCTGGTGGCAGTCGCCATTATCAGCGTGCTGCTTTTGCAGGCGGTTCTGCTTGCTGTGGTTCCGCGTCTGGTAAAGGAAAATGAGCGGCGCGGCGTTATCATCCAGGCGATTTACCGCAGCAATTTCGTCCTGTTCGGCATTCCGCTGGCAACCAGCGTGTTCGGTGAGGAGGGAACACTGCTGGCGACGATGATGGTGGCGATCGTGATTCCGGTCTACAACATAACGGCGGTCGTGATTCTGGAATTGTTCCGGGGCGGCAAGGTCCCGGTTTTCGTTTTGATTAAGAATATCCTGAAAAATCCGATGATCCGCGGTGCGCTCATGGGATTTATCTTCCATATGTTGGGGATTAAACTTCCGGTTTCCGTGGAAGGACCGATCAAGCAGTTTGCCAATCTGACAACGCCGCTGGCACTGTTCGTACTGGGCGGAACGCTGCATTTCAATGCGATCGGCGGCAATCTGAAATATGTGGTTCCGTCGATGACCGTCAAGATGGTGATCCTGCCGGCAGTGATTCTGGCGGTTGCGACGCTGCTCGGCTTTTCCGGTGTGGAACGTTTTGTTTACTTTGAAATGTACGCGACTCCGGTTGCGACGGCGTCCTATGCGATGGCGCAGAACATGGGCGGCGACGGCGAGCTGGCGGGACAGTTTGTCGTGCTGAGCACGGTCGCCTCGGTTGTGACGATCTTTTTGTGGGTCTATTTCCTTAATTCGATCGGATGGCTCGCATAAAAATAAATATATAATAGGGGACTGCCAGACAGTGGTTTGTGGAAGAGCAACAATTGTCTGGCAGCTTTTTTTGTGGAAACAAACACTGTTTTTCATGAGAACCGAAATTTTTTTTCATAAATTAAGATGTATGTATAATCTTTTCAAAATTAAAACATTTAATAGACAAAACTGATTGAAAAAGTTATAATAGTATACAAATGCGAGAAAACTTATTTATTTTCCATGTGCTTTTGATGCTTCGAATCAGCGAATTGTATGGAATGGGAGGATGTGAAACATAATAAGGATATTGCATTATTGTTGAAAAAAATTAGGGGAAAAGGTGGTGGTTCAATGATCAAGGAGACGATCCAGGCGGTCGAGGACGCAGAGGCGAAGGCATCGGAACTGGTCGCGCAGGCTTCGGAGGATGCACGCCGCGTTAAGGCGGAGGCGGAGGCAGAAGCGGATCGAATGCTCGCAGATGCACAGAAAAGGGGGAAAGAAGCAGCTGTGAAGCAGGAAGAAGAACTGACTCTCAGAGGGGAGGAGTACGTAAAACAGGCACTGGCAGAAGCCGAGGCGGAGTGTCAGACGCTCAGAGAGACGGCGGACAGACGGAAACCGGAGGTGGTTGACCGGCTCATAGCGGAACTGGTCTAGTGAATGGAGGGATGTAGATATGGCAGTATTGCAGATGCAAAAGCTATGTATCTGTGCCCTGAAGAAGGACCGTAAGTCCCTGATGGAGTTTCTGCAGGCTGCCGGAGTGCTGGAGCTCTCTGCGGAGGCGGAGCCGGACGAGGTATTTAAGCGGACGGACACGCTGGAGGATCGGCAGAAGTTTGAGCGAAATGCGGCGACGGCGGATCGCGCATTGGAAGTGCTTGCCGCGGTGGTTCCGGAGGAAACATCGATGCTTGCTGGGCTTGCCGGAAAGCCGCTTGCAAAGGCAGGCGCGTACCGGGAGACGGAGGCGAACGCAGAGGCGCTTTTAGGTCAGGCGGAACGCATTTTGAACCTGCAAAAGCAGATCACGGAGGAAAAGACTGCGGCGCTTAGACTGCTGGCGGAGGCGGAAAGCCTGAAACCGTGGCAGAAGCTGGAGATTCCACTTGCGTATCAGGAGACGAAACGGTGTGCTATCTTAGTCGGCGCGGTCGGCGGAGGCGCTTATACGCAGGAAGAAATTTACGCTTCGGTGGCAAAACAGGAGCCGCAGCTTGAAAAATGGGAGCTGGAGGTTGTCGGAAGCGACGCCGACCAGACCTGCATTGCGGTAATTTGCCTGAAAGAGAACGAGGAGAAGCTGGAGACAGCACTCCGGTCGATTGGATTTGCCCGTCCGGCGCGTCCGGTGGAGGAAGTTCCGGCAGCTTACGCTAAGAAACTCAAAGCGCAGGCGGCAGAGCATGAGGGACGCGCGGCAGCGACGGAAGAAGAACTGAAACAGTGCGCTCCGGCGAGGGAAGATTTGAAATTGTTATCCGACTATTACCGCCTGAGGGCACAGAAGTATGAGGCGCTCGGCGAGATCTTACAGTCGGAAAAAACGTGTATGATCACGGGATTTATCCCGAAGCGCGATGCGAAAGGACTGGAGGAGAAGCTGAATAGCCGGTTTGAACTTGCAGTGGAAAGTTCGGATGTGCCGGAGGATGAGGAAGCACCGGTGCTTCTCTCCAACGGAACCTTCGCGGCGTCGGCGGAGGGCGTGACCGCGTCCTTTGGCTTACCGGCGAAGGGGGAGATGGACCCGACCGGCATCATGGCAGCGTGCTATGTATTTTTGTTTGGTCTGATGCTTTCAGATGCGGCATACGGATTTATTGTATTTTTGATGTGCTTCCTGGCACTTAAGAAATTCCCAAGGATGGAAGAAAACCTGCGGAAATCACTGCGGCTCTTTATGTACTGCGGACTTTCGACCCTGTTCTGGGGCGTCATGTTCGGCGGTTATTTCGGAGATGCGGTGGACATCGTGAGCCGGACGTATTTTGGACATACGGTGACGATACCGGCGCTCTGGTTTGTCCCGCTAAATGACCCGATGAAGCTTTTGGTTTATTCGATGTTATTTGGCGTGATTCACTTATTCCTGGGGCTGGGACTGAAAGGATATATGCTCTTAAAGGATGGCAAGGTTGTGGATTTTATCTGCGACGTGGTACTCTGGTACCTCCTGCTTCTGGGGCTGATCCTGATGCTGCTTCCGACGGAACTGTTTGGTTCCATCGCGCAGATGAATATCGTATTCCCGCCGGTGCTTAATTCGCTGGCAAAGGGAATGGCGATCGTGGGCGCGCTGGGAATTCTGGTGATGTCGGCGCGCGACAAGAAGAATCCGATCCTGCGGCTGGCGCTTGGCGCATATGATTTGTATAATATTACCGGATGGGTGTCGGATGTGCTTTCCTACTCGCGCCTTCTGGCGCTCGGACTGGCAACCGGCGTTATCGCATCGGTTATCAACCAGATGGGAAGTATGGTTGGAAATAATGTATTTGGCGTGATTGTATTTATACTGGTATTCTGCTTCGGACACCTGTTTAACCTGGCGATCAACCTGCTCGGCGCGTATGTGCATACCTGCCGTCTGCAGTACGTCGAGTTTTTCGGAAAGTTCTATGAGGGTGGCGGAAAGGCGTTCCGTCCGTTTAAGCAGATAACAAAATACGTGGAAATCAAGGAGGATTAAATATGAGCGGAATTGTATTTGCATTGTTGGGAGTTGCAGTGGCGGTTATTCTTGCAGGTATGGGTTCAGCCTACGGCGTAGGCGTGGCAGGTCAGGCAGCAGCCGGAGTCGTAACCGAGGATCCGGATAAATTCGCGAAGGTGCTTCTGCTCCAGCTGCTTCCGGGTACCCAGGGTATCTACGGTCTGCTGGTTGGTTTCATCGCTCTTTCTAAGATTGGTCTTCTTGGCGGCGGCGCTGACATGAGCATGTCGATCTCCCAGGGACTCTTATATCTGGCAGCATGCCTTCCGATCGGCGTGGTTGGCCTGGTATCGGCGAGACATCAGGGAAGAACGTCGGTTGCTTCCATCGGTATCGTAGCGAAGAAACCGGAACAGTTTGGTAAAGCGATGCTGTTCCCGGCGATGAAGCGTGTCGCAGGACATCACGGTCTGACCTGTCTGCTGCATGAGAAACCATTTGACGGAATCAATGGTTCCGGTAAGCACAACAACTGGTCCCTGACGAGCGACGACGGCATCAACATGATGAATCCGGGCGAGACGCCGCACGAAAATGTACAGTTTCTTCTGGTTCTGGCATGCATCATGAAAGCAGTTGACAGACACGCGGATCTGCTGCGCGAGTCCACCGCGATTCCGGGCAACGATCATCGTCTGGGTGCGGCAGAGGCGCCGCCAGCGATCATCTCTATTTTCCTGGGCGAGCAGCTGGAGGATGTTATCGATCAGCTGTGCAGCACGGGCGAAGCCGCACATTCTAAGCAGGGCGAGGTACTTCAGACGGGAGTAGCGACACTTCCGGATTTCGTCAAGGATGCGACCGACCGCAACCGTACTTCACCGTTTGCGTTTACCGGTAATAAATTCGAGTTCCGTATGGTTGGTTCTTCGGATTCTGTTTCATCTCCGAACGTCGTGCTCAACACGATCGTGGCAGAGGCGTTTAAAGAGGCTGCGGACGAATTGGAAAACAGCGATGATTTTGACAGCGCAGTCCATGATATGATCAAGCGCCTGTTTGCAGAGCACCGCCGTATCATTTTCAGCGGAAATGGTTATTCTGAGGAATGGGTTAAAGAGGCAGAGCGCCGTGGACTCCCGAACCTGAAAGCGGGTATCGATTCTGTCGAGGCAATCCGGACCGAGAAAGCGATCAAGCTCTTTGAAGAATTTGGCGTGTACACCCGGACCGAGTTGGAATCCCGCGCCGAGATTGAGTATGAGGCATATTCCAAGACCGTCAACATCGAGGCAAAGACGATGATCGACATGGCGAGCAAGCAGATCATCCCGGCGGTTGTCAAATATACGACTCAGCTTGCTTCCTCCCTGACAGCCGTCCGGACTGCCTGTGAGGAGGCCGATGTCAGTGTCCAGAAAGAACTGCTTTTAGAGACCTCTGATAAACTCTCAGAGATGAAGGTGGCATTGGCAGCGCTCAAAGATATCCTGGCAAAGGCATCTGCGATCAAGGATAACAAAGAAAAAGCATTCGCCTATCTGCATGAGGTGTGCCCGGCGATGGTAGCTCTCCGTAAACCGGCAGACGAACTGGAAATGCTGGTAGATAAAGAATTATGGCCATTTCCGAGTTATGGGGATTTGGTGTTTGAGGTGTAGGCAGCTTTTAGAAGGTATGATTTTAATTAAAAAGATTTTGACCATCGATATAGGCTATGAATCGTTGGTCAAAATCTTTTTTATTTCAATTATATATTTTGCAAATACGGTTTATTTCCGTCCAGGACCCTGCGTCTGTCCCTCCTGAATCGTATCGCCCTGATTGGAGGTAAATCCGTTAATCCGTTTATCGGACGAATTTGACGAAGAGCCTGACGAGCTGGAGTTCGATGTCGTCGGTGCGGTGTAAGTCGTGCCGTTGCTGTAGATGCGGCTTGGTACATTGCCGGTATCGCTGGTGGAACTGCTGCTTGTCTGGTTATTCGAAGAGCCTGACGAACTGGAAGTCCCGCCCGGCGTGGAAGTGGAGCTGCTGTAGCCGCTTCCAGGAATCGGAACGGTTGTGCCCGACGAAGAACCATTTGACGAGCTGGAGCTGTTGGAACTTCCCGGTGCAGTAAAACTGGTCGAAGGATCGGAACTATTCGAATTGTTGGTGTTACCTGAACTGGAGGTCCCTGAATTGGAATTGTTCGAAGCCGTTCCGCTTGGCCCCGAAGTGCTGCTTGAAGAAGAACTGCCAGACGAAGTCCCTGTTCCCTGTGAAGCACTTGGGTCAAAATAGCTGTCGCTCATGCCGGAGAGACTGGACGGTGGATTCTGGCACGCACCGCTCTTGGCAAAGGTGTATTTCACCGAATCAATCGTCCGGGTTGTGTTCGAAGCCATCTTACCGTTCTCATCCAGATAATAGTAGGTGCCGGATACCTTAATCCAGCCTTTCTGACGGTGTCCGTACTCATTGAAATAGTACCAGGTGCCGTCGATCTGCTTCCAGCCGCGGCTCATATTGCCGTCTGTCTTGTCCATGTAGTAGGTGTTTCCGTTGCTGTCATTGAGCCAGCCAGTCAGCATCTTGCCATCATGGAGATAGTAGTATTCATTTTTAATAAGCTGCCAACCGGTCAGCATTTTTCCATTTTCGTCGAGATAATACCAGGTGCTGTTTACCTTCTGCCATCCAGTCCGCATCGCCCCGTCCGTGCCGAAATAATACCAGGTGCCGTTATCCATCTTCTGCCAGTTGGTAAACATCCGTCCATCCTCACCCAGATAATACCAGACCGTATCAAGCTGGAGCCAGCCCTTCTGCATCACACCATACTGGTTAAAATAGTACCAGTAGTTGTTGATTTTCTGCCATTTGGTCATCATCTCGCCGCTCTGGTTGAAATAATACCAGGCGGAAGTGGATGAATCCTGACGCCATCCGGTCACCATCTTGCCGGTCGAATCATCCATATAATAATATTTCTCTCCGATATGTACCCATCCGGTATGCTTCTGACCGTCGTCGGTCATGTAGTACCAGTAGTTTCCGTCCTTCAGCCATCCGGCCGCACGGCTCTGGGAAGAAGGAAGCAGCCCCATGGCACCGATCAGGCAGGCAAGCCCAAGCAGTTTTGCATATCTTTTCCGCATCGCGTATCCCCCTTGCAATGTGATTTATCGTTATTTATGATTACAGTAGAAATTAATATCAAAGATGTTGGGGTCAAAAGGCATTTTGACCCCTCTGATACCAGATTGCTCCGCA
>ERZ835880.2361-NODE-2361-length-12702-cov-2.531905_pt1 | contig 12702 bp, 10 predicted proteins | sample MGYA00519944_ERZ835880 | MGnify/ENA primary metagenome ERZ835880 (study PRJEB31850, sample SAMEA3708787) | human gut metagenome | biome: human gut; feature: human-associated habitat; material: faeces | place: China | collected 2014 ... | reverse complement strand
AAGGTGTCGGTAAGCGTTTCCCCAACGCCGAGCGACTGCACGGCGGGCAGGCTGTTGTTCAGGATATAGGTGTAGGAGCCGTCGGCGTTGAGGGTAAAGGCCCCGTAGGTTCCGGGCGTGCCGTTCTGGGCAAGGAAGGAAACGCTGTCGTGAGTATCCGTGTCCTGAGGCGTGGGCAAGATCCCTGATGCTGTGGTCTGGCTATCTTCGGTGACGGAAGAGGCTGCGGCAGCGACGGTCGGGGCGTCGTTGGTGCCGTTGATGGTGCCGGTGAGCGTGTTGATACCAATGCCCCCGTGTCCGTCAGTAACGGCATAGGCGAAGGTGTCGGTAAGCGTTTCGCCGACGCCGAGGGCCTGCACGGCAGGCAGGTTGTTGTTCAGCGCATAGGTATAGGAACCATCGGCGCTGAGGGTAAAGGTTCCGTAGGTGCCGGGTGCACCGCTCTGGGTAAGGAAGGAAACGGTATCGTGGACATCCGTGTCCGATGGGGTCGGCAGGGTTCCCGATGTGGTGATTTGCGTATCTTCGGTGACGGAGGCGGCAGCGGCTGCAACGGTCGGTGCGTCGTTGGTTCCGTGAATGGTGACGGTGAGCGTGTTGGAAGCCGTTGCGCCGTGGTTGTCCGTGACGGTGTAGGTGAAGGTGTCGGTAAGCGTTTCCCCCACGCCGAGCCCTTGGACCGTGGGCGAGGTGTTGTCCAGCGCATAGGCATAGGAGCCGTCGGCATTCAGCGTCAGGGTCCCGTAGGTTCCGGGCGTGCCGTTCTGGGCAAGGAAGGAAACGCTGTCGTGCGTGTCCATGTCCAACGGTGTGGGCAATGTGCCCGTGGCGGTGGTTTGGGCGTCTTCCGCCACGGAAGCGATGGCGGCTGCGACGGTCGGCGCGTCGTTGGTGCCGTTGATGGTCACGGTGAGCGTATTGGAGCCGATAGCGCCGTGGCTGTCCGTGACGGTATAGGTGAAGGTGTCGGTGAGCGTTTCCCCGGCGCCGAGCGACTGCACGGCGTACAGGTTGTTGTTCAGCGTGTAGGAGTAGGAGCCGTCGGCCCCCAGGGTCAGGGAACCGTAGTGCCCCAGCGTGCCGTTTTGGGGTACGAAGGCGATGGTATCCCCCCTGTCGGGATCGCTGGGCGCAGGCAGGGTTCCGGAGGTTGTGAGCTGTGTGTCCTCAGTGACGGAGGTTGCCGCTGCGGCGATGGCGGGTGCGTCGTTGGTGCCGTTGATGGTAACAGTCAGGGTGTTGGAGGAGGTTCCCCCGTGGTTGTCGCTCACCGTGTAGGTGAACGTTTCGGTCAGGCTGTCTCCCGGAGCAAGGGCGCGCACGGCGTACAGGTTGTTGTCGAGGTCGTAGGACCATGTGCCGTCCGTATGCAGCGTAAAGGTGCCGTAGGCCCCCGGCGTACCGTTTTGGGGCAGGAAGGACACCGTGTCGTGCGCGTCAGGATCATGGGGCGCGGGCAGTATGCCGCTGACGCCGCTCGGGACGCCTGCGGACCCGGAGTCTGACACGGACGCTGTGGAGGCGGCGACGGTGGGCACGTCGTTCGTCCCGATGATCGAGATGTCCAGCGAACCAGTGGCTTTTTCTCCGGCAGCGTCGGTATAGGTATAGATGAAATGTTCCACGACCTGATCGCCGACGCCGAGTTCCTGCACGATGGGCAGGCTGTTGTCGATCGTGTAGGTGAACGTGCCGTCGGGGTTGAGGCTGATGGAGCCGTAGCGGGCGGCGGAGGGGGGCGTGACCCATGCGAAAATGTTGTTTCCGTCCCCGGGATGGGCCCCGGCCAGCGCATTGCCGGAGACCGTGTCCGGCACCCCGTCTTCCGCCAAGGCATAAGCGAAGGAATCCACGGTAGGAACGTGGTGTGCAGGGGGGACCGGCGTATCCGGCAGGCCGCCGCGGGCCGGCAGCTGATCGTTTTCTTTATCTTGGCGGGTCGGCAGCGTGTCGTACCGGGGGGCGGTTTCGTACCCTGTTCTTGAAAGGGACAGCTCCAGCCCGCCCAGCCCGCCGATGCCATGCATCAATTCGGCATCGGCGTATTCGTGGAAACGCACCCTGGCTGACGGAGCCATGCCCGATTCCGGCATATCCTCTTTGCCCAGCGCCGCCAGAAATTCCTCCAGGCTCATGTCCCGTCCGTGGACAATCAGATGGAGGGTGCCGCCCGGTTTATCCGCTGTATCCAGCAAGGATGACGCTTTCCCCATCAGGTTTCCGGGGGCCTCGCCGGGGAGCTCTCCGGGGGCGGGGAGGGTGCCGGGAAGGGTATGTGCGGCGAATACGCCGGGAAGCACCAGCTTGCCGCCGTCGGTTCTGGAAAAGACGAGATCCTGTCCCTGGCGTCCGGCGAATACGCCCCGCATGGGAAAGTCCAGCACGGCCCTGTCCCCCGGTACGAGGTGCGGGACAGGGGGGTGGTTCTGTTGGGAAGTCATACGCAGCGTGTATTCGGCCATGACAAACCTGCCTTGTGCTCAGGGGTGGAGGGGTCTGGTTGTACGGAATTCCGGAATCAGCGTTCCCGGAGCGCGTCCTGCTTGGCCTTGAGGATGGGTTTGAGCAGGAAGTCCAGAATGGTCTTTTTGCCGGTCAGGATGTCCACCGTGCACACCATGCCCGGAATGATCGGCAGTTGTTCCCCGCGGTGGATGATGGCGTTGCCGGTAGTGCGTATTTTGGCCACATAGAACAGATCGCCCTTGCGATCTTCAATGGTGTCGGCGCTGATCTGCTCCACTTCGCCCTGCAGGCCCCCGTAGATGGAGAAATCATAGGCCGTGACCTTGACCATGGCCTTCTGGTTGGGGCGGATGAAGGCGATGTCCCCCGGGCGGATGCGCGTTTCCACCAGCAGGGTGTCGTCCAGAGGCACGATCTCCATGATCGGTTCCCCCGGCTTGGCCACGCCGCCCACGGTTTTGAGCATGATCTGCTTGATGGTGCCCCGTACCGGGGACTTCAGTTCGGTACGGGTCACCCGGTCGCTTCCTGCGGCCAGCGATTCCGTCAGCGAGGCCAGCAGGCTTCCAGTGTGTTGCCCAGATTGATGCCCAGCCCCATTTCTTCCACGATCTGGCTGTTCATTTCGGCCTTGCGAAGCTCATACTTCTGGAGGGCCTCCTGCGCGGCGGCCTCCGCCTTGGGAATGGACGCCTTAAGCACGGAAATATCGCCCTGCAGGGCAGCCACCTTTTGCTGCTGGTTGAGGAAGTCGACCTTGGAGTACAGGTTGCGGGCTACCAGCCCCTGCGTCATGCCCACCTGCTGCAAAGCAAGCCCCAGCTCGCGTTCGGCCTGCTGCTTGCGGTTTTTCTCTTCCTCGATCTCCTGCGCGCGCTGGACGTATTGGGAGTGGAGCACTTCCAGCTCAGCCGTGCGCTGTTTTTTCCGCGTAGCGTAAAAAAGCAGCTGATCCTCAATGATTTGAGGGGATGTGGCGGCCAGATCTGCCGGGAATACCGGCTCATGATCCTCAAGTTCAGCCCGGAGCCGGATGATGGCGATGGTGTTTTCCCGGCTCTTGCCGAGGGCGTCGCGGTACAGGCTCTCCGCCGTTTCGTTGCTCAGCCGGGCCAGCGGCGTGCCCTTGTCCACGATTTGCCCTTCATACACCAGCATTTCCTGCAGGATGCCGCCTTCCAGGTTTTCGATGACTTGGGTGTGCTGGGAGGAAATGACCTGTCCCTGCCCCCTGCTGACTTCGTCGATCTCGCTGTGGTTCGCCCAGATGAGAAACAGGATCACGGCTACAGCCGTGCCGAGCGAGAGCCCCCGCGCCCCGATGCGCGGCCGGCGGTGCAGGGCCGCGTCCACTTCGTCCATGAAGGCGATCTGTTCTTTTTCCTTGAGACGCTTCTGTTTTTCCTGGTTGTTCATGACGCGTCTCCGGGCAAGGGATGGGAAGAAAGAGGTGCGGACCCCGCTGTGGGTTCCGTTCTTTTTTCCGGCGGGCGGCTGTCCGGGCGCGGAGCCTGAGGCGCGGCGGCAAGCCCGCGCAGCACCTGCTCCTTGGGGCCGTCGGCCACAATGCGCCCTTCCTCTATGATCACGACCCGTTTGACCAGCTGGAGCATACTCATGCGGTGGGTGATCAGCACAAGCGTCTTGTCCTTCAGGGCGGACTGAAGACGTTCGCGCACCATATTTTCCGTGGCGGTATCCATGTTACTGGTAGGTTCGTCCAGGATGAGCACGTCGGGATCGTGCAGCAGGGCGCGGGCAAGGGCGATGGACTGCCGCTGGCCGCCGGAGAGGTTCATACCCCGTTCCCCTACCTGGGCGCCGAAGCCCGCAGGGTGGAGCCGGACGAATTCCGTTACGCCCGCGAGCCATGCCGCACGGCTCACCAGCCGCTCCTGCACGGCGGGATCGTCGAGAGCGATATTGTCCCGGATGGAGCCGTAGAAGAGGACCACGTCCTGAGGCAGGTAGCCGATGCGGCCCCGCAGATCGGCTGTGTTCAGCTGGCGGATGTCCACGCCGCCGAAGCGCACGGCGCCCTTGTCCGGCGGATACAGGCCGATGAGCAGCCTCCCGACCGTGGATTTGCCCGATCCCACGCGCCCAATGATGCCTACGCGCTCGCCGGGCCGGATGTTCAGCGAAATGTCTTCCAGCGAGGTCCGCCGCGAGCCGGGATAGCTGAAGCTCACGTCGTCCAGATTCAGCAGCGGGTCCAGCGTCGCGGCGTTGACCGGGGAATCTTCCCCGTCGTTTTCCGAGGGGGTGTCCATCAGCGTGTCGAGGGCCTTGAGCGCCATGCGTGACTGCTGCCAGCGGCTGAGCATTGACGAGAGCTGCATGAGCGGGGACATGGCCCGGCCCACCAGAATGTTGCAGCCGACGAGCGCGCCCATGGTGAGCCTGCCTTCCGCGATGAGATAGACCCCCCAGGCGATCATGCCCACGGTGACCAGCTGGACCAGGCTGGAGGACAGCGTGGTCGCCAGGGTGGTATAGCGGCGCGACGTGGCGGAAGCGAGGGCGGAAGCGCCCACAACCTGTTCCCACTGGCGGCGCATCCGGTTTTCCGCCATGCCGCCCTTGATGGTTTCAAGGCCGTTGACCATTTCCACCAGCAGCGCGTTTTTCTGCATGTTCTGCCGGAATCCGTGCTCGGAGGCGCGGCGGGCCGCCCACTGGATCCAGAGTCCGCCTATGAGCATCACGGGCACGGCGGACAGCGGCACGAAGACCAGCGGCCCTCCGATGAAGGCCGTGAGCGCCAGAAAGAGAATAAGGAAGGGCAGATCCACAAAGGTGAGCAGCGTACCCGAACTGAAAAAGTCGCGCAGCGCCTCGAATTCCCTCAGGTTGTTGACCAGCGCGCCGGTCGATTCGGGCTTGGCGTCCAGCCGCATGGTCAGCACTTTCTGCACCAGACGGCTGGAAAGCACGACGTCCGCGTTGCGGCCCGCCACGTCGACGAAGTAACTGCGCAGGTTGCGCAGCAGGAAATCGAAAAGGTAGGCTATCAGGATGCCTATGGCCAACACCCAGAGCGTATCCACCGCGTTGTTGGGAATCACGCGGTCGTACACGTTCATCACGAACAGGGGGCTGATGACGCCGATCAGGTTGATGACCACGCTGGCGAAGGCCACATGCCGATAAATCGGCATGTAGTAGAGCAGGACGTCCCAGAACCAGCGCTTCCCCTTGAGGAGCCGGATGCGGTCGGCCCGCTGGTCAAGCCGGGCCTCGCGCGTGGCGAAAATGGCGTATCCCGTGTACTCGTCCGCCAGCATCTGAAGGGGGACGGGCTGCACGCCCTCCCCCGTTTCCGGGAAAATCACTCCCGCCTTGCCGTCATCCAGGGACGTCAGGACGCACGAGCGGTCACGGGACAACAGAAGGATACACGGAAGCACCAGCGTGGAAATGTCCTGAAGGCTCTTCCGATAAACGATCTTCCCTTCAAGCCCCGCACGCTTTGCCGCGTGCAGGCAGGCCCCGGGAGAGACACGCCCCGTCCCGGCCAACCCCGCCATCAGAAACGCCGTGGAAACGGACTTGCCGCGAAGCCGCAGCAACGTAACCAAACTGTGCACCAGCGGCGGAATGAAATCCACGTCCGAAGGCGATAAACCGTCGTTGACCAGCGGGACAGGCTTCTTCTGTTCCGGAGTATCGGGCTCTCCCCCCTTCGGGGGTTGCATCACATCAGCCATGCGGACACTCTCAACGCAGGAACCTAGCGTTTTTCCTGCTGGTTTCTGGGCGATTCATAAAGCGGATCTTCCTTGATGCCCAGTTCGGGAAGCAGCATGCCCGTGAGGGCATACAGTCTGTACGCGCCTACAACCACGTTGCCATTGGCTGTCGTGTACTGCGTGGACGAGTTGAAAAGCTCGCTTTCCGCATCAAGCACGTCGAGCAGGCTTCTTTCGCCCAGCTTGAACTGCTCGAGATACGCGTCGCGCGTCGCCGTGTTGTAGCCGATGGCTTCCTCATAATACTTCTTCTGTTCCTTGGCCGCCAGATACCGGGTCCATGTATTTTCGATTTCCAGAGCCAGTTCGTCGTGGAAATTATACAGCGTCTCCGTGGCCATCCTCGTGCGCGACTCGGCGGCTTCGGTTCCGGCCTTGTCCGCCCCGCTGTTGAACAGGTTCCAGCGCATGACAAGCCCGGCGTCCACGCCGGAAGTCCACTGGCTGCCGGGGCCGCTGCGGTCGGAGTAGGAGGGGCCGACTTCAAAATTGATTTTGGGATGGTAGGCGGATTCGGCCAGTTCCTTTTCCCCGCGCGCGGCCTTGATGTCGGACATATAGGCCTTCAGCTTCGGGTTGTTCTTGTCGGCGACCTCCATCACGGCGTCATAACCGGTATACATGGGTTCCGGGACATACACTTCAGCCAGCGAAGCGGGCACGGGCTTCCCGGTCAAACGGATGTAGGAAGCCTCACCTTCCCGGAGCGAGGCCTCGGCATCGGTGAGCGTGCTCTGGGCGCGGGCCAGGCGGCCTTTGGTCTGGGTCACGTCGGCGGAGGAGCCGGCCCCGAGTTCCACGCGCTCCTTCTGGGAGTCCAGGATCTCCACGTGCTGCCTCACGTTATCCTTGGCAAGCTGCAGGATCTCGCGGCGGCGGAGCAGGTCCACATGGGCAATGATGGCGTCCAGGGCGAACGACGTGGCGTTGTCGAGGACGCGGTAGGTCATGGAATCGACCGTCGCTTCGCCCGTGCGGACACGGCTGCGCGTGGCGAAACCGTCCCACAGCGGCTGCGTGAGCGTAAGGCTGATGCTGTTGGCCCCGTACATGTCCTTATCGGCGTTCAAAGGGCGCGTCGTCGTATTGCTCAACCGGCTGGCACCGGTACGCCCCACGGCGTCGACGCTCGGGCCCCACCCCGCCTTGGCCCTGCGGAGCTCATGACGGACGACGTCAAGGTTCTCCTGCATGACCTTCAGGCCACGGTGCGACTGCAACGTATCTTCAACAGTTTGCTTTACGGTCACTTCCCCCGTGACCGTTTTTCCCGCATATGCCTGAGCGGCGGCCTTCTCCTGAGAAAAGGCCGATTCCGGCGAACACGCAAGCCCCAAGGCCCCCAGAAGCAGCAGCATCCTCAAATGCGAAGATTTCATTCACTATTCCCCTTTCCATTGTAACGAATCTGCTCTACAAAAAATGAACGGCTTTCCTAACGCGTTATCGACGCCAGAAAACCGAGTAATCCACTACACTATGGAAAAACCGATGTACAGCGCGAAATAACGGTTTAAGCCGCTTTACGGGCTTGTCAAGAGGAAAAGTGATGCCATCCTTTTTTACGCCGTCTTCGGCTTCTCTGCAACATTTTCTCCAAACGTTGAGCCGTTTGGAAGAAGCCTTTTTATTATCACCACTTTCCGGACTTGAACAGGAAGGGGCCGTGCGCCGTATGCGTTTTGCCGTCGACGCGGGCCTGAAAGCGATGAAAGACCATCTTGCGGCATCCGGGCACCTTCCCGATACGCCCACCCCGCCCGCCGTCCTCGCCGCCGCGTGGCGGAGGCGGATCATCTTCGACGGGCACATCTGGATGGACATGCTCGCGCGCAGGAGCCAGCTTGCGAGGGACGACTCGCCGGAAACGCTCCAAGCCGCCGTGAAGGAACTGGAATCCCGCTTTCTCCCCGAACTCGCCCGCCTCCGGGATTGGCTTGTCCAGCATCCCTGTTCCGGGGAAAGAAAGCAATGACAAAAAAAGCGGCCCCGCCCCCTTGACGGAGCCTCCCTTTTTGTGGGAACATCTCTTCCACGGAGTTATACCATGATCTTTTCGTTTGCGCACTTTTACTATTATTATTCGGGACACCAGCTGCTGGCCCCGGATCGGATGTGCTGTGCGTAAATGAGACGTTCCGTAGCACATTGAGCTTTGTTCAGTAAGGACAAGCCACCGACCTCAAAGGGCCGGTGGCTTTTTTTGTACCTTTTTACCGCCGGGAGAAACCGTGATGCTTGCCGCCCTGACCAACCTGCCTATGGATGGAGCCGTTGGAGTCGCCCTCGTTTCCATGTTCGTGTCCTTTTCGATGTCCCTGTTCGGGCTCCTCCGCAATGTGAAACCGGCGAAACGCCGGATGGAGCGCAGCCATGACTGAGATCCTGCTCTGGGCCGGCTACTTCGCGGTCTTCGCCTTTCTGGTGCATAAGGGGCGCAGCAAGGACGCCGTGCTCAGCGGCTCCGTAGGATTCGGCGTGCAGGCCTTCGCCTATGTCGCCACCTACATTTCGGCGGTGGCGCTCGTCGGGTTCGGCGGCCTCGCCCATGCCTACGGCCTGCAAATGCTGCTCGTGGCCGCGGGCAACGTCTGGTTCGGGACGTGGGCCGTCTACCGCTTCCTGGCGTGGCCAACGCGCAAATGGCAGGAACGCCTCGGCGCGCGCACCCCGGCGCAGCTGCTCGGCCTCGGCCACCACCGCGCCGGTGAGCTTCGCCATATAGCACAGCTCAAAATACGAAAGATCCTGCTTTCCCTGGCTCAGCAGTCATCAAGGGGGCGGCGCTCCTGCTGGCCGAGATCCTCCCCGTGCCCGTCTGGGCGCTCATCTGGCTGGTGGCGATCATCGTAGGGCTCACCGTCTTCATCGGCGGACTGCGCGGCGTCCTCTACACCGAAGCCATGCAGGGCGTCGTCATGCTCGTGGGTATGCTCATGCTCGTGGGGGCCATCTTCTCCAAGGTCGGCGGCCCGTGGGAAGGTATGCAGGCGCTGGCGGCCCTTCCCCCCAGCGATCTCGCCAACAACGGGTTCGTCTCCCTGTCCGGCGGGGAACGGGGGCTGTTCATCCTCTCGCTGGTCGTCGTGACCTCCATCGCGGTGTGGGCCCAGCCGCAGATGATGCAGCGCCATTTCGCCATCGCCGATCCTCGCCAGCTCAAGAAAACCACGCCGCTCGCCATGTTCATCCTGACGGTGCTCGTGGGCGGGGCCTACTTCGCGGCCGCGCTTTCCCGGCTTATCCTGCCCGAAGTCGCCAGCCCCGATCAGGTCATGCCCAAGCTCGTCCAAATGCTGCTCCCCGAGTTCGCCCTGCACATCTTTGTACTGGCCATCGTCTCCGCCTCGCTGTCCACGGCCACCGGCATCTACCATATCGCGGTTTCCGCCCTGTCCGAGGACCTGCGCGGGCGGCCCAGCAACCGGCTTTCGTGGTTCACCGGCATCGCCATCTGCGTGCTCGTCAGCGGCGGCTGCGCCCAGATCAAGGGGCAGCTCGTCGCCCTGCTCTGCACCACCAGCTGGAGCATCGTCGGCGCAATGGCGCTGGTGCCCTACGTCGCCCTCGTGCGCTTCGGACGCCGCAACGCCGGGGCAGCATGGGCCAGCGCCGCGTGCGGGTTCTTCTCCTGCCTCGCCTGGTACCTGATCGCCTACGGACCCACCTCCATTTGGGGGCCGCAGCTCGGTTCCGTAGCCGCGGGCATCCCGCCCTTCTTCATCGGCTTCCTCTTCTCGTGGATAGGCTGGATCGCGGTTTCCGCCCTGTCCGAATCCCCGGCTTTGGAACAGGAGGCCTGATATCCCGGGGCTGGCGGCGTGGAAAGTCCCGCCGCCAGCCCCGACGGTTGCGGACGCCCCATCGAAGCGCTATAGCGGAGAGAAACGCTCAACGTGAAGGATCGCTCTGATGAGTCAGCCTGAAATCAATATCCGCATTCTGGATCTGAACGGCCCGCGCATGGCGCAAACCGAGCGGTCATTGCGCCGCCACCTGAAACAGCACGCTGTCGAAGCCCGCATCACCTGCGTAGGCTGCGGGCTTGAAATCGCCCGGCAAGGCTTCACAAACGCGACGCCCGCCCTGCTCATGAACCAATACACCATCACAGAAGGCAAGGAGATCACGGAAGAGGCCATCGAAACCTTTTGCAAGCAACTCCTCGTCTGGATCGAAAAGCAACAAGCCGGTACCCGCTAGCGGCTTGTTGGGGGACAGGCGGGAAGGCGTTGGGAAGGGGGAGGCTTACACTTTTTTCCTTCCTCAAGTCCGCCGAAGGGGATCGCCCTGCCCTTCAAGAAATTCCGTACGGATCGAATCCGTTCAGCGCGTTCCGTGAAACCGATTCCCTTTGAACCGCCATAGGGTTCAGGGGCGCAACGTCCGGCATGGGCACAAAAAAAGCGCGGTATGGCCCGCGCTTTTTTTGTGCGTCCCGCCCGCTTATTTGTAGGCGTCCATCATGATCTGCGTGGTTTCGTCGAGGGACAGCGCGTAGGGATCAAGCTCGAACAGCCCGCCCATCGTGTGCCGCGCGTTGGCCGCGCACTTGGCCATGTCTTCCTTCGTAATGCCGTAGTCGGACATTTTGAGCCCGTCGACGCCGCACGCCTTCTGCAATTCCACAAGCGCCTTGACGAACGCCATCGGGCGCTCGGCCTCCGGCAGGTGCCCCGTCACCACGCCCATGGCCTTGGCCATAGCCGTGAACCGTTCGGGGGCCTTGTCGGCGAAGAACGAATAGTACGCCTCGGAAAGCATGATCAGCCCCGCGCCGTGCGGCAGTTTCGGATAGAATGCGCTCAGGGCGTGCTCCATGCCGTGTTCGGACGTGCAGCAGGAGGTCGACTCGACCATGCCGGAAAGCGTGCTTGCCAGCGCCACCTGCGTGCGGGCTTCCAGATCCGATCCGTCCTTCACGGCGGCGGGCAGATATTTGGCGAGGAGTTCAATGCTTTTCAGCGCATAGGCGTCGCTGAGCGGCGTGGCGACGTTCGCGATATACCCTTCCGTGGCGTGGAACAACGCGTCAAAGCCCTGATAGGCGGTCAGGTGCGCCGGGATGGTCAGCATCATTTCCGGGTCCACCACGGAGAGCACGGGGAAGGTTTCCGCGCAGCCGAAGCCGATCTTCTCGTTGGTGTCCTCTTTGGTGATGACGGTCCACGGGTCGGCTTCCGTGCCCGTGCCCGCCGTGGTCGCAATCGCCACGATGGGCAGGGCGCCGTTCACCAGCGGCTGCCCCTTGCCGGAGCCGCCGGAGATGTAATCCCAGTAGTCGCCGGGGTTTTTGGCCATGACCGCAATGCTTTTCGCGGAGTCGATGGAGCTGCCGCCGCCAAGGCCGATCACGAAGTCACAGCCCTGCTCGCGGGCCAGCGCCGCGCCTTCATGGACATGGCGGAGCACCGGGTTGGGCAGGATCTTGTCGAACAGCGCGTGCCCGATGCCCTGCTTGTCCAGCATGTCGATGAGGCGATCGAGATAGCCGTTCGCGCGCATGGATTTTCCGGCGGTGATGACGACGAGCGCTTTCTTGCCCGGCAGGGGCGTTGTGGCGAGATCGTTGAAGCTGCCGGGGCCGAACAGGATCTTGGTGGGAATGGAATACGTGAATTTCATATGATTCTCCCTGATGAATGGACGGTGCGAAAGCGCACGGTGAACGAAGTATAGAGTGCTTCACGAAAGCGCGAAGTCAAGGGGGCTGGCCTCTTTTTGTGGGGTGAACCCGACCGGGGCAAGGCGGCGTGCCGGCCTCCCGCAATGGATGGAGAAGGCGTGGGGGCCGCCGCATCCGTCGTCATTCAATCCATGCGGCCCGCAATACGCTGATTTCATGGGCATAGCCGGGAAGCTCATTGGGCGTTTCCAGATAGAACGGCAAGTGCCTCAAGGCGGGATGGTTGATGATCCGCGCAATCGCCTCCAGCCCGATGGTCCCTTCGCCGATGCGGGCGTGGCGATCCTTGCGGCTGGCGAAGGGCATCAGGCTGTCGTTCAGGTGGATGGCGTACAGTTTGCCCAGCCCGACATGCCGGTCGAACTGCTCCAGCACCCCGTCAAGATCGTTGACGATATCATATCCAGCCGAATAGACGTGGCAGGTGTCGAGGCACACGCCCATCTTGTCGCCCAGCGATACCGAGCGGAGGATGTGCCCCAGCTCCTCGAAACGGCTTCCGACCTCGGTCCCCTTGCCGGACATGGTTTCCAGCAGGACGCGGGTGGTCTGCTCCGGACGCAGGATCGCGTCCAGCAGTTCGACGATGAGCGCCATGCCCGCGTCGATCCCCTGCCCCACATGGCTGCCGGGATGAAAATTATACAGCATATGCGGCAGATACGTGTCCAGCGTCATCACGTCCTCGCGCATGGCGTCCCGCGCGAACGCCCGCAGCCCCTCATCAAGGGCACACGCGTTCAGCGTATAGGGCGCGTGCCCCAGAACGGGCGCGAAGGCGTGCTCCTCCATCAG
>ERZ835880.2358-NODE-2358-length-12718-cov-3.875148_pt1 | contig 12718 bp, 10 predicted proteins | sample MGYA00519944_ERZ835880 | MGnify/ENA primary metagenome ERZ835880 (study PRJEB31850, sample SAMEA3708787) | human gut metagenome | biome: human gut; feature: human-associated habitat; material: faeces | place: China | collected 2014 ... | reverse complement strand
GCGAATATAACGGTGCCTATCGTGGTCTGTTGGAACAAGTGCTCCTACCTACTATTACTCCTAAAGAAAACCTGCTCAATTCTGACGTGACTGAAAGTTCGCTCTACGGAAATGAGCATAAGAAATTGAGAGAGTATGCAGAAGATAACCTGAAACTGAAACAATTCCGCAGGGAAAACTTCAATGAACAGAAGAATGGAACCGCTCCATTCGATCATCCCAAGCGTGTGTATGATGAGTTTATCAAAGAAGATTATGTAGTAGCACCCAAAGAAGAAGAGAACAAATAATCTGTACTTAATGCTTTACCTTGTGCCATCGTATTGGCACTCCAGTGCCACCATATTGACACAGTCGTGCCAGTAAGGTGGCATGATTGTGCCAATAAAAAAGGTTGAACAATTATCAAACGCTCTCTCTCATAAATTTTATAGCCGCACCCACTACCTCCAACCCGGGTCACTTCCAAACGGTATCTATTTACCGGATGCACATACACATACATGATTCCCACTAAAAGCAGTAAGACAAAGCAACTAACACCTATTACTTTTTTATTTCTCTTCATATTCGTATGGTTTCAACTCCCAGGTATCATCGTAATAATAAGTGGAAGATCCTCCTGTAGCTATAATTCCCCGTTTTCCGGTAGAAAAACATACAGCTTTCGAGCGTGTGCTTCCTTCGAAATCGGTCAAATCCTCCCCATCCCACAGGTCTGTCAAAGGGTCGTAAATCCAGTAGTTAGAGCGGTAACTGCTTCCTGCAGTCTGTCCTAATCTCAATTTTCCTTTATCTTCCTCTGTGTCCTCTGCGTCCTCTGTGGTGAAATAATCTGTGTAAATCTGTGTAATCTGTGGTGAAACTTTCCTATATTTGTAGCCAAAACAATTTAATATTAATTTCATAGGAATGAAAAAGACAATCCTTATTGCTGCTTTAGGCCTGTTCAGCCTAAGTGTTATGGCACAAGATGCAAAACCTGAAGAAGGTTTTGTTTTCACGACAGTGAAAGAAAACCCGATTACTTCTATCAAGAATCAAAATCGTTCGAGCACTTGCTGGAGTTTCTCAACTCTCGGATTCATTGAATCAGAATTGCTTCGCTTAGGTAAAGGCGAGTATGACCTGTCTGAAATGTTTGTCGTACACAAAACGATGCAGGATCGCGGAGTAAACTATGTACGCTATCATGGTGACAGTTCTTTCTCCCCGGGCGGAAGTTTTTATGATGTAATGTACTGCATCAAGAATTATGGTATTGTTCCTCAAGAGGTGATGCCGGGTATCATGTACGGTGACACGTTGCCGGTGCATAACGAACTGGATGCTGTTGCTTCCGGTTACATCAATGCTATTGCGAAAGGTAAGTTGAGCAAACTGACTCCGGTATGGAAAAACGGACTAAGCGCTATTTATGATACTTATCTGGGAGCATGCCCGGAGAAGTTCACATACAAAGGCAAAGAATATACTCCGAAGACTTTTTCTGAATCACTGGGATTGAACTGTGACGACTATGTATCACTGACTTCTTATACACATCATCCATTCTATTCTCAATTCGCAATCGAGATTCAGGATAATTGGCGCAATGGTTTATCCTACAACCTGCCTATCGAAGAGCTGATGGCTGTAATGGACAATGCTATAAAGAAAGGTTATACTTTTGCATGGGGTAGCGACGTCAGCGAACAGGGATTCACACGTGACGGTATCGCCGTTATGCCGGATGTAAACAAAGAATCTGAACTTTCCGGTTCGGATATGGCTCGCTGGACCGGCCTGACTGCTGCTAACAAACGTCAAATGATGACAACCAAACCATACCCGGAAATCGACGTCACTCAAGAAATGCGCCAAGTTGCTTTCGACAATTGGGAAACTACGGACGACCACGGAATGGTAATCTACGGTATCGCTAAAGACCAAAACGGAAAAGAATACTTCATGGTGAAGAATTCTTGGGGTAAATCAGGCAAATACAATGGTATCTGGTATGCTTCCAAAGCATTCGTTGCTTACAAGACTATGAATATTCTTGTACACAAAGACGCACTGCCTAAAGAGATTGCTAAAAAACTGGGAATCAAATAAACGAGTACCCGTCCTTTATAAATAAAAAGCCTCATTAGCTACAAATAGCTTCTGAGGCTTTTTTAAGCAGTTATTTTCCGGGATTACTCCATGTTATCGAAACAAAAGTAAGACTGCTGTTTTCTTCCTCCAAATAGAATCGACCAAAGAACGGATTTCAACGGTAAACAGTTTTGTTCTATTTTTAAGATTCTACCGTTTGACAGTGGCTATGAATCAAATCAAGCAGAGAATAAAATGCATAAATTAATGCAAGATTATACACATACAGCCCCTTATTATGCATAAATACAAGGAAAAACAGACGGTCTTTATGGTATAAATGCACCCTTGCTTTTAATGAAACGCAGGCTTGGTCGGTGAGAAACGCATCCTTGCTCACCGACCAAGCCAGCGTTCATCGGTGAGAAAGGATTTTTGGGCTGAAAGAAGAGCCATTTCTAAGTTAATTCACTTCAGAATCCATTGATTCTTTATATAGCAAATAGCTATATAATAGGAAAAGAATCAATCATTTACTCCGACTCTGAAAGCAAATAAGTACCAAAAGGATCTTCCATCAGCAAAGCGCTGTCTTTTCGCATTTCCCCGATACATATTTAAGCGATTTTTTATCAACCTCTTGCATACCGGCTCTGATTGACAGCAGGGAGAATGTATAAAACATCCCATTTTTATGTATAGTCCAATTTTAAGCAGACGCAGATTTATTTCTCGCGATATTCCAGCGGAGTCATCTTCACCTTTTTACGAAAGTATTTATTGAAAAAAGAATGATTGTTAAAGCCTAACGAGAAGGCTATTTCTTTCACCGGCAACCGGGTGGTTTTCAATTGGGCCTTCGCATTCATTATAATTATCTCTGTAATGATTGCCAACGGACTGTATCCGGTTGCCCTGCGAATGGCACTTGAGAAATGTGCCGCAGTAACTCCACACTTCTTCGCATAAAACGCCACTTCATGTTCATTGGTATAATGAGCCATCAGCAACTGTATGAACTGCCTGTACAACTCCTGCTCTCTTCGCAAAGGTTCATCGAACTTTTTGCCATAGCGTTTATACAGTTCTTTCGTCCCCTGCAAAAAAATAGCCAGTACGGAACGGATGATCTCTTTATTTTCTAATGAATGTGGGAGTGTATAAGCACGAATCAATAAAAGATATACATTCCGGTATAAGCCGGCAACATCGTCTTGCAGAGAAATGACCGGACTGTTCAATATCATAGGCATAGAGTCCAGCAGGATTTCCACATAATTGCCCGAAAGCATAAAATCGGACGAGAAACCGGCAAAAGAAATACGGGTATCAGACGAAACTTCGTGTATCTGAATGAATGAATTAGGAAGAACAACGATGAAATCATTCTTACGAATGACAATCTCCAGCAAATTAATGGTAGCTCTGACCATCCCTTCCGTACAAAGCACAAAGACACCGGCTTTTATTTTACAGGGGAAATTACCATAGTAGTTTAAGATATCTCCGGTGATACTGTCATCTGCTATAAAGTCAACCGGAAGGTCAAATTTAGGAAAGGATTCGTTCGTTGTCATCGTCAGTTCTTTTTTAGTTTACCAAAAATATCCATTCCATCCGGATTCCGGACAACAAGTTCAAAAATGGTATATTATATCTTACAAATAGAACATTGTTTTCTTCTTTATTAGGATTGTATTTAAGAAAATAGCAAATATAGAATATTGAATCCCAAGAATGGAGCTTGACGGCAGTCACCTATTAGCCGTACTTTGCATTGTTTTAATAAATATGTTGAAATAAAACCTAGAAGAGAATGAGAACTTTAAAAAGACTTTTTTATGTAGCTTGTACGGCTTTCCTCCTTACATCTTGCGAGGAAACCTATAATGACAAGCTATTCTGGCCGGGTGAACTCTGCCAGGAGTATGGCTCATACATCAAACCGGCGAACTTAAACCTGACCTACAGCGGGGAAAAACTCGTTGGAAAAACTGTCGACTTTAAAACAGAAGACAGTGAAAAAGGAACCTTGACACTGAATGACATTATTCCGGGAGAGAAACAAACTCCTCTTCCAATCAGTCTGTGCGAACAGGAAGACTCTTATACATTTAGCGGCAAGAACATCACGATGGGAGGAGCAACCGTGACATACAGCGGTGCCATCACTCCGAAAACAATGAAACTAGATTTGGATGTAGTAATGCCGCAAAGTAAATGGAAGAAAAGTTATGGCATATCCAATTTCACTAAAGGAAAGAAAATGACTGTCACTTACAGCGGAGGGCAATATGTATGGAAAGAAACGAATGAAATCTTAACCGGAGGATTCTATGTCCATCTGGATGACGTGGAACTGACCAAAGCGGGCAGTACACTGTTTTTAAGGATGAAACTGATTCAAAATGCACTTTGCTATTTCATACCGCAACTTCTTCAGACAATCACCCTACAACCCGACGGTAACCTTGTAGCCAATTATACGACGAGTCCTGTTTACATCGGCAGCGTACCGATCAATAACATAGATCCGGATAAAGACGTCGGTACCATCGCAACATTTGTCACCAAGTTTATGATTGGTTTACTGACGGAAAAAGATATCAATAATGCATTGACAGACCGTACGTGGACCGCTTCACCAATTAATCTAATCACCTGGACAGAGGAGAGCGGTAGACTTAAAATAAACCTGAACTTACCGGCAATTATCAGTCTGGCAACCAAGGACGGTGAAACTCCTATCGATTCAGGACTGGTTTCCGGAATTATGGAAGCTCTTGCCCAATCCAATCCTGTGCAACTGAAACTGTTGCTCGGAATCGTGAACTCCATGATCGACAATCCACTACTCGGTATCATAACCAGTATGGATACGGCGAGCTTCCAGCAGGTATTCTACTTACTGACTGAAGGAATTATCTTTCATATAGAAGAGGAAGACGGACATACCCATCTTTACTTAACCAAAGAGTCGACAACTGCTTTCATTCAATTATTGCCCGGGCTACAACCGATAGTGGAAGGAATGTTGCCGGAAAGCATGGCTAACAATACTGTATTTAAAAACCTGCTCGGACTTCTCATGGGAAATGACGAAAACGGTCTGCCGGTTTTATGGAATGCAGCCAATACTATTGACCTAGGATTGGATCTTCTGCCACAAGAATAAACATCAACTATGAATATCAAAAAAGAAAACAATGAAGAAAATATATATTCTAACTTTGCTACTATGCTTCACCAGTCTTGGGAGTAGTTTTGCCCAAACGCTGAAAGGACATATATATGATGCAAATACCAATGAGCCATTGGTGGGAGCAGCCGTTACGTATAAGTTACAGGGTAATCAGGGAGTAGTGTCCGACATTCATGGGGCTTATGAAATCAAACTGCCCGAAGGGGGTGTCGATCTCGTATTCAGTTATGTGGGCTACGAAGATGTACTGATGCCGATCGTAATCGACAGACGTGAGGTAATTACCAAAAACGTCTACATGAAAGAAAGCACCAAACTATTGGAGGAAGTCGTGGTCAGCGCCGGACGCTTTGAACAGAAATTGAGTAATGTCACTGTTTCCATGGATGTAGTGAAAGCGGGTGACATTGCCCGTCAGGCACCAACGGATATATCGTCCACCCTCCGCACTCTTCCGGGAGTGGATATTGTAGACAAACAACCTTCCATACGTGGTGGTAGCGGATGGACATACGGAGTAGGTGCACGCAGTCAGATTCTGGTGGATGGTATGAGTACCCTGAATCCCAAGACAGGTGAAATCAACTGGAACACCGTACCTTTGGAGAATATCGAGCAGATTGAAGTAATCAAAGGAGCCTCTTCCGTTTTATATGGTTCATCGGCTTTGAATGGTATCATCAATATCCGCACCGCACGTCCGGGGTTAGCTCCGAAAACACGTTTCAGCGCATATCTCGGTATCTATGGTGATGCGGAGAATGACGAATACCAATGGAGTGACAAGAGTTTCTGGAAAGAGGATAAATATTCGGTCAAACCAATTCTACGCGGAAATCTTCTTAGTGGTGTGCGTAATCCGATTTACGAAGGATTCGATCTCTCCCACGCCCGTCGTATCGGTAATTTCGACGTCAGTGGCAGCCTCAATCTTTTCACCGATGAAGGATACCGCCAGCAAGGATATAACAAACGTTTCCGCATGGGAGGTAACCTAACCTATCACCAACCGGACATGGGAATGAAACTGTTGAACTATGGTTTTAATATCGATTTCCTGTCTAATCAATATGGTGACTTTTTTATCTGGCGTTCACCGACAGAGGTGTACAAGCCCTCTCCTTTCACCAACATGGGCAGGGAAGATAATAATTTCCATATCGACCCGTTTGTCAACTACGTGAATCCGGAAAACGGTACGTCACATAAGATCAAGGGACGTTTCTATTATAGTGCCGACAATATCGTACGTCCTACCCAGGGAGCATCCATCATGGATATTCTGGGCAATATGGGGACAGATGCCCAAACGATACAGAATATTGCAGGCGGTGATTACAGCTCGCTCTATCCGGCATTGGTGGGAATCGGTTCAGGACTAATCAATGGTAATCTGGAAGACGCCATGAATGGAGTATTCACTTCATTAGGCAATATCTTCCCTAACGCGACAACTGCCGATTATTGTGATCTGATTTCCTGGGTGATGGACAACGGACTACCCAGTGATTTGGGAGGACTGACGAACGGACAATTGCCTGGTGACCTGATTCCCTGGGTGTCCGACGTACTCAATCCTTCACGAAACACTCCTAAGACGCAGACTGATAAAAGCACTAACTATTATCTCGATTATCAGTTCAACAAGAAATGGGACAGTGGCGCACAAATCACTACCGGAGCCACTTATGAGCATGTACGGTATAATTCGGCCATCATGGACGAAGTCTACAAAAGCGATAACATAGCTGCTTTCTTCCAGTACGACCAACGTTTTTGGGATCGTCTAAGCGTATCTGCCGGCGTACGTGCCGAATACTATCGTGTAAACAATCACCATCGTGAAGCAGAAACAAAGATGTTCGGAACTAAAGTTCCATTCCGCCCCGTGTTCCGTGCCGGATTGAACTATCAGTTGGCAGATTACAGTTTTATCCGTGCCAGCTTCGGACAAGGTTACCGTAACCCGTCCATCAATGAGAAATACCTGCGCAAGGATATCGGAGGAGTCGGCGTTTACCCGAATCTGGATATCAAACCGGAAAAAGGGTTTAATGCGGAATTGGGATTCAAGCAAGGGTATAAGATTGGCAATTTCCAGGGATTTGTAGATGTTGCAGGATTCTATACGCAATATAAGGATATGGTCGAATTCCAGTTCGGACTATTCAATAATGCGGACTATACGATGATTAACAGCATCAGTGATGCCATCCGGATGATAACCGATGGTCAAGGTTTCGGAATCGGAGCACAGTTTCATAACGTATCGAAAGCACAAATCTACGGAGTGGAAATATCAACAAACGGCGTTTATAACTTCAACAAGAACACAAAGTTGTTCTATAACTTAGGGTATGTATACACCGAACCCCGTGATGCGGATTATAAGGAACGCAATGATGCGGAGGATCTTTATACTGATCCTCTTCAAATGAAAGAAAAATCTAACACCGGAAAGTACCTGAAGTATCGTCCGAAACACAGTTTTAAAGCGACGGTAGATTTCCAGTGGAAACGTATCAATCTGGGTGCGAACGTTGCCTGGAAGAGTAAAATCCTCGCAGTGGATTACCTGATGATGGATGAACGGCCGAAAGCACAACTCGACTTGATGGATTACGTTCGCGGCATCGCTTTCGGTTATTCTAAAGGAGAGACTTTGGCTACTTATTGGAAAAAACATAATACGGACTACGCCACTGTGGATATGCGCCTTGGAGTAAAAGCGTCCAAAGAGGTAGCTTTTCAGTTTATGGTCAACAACTTGTTAAATAAAGAATATAGCTACCGCCCGATGGCAGTTGCCGCTCCACGCACGTTTGTTGTTAAGATGGATATTACTTTCTAAATAACTTTTAGAATTTACAACCGATTCAGAAGCGGCTGCACGATGCAGCCGCTTTCTTTTTTTCCGCATCTGTCATCATTTATCTATATATTGCGTATCTTTACCCCGCGAAAATGAGAAAAAACAGTCGATAAAATGAAAAAACAAATCCTACTTATTGCTATCTTATTATGTACAGCCTTTGCACAGGCACAAGAAGTTTTTGTAACCGCAGATTTTGTAAGTAGCTACATCTGGCGTGGTATAGACAGCGGCAATGCAAGTGTACAACCCTCGCTCGGCCTCAACTGGAAAGGCCTGACCGTCTATGCATGGGGTTCTACCGAATTTCGCGAAAAGAATAATGAGATAGACTTGTCATTGGAGTACGAATACAAAAACCTGACTCTCTACGCCAACAACTATTTTACCCAAACAGAAGAAGAACCTTTCAAATACTTCAATTACAGTTCACATTCCACGGGACATACTTTTGAAGTAGGAGCCGGGTATATGCTTAGTGAGAAATTTCCATTATCAGTCAGCTGGTACACCACCTTTGCCGGAAACGACTACCGTGAAAACGGAAAACGTGCCTGGTCCAGCTATTGCGAATTGAGTTATCCGTTCAGCGTGAAAGATGTAAACATGAGTGTCGAAGCTGGTTTTACCCCTTGGGAAAGTATGTACTCCGACAAATTCAATGTAGTCAATATCGGATTATCCGCAACGAAAGAAATCAAAATAACATCCAACTTCTCTCTGCCCATATTCGGAAAACTAATAGCCAACCCCTATGAAGAGCAACTTTATTTTGTATTCGGAATTACGTTGTAGATGATTCTTACACTCAATTATTAACTAATAAATTACCCCCATGAAAAAACACTTTCTTATTTTCGGAGCAGGCCTCCTTCTATTAAGTGCCTGTAATTCGGTCAAAGCACCGGAAGCTATCCTGCCCATTCCCGAAGCCAAACAGGTAGAATGGCAAAAAATGGAAACATACGCTTTCGTACACTTCGGACTTAACACATTCAACGACCGCGAATGGGGATACGGTGATTCCGATCCTAAAACATTCAATCCTACCCGACTGGATTGCGAGCAATGGGTACAGACCTTTGTGAAATCCGGCATGAAAGGAGTGATCCTGACAGCCAAACATCACGACGGATTCTGCCTGTGGCCCACTCAACTGACAGAATATTGCATCCGTAACACCCCGTATAAAGACGGAAAAGGCGACATCGTTCGCGAACTATCAGATGCCTGCAAGAAGTACGGCATTAAATTCGCTGTTTATCTGTCTCCCTGGGACAGGCATCAAGCCAACTATGGTTCTCCCGAATACGTAGAATACTTCTATAAACAGCTCAACGAGCTATTAACCAACTATGGTGATGTTTTTGAAATCTGGTTTGACGGTGCCAATGGCGGAGACGGCTGGTATGGCGGAGCAAAAGACAGCCGTACTATCGACCGCAAAACTTATTACGATTATCCGCGAGCCTATAAGTTGATCGACGAGTTGCAACCACAAGCTGTTATCTTCTCGGATGGAGGTCCGGGCTGCCGTTGGGTAGGTAACGAAAACGGATTTGCAGGAGCTACCAACTGGTCTTTTCTCCGTGCCGGAGAAGTTTATCCGGGTTACCCCAAATATCGTGAATTGCAATATGGCCATGCCGACGGCAACCAATGGGTAGCCGCAGAATGTGACGTATCCATCCGTCCGGGATGGTTCTATCATCCGGAAGAAGACGACCGTGTGAAAACAGCAGATGCATTGACCGATCTGTATTACCGTAGCGTAGGTCATAACGCAACATTGTTACTCAACTTCCCGGTCGATCGTGACGGACTGATTCATCCGACAGACTCTGCCAACGCCGTAAACTTCCACCAGAACGTACAAAAGCAACTGGCACACAACCTATTGGCCGGACTTTCTCCCAAAGCATCGGACGAACGGGGAAAAACATTCTCTGCAAAAGCGGTAACCGATGGTGAGTATGATACTTATTGGGCTACCAATGACGGTGTCAACTCTGCCACAATCGAATTTGACCTGCCTCAAACGGAAAAGATCAACCGCATGATGTTACAGGAATATATACCGCTGGGGCAACGTGTCAAATCATTCGTTGTAGAATACAACCAGGAAGGCGAATGGCTTCCGGTAAAATTGAATGAAGAAACGACCACTATCGGATATAAACGCCTTCTTCGTTTCGAGACAGTCACCACAGATAAGATCCGTGTCCGTTTTACAGATTCGCGAGCTTGCCTCTGTATCAATAACATAGAAGCCTATTATGCAGGAGAGACTTCCGATACATATACTGCAAAAGCAGAAGAGTTGAAGAGCTATCCGTTCACGCTCACCGGAGTAGATACGGAGGAAGCACAGAAATGTATGGATAAAAACAATCAGACCACCTGTTTCATCAACGGAAATACATTATTGATTGATTTGGGAGAAGAACACACAATTACCTCCTTCCATTATCTCCCCGACCAGAGTGAATATAATAAAGGAATAATCAGCTCTTATGAAATCTCTGTCGGCACGGATAGTAATGCTGTCAATCAGGTAGTAGCCAAAGATGAATTTTCCAATATAAAGAATAATCCGATTCTGCAATCGGTTTACTTTACTCCGGTAAACGCCCGCTATGTTCAGTTGAAAGCAACACGGATGATACATGATAGTAAACCGATGGGACTGGCCGAAATCGGTATACAATAAAATAAGTAACTGTCATTTTAACACTTAAAGAGAATAAATAGCTGTATCTCTTGGCTTCTCGAATAATTTATATAACTTTGTTCGTAAATAAAAAGCAATAAATATGAAACGTCCACAAATTGTAGAACGAATACGGAAGGCTTTAACACAGGTGGCACCGGAAGCTCAAGCCATTTTATATGGTAGTGAGGCACGTGGGGATGCCCGTCCTGATAGCGATATTGATTTATTGATATTGGTTGACGGTAATAAATTGACCGTCAAAGAAGAAGACCGTATCATCACTCCGCTCTACGATATAGAAATAGAAACGGGAGTGCAAATAAATGCACGTGTCTTGCTGAAAAAGATTTGGGAAAACCGTCCCTTTTGGTATGAATGTAATGAAAGAGGGGATCGTACTATGAAAGAACAATTAAACAGGGAAAATATTGAGGCACTGTCAGCTTACCGTTTTCTACGTGCTAAAGAAACGCTGAAAGAAATACCCTATCTAAAACAACAAGGCTATTATAATACGGCTGTAAACCGTCTTTATTATGCCTGTTATTATGCAGCAGTCGCTCTGCTTATTAAATCCTGGTACCCATGCAGGTGTCAAACAGATGATAGGATTGCATTTCGTCGCTACCGGTCGTATGTCACGTGAATTGGGACGTTGTTTTTCCCTACTTTTCGAACGTCGGCATAGTAGTGATTATGATGATTTTGCCTATTCAAGCGAGGAAGAAATAGACGAATTGATGCCTAACTAAAGCAACTGACTTTATTGGAGCCATCGAAGTTCTGCTGAAGGAGTCAAACGCTTGAGTCATGTTATCATCACTCTTACGCTCATCTTCCAGGAAGCAAGTATCTCATCTGACAAATACCCGCATTTCATATGCTTTTCCCCTATTGTTTATGTGTCTTTGCTTAATAGTTATCAAGGGCTCACCTGTGTGAACAAACAGGCTATCAGTTGCAAACAAATATATCCACATACGTAAACAGCTTTGTTCACATGGGTGAGCCCTTGCAAAGCATTAGAGCTTAACAGAAGAAACATGAAGCGCTAACGTATTACTACTTAAGAGAATACATAATAAGAACAGTTCATTTAAAACAAATATAAAGCTATGGCAATATTATTCGATTGGTATGAAGACCCGAAGCCTTCAGACAAACAGCAGGGAGAAAATGAAAATACCCTGCATCCGCGCATCAAATACAACGGTTCCACAGGGACGGATGTACTGCGCCGGCGTATTCAGGAACGTTGCTCACTGACAGAAACAGATGTCTCTGCCGTGCTCGACGCTCTTTCGCACATCATGGGACAGGAATTGGCGGAGGGACGCCAAGTACATCTGGACGGCATCGGCTATTTCCATCCTTGCCTGACCACCACGGAACCTGTGACGATAGGCACCAAACGGAAAGCAACTAAAGTGAAACTGAAAGCTATCCAGTTTCGTGCCGACCAGACATTGAAAAACGAATTTGGCGTGCTTAAAGTGAAAAGCCTTAAAGGGGGACTGGATTTCACCCAACTGACGAACGAGGAAATTGACCTGCAACTGACAAAGTACTTCCGGACTCACCCATTTATGCGGAGATATGACTTCCAATATCTTTGTGGAATGGCAAGAAGCACAGCCATGCGACATATCCGGCGTCTGCGCGATGAGGGTAAATTGAAAAATATGGGTGGAGCGATGCAACCAATTTACGTACCAGAAAGCGGTTATTACGGTAATAATGAATAGATTAGTGTAAAAACGAGATAAGATTAGTCAACCCAAATCAGGACGAATCAGGGTGAGAGTAAAAAGTTACCCTCACCTACTCTCACCTTTACCCACACACCTGTAAC
>ERZ835880.2354-NODE-2354-length-12734-cov-3.451850_pt1 | contig 12734 bp, 15 predicted proteins | sample MGYA00519944_ERZ835880 | MGnify/ENA primary metagenome ERZ835880 (study PRJEB31850, sample SAMEA3708787) | human gut metagenome | biome: human gut; feature: human-associated habitat; material: faeces | place: China | collected 2014 ... | reverse complement strand
ATGTTTCGGAGTCCCGCAATCAAGACGAAGGCTGTTCCTTATCGGATATCTTGATCCCCGATGCGCCGGGAAAATATTACCTGTCTTCGGCGCAGGTGGAAAAGCTCTTGTACAAGTCCTCGGAGGGCCGCAAGGCTCCCGTGTCTATGACGCAGACGGAGTAGCCTGTACTCAAACAGCCGGGGCTGGCGGTATGGGTGGGAAAACCGGATTATACCTGGTGGGCTTTAACCGGAAAGATGGGATCGTCGGAAAGCGGGATACAGCAATTCCGCTGAACGCCAGCGATTTCAGAGGAATCAACCGGAACCAAACACAAAACGCTGTGCTGGTAGACCTTTGCAGCGGGCATCCAAAGCAAACGGACGCTGCCCGCTGTCTCACCGCCCGGTATGGACAGACCACACTGTCCAACCGTAAAGGCGAGCGCTCCGGTGTCCTGCTCATCAAGGAGGCGACTAAAAAGGGGTACAAGGAGGCTCAACCCGGCGATACGGTGGATCTCGGTTATGCAGGTAGCAACACCCGCCGCGGGCGCGTTGGGCGTAATATTGCCCATACATTGGAAACCAGCTGTATCCAAGGGATCGTGGAAAACGGCGGGCGCATCCGCCGCCTCATGCCCCGCGAGTGTCTGCGACTCCAAGGCTTTGAAGAATGGCAGATCGACCGCATCCTCGCCATCCAGTCCGACGCTCAGGCCTATAAGCAGGCAGGCAACAGCGTCACCGTCCATGTCATTGAAGCCATTGCGCGGCGCATCCGGGCAGTAGACGAGGAACTGAAAGAAGGTACCGCCGCATGATTGGAATAAAGGATCAATGCTTCGGCGTGGAAGTTGAAATGACCGGCATCACCCGCAGGCAGGCAGCCCAAGCGCTGGCCAATTATTTCGGCACCGCACCATATTACGCAGGCGGCGGATACGATAAATGGTGCGTAAAAGACACCGAGGGTAAGGTGTGGAGCATCATGAGCGATTCCAGTATTGTTACGGAAATGAAAACGGAAAGCGGGTATATACGCACCGGTGACATCGAATACCGGGTCGAGATGGTAACGCCCAAACTCACCTACGTGGAGCTGCCCAAGCTGCAGGAATGTGTTCGTCAGGTGCGCCATGCCGGGGCCAAAGTTAACAGCTCCTGCGGTATCCATGTCCATGTGGACGCCGCCAATCATAATCGCCAGTCCTTAAAAAACCTTCTGAGCATCATGTACTCCAAAGAGGACATCCTGTTCAAGGCACTCAAGGTAGATCCATATCGAATTAATGACTTTTGCCAGAAGGTCCGAGAACCCATGCTAAAGGAAGCACGCAAGCTCTCCTCGGACGAAACAAAAAATCTCACGGCGCTGGAAAGTATCTGGTATGAAGGGGATGTTCGTAGTCACCAGCATTATAACTGGACCCGCTATTATGCCCTGAATCTGCATTCTGTGTTTTATAGAGGAACCGTTGAGTGGCGGTGTTTCAACTCGACGCTTCACGCAGGCAAGGTGGCAGCCTACGTCAATCTGAGCCTTGCCATGTCTGCTCAAGCCATTAACCAGCGCAGCACAGTCATGCGGAAAACCCATAGCGACAACGAACTGTTTACCTTCCGCGTCTGGCTGGTGCGGCTGGGACTCAACGGTGACGAGTTCAAGAATACCCGCAATCATCTGCTGGCAAATCTGGAGGGTGATCGGGCTTATCGCTATGACAAGGATACTTATGAAACCAATAAAAAGAAGAAAAAATCCAGAGAAATGGAGAGGTGAAGCCATTGAAGATACAGATTGAAGAAACCGTCTATGAGGGAACGGCCACAGAGATCATGGACCGTTTGCGGAATCAGACCTTCGATCCCACAGAGTTCCCTGATATTGAGAGCTATATCTGGTTTTTACAGAGCAATGTCATCCGCACCACAGGAATGGACTGCCCGCTGCCGGAGGGAGACACAGAATCGCAGGCACGGACCACGTTTTGCCATTTGGATAAGATTGGCGGACTCACTCTGCTGGAGGACTGATATGGAAGGTTGGCTTATATAGTCATTAGCTCGGTTCATTGCAAAATAGCACCTGGCATGCCAATGAAGATGTGTTCCTCCCAGCTAAAAGGCAGATTAGGACGTATCAGCACACTTAAAATTATGCACCATCAAAATGCCTTTGCAAATAAAACGCTAACATGGAGTCGGTGCGCTTGTTTTTGGGGTTTGACTATTATATGATGGGAATAGGCTAAAAACACGAGGGGAGGGCTATTTATGACAAATAACGAGTTAAACGATTATATTCTCCATTATATAAAAGCAGATCGGACCCACAGTGCAATTATGCTTACCGCAGGATGGGGAACCGGAAAAGGCCACTACATTAAAAACAAACTTATCCCTTTTTTAAGTCAACAAGAGCACGGAAATATTCAATGCATTATTGTTTCCTTATACGGTCTGACTCAATTATCAGAGATTAGCAAAAGCATTTATATCGAAAGTCGCCTAAAAATATTCATGCCTGGTTCGGAAAAGAAGACAGCAGTGGGCCTAACCGCTAAAACGATTCTCAAAGGAGTCTCTGGGGCCCTCGGCATTAACTTTGAGATGGCTGAAGCGGATCTGGCCAAATTATACGACTCGATAGACCTTTCTGGAAAACTGCTTATTTTAGAGGATCTGGAGCGGACACAAATCAATATTCTGGAAGTCCTCGGGTTTGTAAATAGTCTTGTAGAACAAGACAATGTAAAAGTGCTGTTGGTTGCCAACGAAAAAGAATTAATCAAATATAAGCCTGCCGAGCAGTCGCAAAAAAGCACTTACTCATACACTGCGCAAACGCAGCCGAAGAAAGAATATACGGAAGAAACACAGCGCTACCTGGCAGCAAAAGAGAAAACGATCAACGATACTATCCTTTTCGCAGGAGATCTCCCATGTGCACTCAGGCAAATCATGGGAGATTTTGATAATCCTGTACTTTCCCAATTTATAACAGAAAAGGACATAAAGGTCTTGTGTACACATGTGGCTGAGCGGAATGTATATAATCTGCGTTCGTTTATCTTCGCCTGCCAAAAGTCTGTTGATTTATTTCAGCAACTTGAATTGAAGCCTGGGGAAAATGATTTGGACTTTGCTGCAACAATATTCCTTGGCATTCTTAAATTCACTCTCAAGTACAAAAAAGGCGAAATTCCACGCTGGGAGGGAGCTCAATCATTCTCCGCACAACTTGGTAGTTCTAAATATCCGTTGTTTCGGTTTTGCTATGATTATATCATGCGGCAACATTTTGATACCCGCTGGGTTGAAAATGGGAGAGCTGATTTAAAGCAATACCGCTTGTATGATCAGGAAAAGTCATGCAGAGATGAAGATTTACAGGTATTATATGAGTACCACCTACATACGGAGAAAGAGGTTCGTACCGCCGTCCAAAACATCACAACAAAACTGGAGGACCCTGAGTTTTTCGCCTTTCAGGAGTATGGGCGACTGGCATATTATCTTATCAGCATACATCACCTGCTTGGCTGTGATATAATGCGCGCTAAGGAATTATTGGTGGCAAACCTCTATAATAAATATAGAAATATCAGGCCAGAGTTTATTTTCACAATTATGTTGGATGAAGATAGTATCCCTAAAGAAGTCATCGAGGAGTATGAGAATCTGTATCAAGAAATGCTAACCTCTCTGAGTGCTAAGGATGAAACAATTTTTGACTTTGACTATCGACCGGAAAGTATAATTTCATTGCAAGAAACTGTCAATAAAGACGAAAGCATCATATTCCAAGATGGCGCATTTGCGGCCCGACTGGATATGGGCAGGGTTGCCGTAATGCTTCAAGAATGCACGCCACTTGAGATGGATACATTTCGATATATATTCTATTCTCTCTATCATATTGGCAATATTCGATCGTTTTTAGGTGGAGATAAAGCAAGCATCGAACAGCTATACCAACATGTTATGAAGTTGAAAGAATATAGTGAGTACGATAAAATCCAAAAACTGCAGATTGATTCTTTTGAAAAATGCCTACGAGATATTTTGACCCGGCTATAAGCAAAATCGGAGCAGGCAATGGATTCACGGCTATCACAGGAAACTCCGATTTCTAAAGAAGCAGTTACTTTCTGGGATCTCTTTTATACCTATCCGCCCCGCAGCCGCAGAAATTTTCTTTCACGGTGGCTAACTTTGATTACACCGACCGTATATTTACACTTGATGCGAGCAGAGAGAAGGCACCGTCTTATCATTTCTAAGACGGTGCCTTGAAAATTCAGAACAGGATCCTGCTCGGATCAATTTTGTCCTTCTCTGTGATAGGCCGGATCCCCCGGCACGGAGTGCCCGCCGCGATCACGCCTGCGGGTACATCGCGGGTAACGACACTGCCCGCGCCAATCACGGAGCCAGCCCCAATCGTCACGCCGCCACAGATCGTGGCGTTCGCCCCGATCCAGACATTGTCCTCCAATGTAATAGGCGCGGAAGTCCCGATGCCATGGCTGCGCTGCTCTGGATCGATAGAATGGCCGGAGCAGGCCATGCAGACACCCGGCGCGATAAACGCGCCTGCCCCGATGTGGACCGGAGAGGTATCAAGGATCACGCAGTTATAGTTGATGACCGCCAGTCCGTGGGTGTGGATGTTGAATCCATAATCACAGTGAAAACTTGGTTCAATAGCAGTCATAGGGTGGCAGGTCCCCAGAAGTTCCCACAAGATCTCTCGCCGCTTTTCCTGTTCATCAGGCGATGTCTGGTTGTACTCCCAGCAGAGCTTTTTGGCGCGGCGCTGTTCGTTTACCGGGATATTCTCAAATCCGCTCGCATATGCAGCGGGGCTTTTCATAATCTCAAGTACGTTCATGTTTGATTCCTCACTCTTCCTTCGGAGAAGGATTTTCTTCCTTGGCGGGAGCATCTTGCTACGTATCAGTGATTTTTTGTACCGCAGGAATCTCAGATGCTACTTCAGCAGATAATTTAGCTGTTTGTTGAATCCCTTCTAAGTCCAGTTTGGCCTGAAACTGCAAGGCCTTTGTCATAGCAGGAACATCAATTTTTGAAACAACCTCTTGAACTTTCATTAATGCAGGGATGTCCAGATCCAATGTCTTCAAATCGGCCAATGTTGCTTGAAGATTTTGCTGAGATTGTAATATGTACGGTGTATAGATTGCAGATAAAGGAATCGCAGGAACCTCTGTTAGATTTGCCGTGATTGGGACTTGTAAAAGTTCTGCAGTAACATTGGCATATTGTTTCAGTGCCGAGGACAAGGCCGAATTATAGTCTTGGTTTTTAATTTCTTCTGCTGGAGTCTCTGCAATACCAATGTTTTTTCCAATTTCGATATCTAACTGTTCATTAACTTTCTCGAACAATTTCTTTGAAGCACGAAATGTCTTAGCGTCGATATCATGAGCGTGCATAACATCGTTGCGGTAATCTTTGACCGTTACAAATTTTTCTCTCAATGCAGGTACAGAAGCCTCACCTATAAGTTTATCCCAAATCGTATTTTCTGAGAGGCCCTCTATTACAGACAGAAGTTCTTGCCGCGTAAATTGCCATGTCTTACTATTCACAATCGTTTTTACATCTTTGACAAACTGTGCATCGGCAAATAGCAAAGCAAAAATTTCGCCCAGATCCTTACTCTCTAAATCTCTGATGTTTGCAGCAGCTTCGTCACCCTTATTCAGCGCACTTTTAAGGTATAGAAGTTTCCTTAATTTTCTCTCAAATTCATTGATAAATGGAAAGAGTGATTTGTTATAATATGCTGCGCAGCCGTTAGACAGAACCGTAGGCTGATAATTGCTCATAATATATTCATTGACTTTGGAAAGAAGATTGGCACCTTCTTCGTTCTCGCCTGGAACAAAGTATGTAGCAATCCAACATTCCGTGTTCTCAATTCCCTGCGTTTCAGCAGTAACTTTTTCTGGTCGATATTCTTCGACCTCGCTTCTCTTCTCATTATCAATAAACAAATATTCTTGAACCATAGGCGTATATGCTCCCCCACATTAGTTCTCTCTTTATCCGCGTTGGGCATAATGAATTTTACCATATTTATGTCAGCCGTGAAAGGCAATTTTTTATAGCATAGAGTTTGAAAAGTATGTTTTCTGTCTCTCCGGCATCCGGCGCACCTCCCCCTTTGTTTCTGACGATCAGTATACCACGCCGCGCAGAATCGAACAAGCGTTTGTGCCGAATTTTGCGGTGGAATCTTGTGGAAACCGCCGCTTCCCAAAACCGGCTCTCCATGCTACAATGATGCCTGTTTGTGTGAAGGGGTGCTTGAGAGTGTTCTATACGATGGAGGAAGCGGCTGTTCTCTGCGGCTTTCTGGAGCTATATTTGAATCGGGACAGCGTAGATGCAGCAGTACGAAAGAAATACGAGAAGTTCCGACTTGGACTCGTGCAAGAGTCTCTGGGGCGGGATGATTATATCTGGGCCACCAAGGCGCTGAGTTTTCTCCGCCCGCACTGGTGGCAGGACTATGAAGACCAGCGCGCACTCGAAAATGCGCTGCTGAAAACCCAGACACTGGCTTTGAAAGCAAAAAATTAACCACCTTATCGGCAGCGGCAGTCTCAGACTGCTGCTGCCGCTTATTTTTGAAAGGAGTATGTCCTATCAGCAAAGAAACACTCAAAATTCTCGTGGTGGAGCCGATGACTCCGCCCGCTGTGCAGGAGATCGACGGGAGCCTCGAATCCATGCAGAAGATCGTAGGCGGCACGATTCAGGCCGTTTATGCCTTCGATGAACCCGTTTGCATTGTCTGCAACGACGAAGGAAAGCTGCTGGGCCTTCCCATGAACCGTGCCCTGACTGATGACCACGGAGTGCCGTATGACTTTGTCTGCGGCACTTTTTTCATGGCCGGAGTCGGGCGCGAAGATTTTATCTCCCTGACGGAGCAGCAGATCGAAAAGTACCAGAAGAAGTACACCAATGAAATGGTGTTCTCGGTTCCTATACGGCCCGAGCCTCACAAAAATCATCCTAAGAAGGAGAAACACAAACATGAAAGATAACTGTATTTTAACTGCCGAGTCCGTCACGGAAGGCCACCCGGACAAACTCTGCGACACAATTGCGGACGCCGTGGTGGACGCCTGCCTGAAGCTCGATCCCACGGCCCGCGTGGCCTGCGAGGTCATGGCCACCGCGAGCAAGATCATCGCGGCCGGTGAGATCACGGCGCCCCAGCTCCCGGACATCCCCGCCATCATCTGCAAGACCGTGCAGCGAGCCGGATATGGCGGCAGCGACTACGAGGTCGAAGTCATCACCCATGAGCAGAGTCCCGACATCGCAGGGGCTGTCAAGGGCAAGCAGGATACCGGTGCGGGCGATCAGGGCATTGTATATGGCTATGCCTGCGATGAAACACCGGAGTTTCTGCCCCTACCTGTCGTGTTTGCCCACCGCCTGACACGCATGCTGTCTCACGTGCGTGTACTGGGGATCGTGCCGGAGCTTCGCCCGGACGGCAAATCCCAGGTGTCAGTGGAATACGAACACGGACTCCCCAAGCGCATCGCCGCTGTCGTGCTGTCCTGCCAGCACGAAGAGGGCGCCGATCTCGACGCCCTGCGCCGCGACCTGATGCAGTACGTCATCCTGCCCGCGCTGCGGGAGCTTCCTCCAGACGAGCACACGAAGATTCTCATCAATCCATCCGGCAGATTTGTGAAGGGCGGCTTTGAAGCAGACACCGGTCTCACGGGGCGCAAGCTCATGGTGGATACCTACGGTGGTCTCGCGCCCCATGGCGGCGGCGCGCTATCCGGCAAGGACGGCACCAAGGTAGACCGCAGCGGCGCCTACTTGGCCCGCTACATCGCCAAAAATGTCGTCGCCGCAGGGATCGCCAAAGAATGCACTGTCAGCCTCGCCTATGCCATCGGAAAGGCCCAGCCTGTCATGGTGGAGGTGGACACCCACGGCACCGGCAAATTTACCGACGATGCGCTGGAGCAGGCAATTTGCGTGTTGTTCGACCTGACGCCGGACGGCATGATCCGCACGCTGGGGCTGGACAAGCCCATTTTCCGCCGATTCTGCAACTACGGACACTTCACCCATGAGCAGGCTCCGTGGGAACAGACAAGCATGGCAGAGCCTCTGGAGTGTGCCTGCCGCGCCAAGGAAGCCGGGGTGTCGCAGCGTTGAAGCACATTGCATCCTGTTCCTTTGGCAAGGACTCCCTTGCCACGATCCTGCTGGCGTTGGAGCATGGCGAGCCGCTGGATGAGGCGGTCTACTGCGAAGTGATGTTCGACAAAACCATTTCAGGCGAGGTGCCGGAGCACCGGGACTTTATCTACAACACCGCTCTCCCGCGGCTGGAACAGATGGGGGTGCCGGTCCGCGTGCTGCGCTCGGACAAGACCTATGTGGACCTGTTTACCGGGCAGGTCACCCGTGGGCCGAAGAAGGGGAAGCTGCGCGCATTCCCCATCTGCGGAAAGTGCTATGTTCAGCGTGACTGCAAGATCCGCCCCATCCGCCAGTACCAGAAAACACTGCCGCCCGATACGGTACATTACATCGGCATCGCCCGAGATGAGCAGGAACGCCTGCTACGCCTGACCGGGCCGCAGGTGTCCCTTTTGGAAAAGTACCACTATACGGAAGATGATGCCAAGCAGCTCTGCCGCAAGGCGGGGCTGCTGTCGCCTGTCTATGAGTTTACCAATCGCGGTGGCTGCTGGTTCTGTCCCAATGCCAAGAAGAAGGAATTGCGACACCTCTATGACCACCATCCAGATCTCTGGGCAAGAATGCTGGAGCTGCAGGCGCTCCCCGGAAAGGTGTCTGAGAAATTCAACCGTGCGGAAACCTTTTCGGACATTGATGCCCGGTTCCGCGCAGAGGGCACGCAGAAGAATGCCTTCGAAATGGCAGCGTAAAGGAGAAATGAAAAATGAGCAATTCAAAATACGAGATCACTGACATCGCCCACAAGACCTATCCCTTCCTCCACCGCATTCGTGCTTTGCAGGACATTGGCGATTGGGCAAAGGCCGGAGACCTGGGCGGCTTCGTGGAAAGTGAAAGCAATTTGGCTGTTGACCCGGATGACGCTGCCTGGATCTTCAATGACGCGATTGCCTGCGGCAGCGCCTATGTGGACCAGGACTCAATTCTGATGAATGACGCCATTGCCTGCGACAGAGCCTATGTGTCCTATGGCTCCGCTCTGTATGGTTCCGCCCGCGTGGAAGATGACGCATATCTGAGAGGCGCATTGATGTATGGCCGTACCCGCGCATCCGGCTGTGCGCAGCTCCTTTGCGGTGCTGACCGTGCGGAAGGACCGCTCCTCTCCGGGCATTGTCAGGTATTCGGGACTGTGCGCGGCTGTTTGCGCTTCAGCGGTTCCATTATTGTTCTGCCCCACGAAGAGATCTCCAACGACTTGAAAGATATTACGGTCCACATCTCCGATAGCGGCCGCCGCGTCCTGCGCAGTAAGGATATGGACATCCTCAAGCCCCAGCAGGAGCAGTCTCCCCAAGCAAAAAAGCCGAAGAAGCGAGGGATGGAACGATGACGCGTTATGAACAGGAACTCAGAAAGCTGTTCGATGGCAGTGACCTTATGGATCGTCCGCAATACTCCGGTCGTGTCTGCGTAGGCGAACTTGGTAAGGATCTGCGCGTGCGGGCGGAATTCTACTCTGCCCATGTTGCCGATCAATACGACGCCATCCGCCTCACGGTTCTAAACCGCAAGGAGGGCGTGGTAGACCGAACGCTGCTGCAGTTCAAGGACGTGTGGGGCAAGAAGCCTGTCCCCAGCAACCCGAACTTCCGCAGCGGCGTCATGCCCCACCTGTGGGATGATCATGGCAATGTGGACTGGTATGTCTATCATCCCAGCGCTGCGGATTACGACTCGCTGCGTCAGGCCATTGGGCAGTATCTGTCCATGTTTCGGGAGCGAACGCCGGAATGGGCGCAGGACGGCCCGAAGCTGGTGTTTATCTGTGCGCCGCTGCGGGGCGACGTGGAAAAGAACATTGAATTTGCCCGGCAGAAGGCACAGGAGGTGTTCGCAGACGGCGATATTCCCATCTGCCCGCATCTGCTGTTTCCGCCCATCACGGACCCAAAACACCCGGAACAGGACAAAAAAGTCAAGGAGATGTCCCTGCGGCTTTTGGAGTCCTGCCAGCAGCTCAATGTCTACGGACCCATCTGGACAGATGACATGTGGAAGCATATTTACCGCGCCGGCGATTTGGGCATTCCCGTGATGACGGATCAGAAAGCCATTGGCCGGACGCCGCCCCGGCGCTCCGGCAAGAAGGAGCGATAAGACATTGGATCAGGAACGTCAAAAGCCGTCCTGCCCTCTTATCGGGCAGAACGGCAACATTTTTAATCTCATGGCTCTCGCCAGCCGAACGCTGCGGCGAAACGGCATGGCCGACGAGGCAAAGGAGATGCAAAACCGCATTATGGGCGGCGACTGTCACAGCTATGAAGAAGCGCTGAGAATCATCAGCGAATACGCGGAAACGGATCTATCCCCCAGCATCCCCGCAAATAACAAAAAGAAGGAGAATCCAACGCATGAGCGATAATCAGAAATGGGAGATCATCCACGGCGACGCGCTGAAGGTGCTGAGCGGCTTTGCCCCCGGCACCTTCGATGCCATTTTGATGGATGTCATGATGCCGCAGCTGGACGGCTATGAGGCGACCCGCGCCATCCGCGCCCTTGACCGGCCCGATGCCGCAGCGATCCCCATTTTTGCGATGACGGCCAACGCCTTTACCGAGGACCGCCGCCGCGCCTACGAGTCCGGCATGAATGAGCATCTGACCAAGCCGCTCGAGCCGGACACACTCCTGCGCACCCTTGCAAAATACCTGCAGCGGTGACCCGCCTGCAGCACCAAGGCCCTCCCCGGGTGGGGAGGGCCTTTTTCATCGGTTCTGCCGGCGGAAGGCGCTTGGCGACATGCCCAACGACTTTAAAAATACGCGGTTGAAGCTGCGGATCGTGCCAAAGCCGCATTGCTCCGCCACCTGGGTGACCGGGATGCTGCTGCCCTGCAGCAGCATGGCCGCATGGCTGACCCGGTACTGGTTTACAAAATCCTGAAAGCCCGTGTGCAGCCGCTGGTTGAAATACGCCGACAGATAGGTATAATTATAACCAAGGTCGCGCGCCATCTGCTCCAGCGTCAGGCTGCCGGTATAGTTCTGCTGCACATAGTTGATGATGCGGGCCGACAGGTGGGCGTCCGCATCCTGCTGGGGGCGCGGGCGCAGGGGGCACTGCTCCAGCGCAGCACCGCAGATCATGTACAGCCCCGCGAGCTTTTTGCACCGGTTGTTGCCCTGCCAAAGCAGCTCCATCAGGGGCGCAGCCTCAATGCGGAACACCGGGTTTGCAAAGGCCCGCTGCCCCAGCTGGGCCGAAAATTCCGGCACCCAATCGTCAGAAAATATCCACAGCACACTTTGGGAGGCCCCGTTTGTGTGGTAGCTGTGGATCTGGTCCGGCAGCACCAGCAGGGCCTCGCCGGGGTGGATCTCAAAGGTATCCATCTCCAGCGTACAGGTCAGCGTCCCGGCCTGCACGGTCAAAAATTCATAGCTGTGGTGCAGATGCGCGGGGAAGCTGAAATTGTGGTCACGCTGGCAGTAGAGATACCCCCGCCGGTCCGAGCGCTCGGCCTCGTAGATCAGCATTGTACACACTCCTTTTCGACGCAAAATCCAAACTTATGTCTATTATTTTATACACTCTTTCTTGCCAGTGCAAGGGGGTAACAGGTAAAATAGTCTTAAAAAGGAATTCTGTTTTCAAGAAGGAGCAACCGCTATGTATTACATCGGCATTGATCTGGGCACCTCCGCCGTCAAGCTGCTGCTGATGGACGAGACCGGCCGGATCGACAACATCGTCAGCCGTGAGTACGGTATCGCGTTCCCCCACCCCGGCTGGAGCGAGCAGGAGCCTGCCGATTGGTGGGACGCCGTCTGTGACGGTATCCCCGCGCTGCTGCAGGGCTTCGATGCCTCTCTGGTCAGGGGCATCGGCGCAGGCGGCCAGATGCACGGCCTTGTCGTGCTGGATAAGGCCGACAAGGTCATCCGCCCCTGCATCCTGTGGAATGACGGCCGCACCCAGAAGCAGGTCGATTACCTGAACAACGAGATCGGCAAGGATAAGCTGAGCCGTTACACCGCCAACATCGCGTTTGCCGGCTTCACCGCGCCCAAGCTGCTCTGGCTGCGCGACAACGAGCCGGAGAACTTCGCCCGCATCGAGAAGATCATGCTGCCGAAGGACTATATCAACTACAGGCTGACCGGTGTCCACTGCACCGATTACTCCGATGCCTCCGGTATGCTGCTGCTCGATGTCGAGCATAAATGCTGGAGCCGCGAGATGCTAAACCTCTGCGGCGTGCGCGAGGCGCAGCTGCCCAAGCTGTTTGAGAGCTGGCAGCCTGTCGGCACCCTGACCGCCGAGGCCGCCGCCGGGCTCGGCCTGCCGGCCGATGTCATCGTCTGCGCCGGCGCGGGCGACAACGCCGCTGCGGCAGTCGGCTGCGGCGCGGTGGGCGGCGGTAAGTGCAATATTTCCTTGGGCACATCGGGCACGGTGTTCATCACCAGCGATACGTTCGGCGTCGACAAGCAGAACGCCCTGCACAGCTTCGCCTTTGAGGGCGAA
>ERZ835880.2351-NODE-2351-length-12741-cov-3.174681_pt1 | contig 12741 bp, 3 predicted proteins | sample MGYA00519944_ERZ835880 | MGnify/ENA primary metagenome ERZ835880 (study PRJEB31850, sample SAMEA3708787) | human gut metagenome | biome: human gut; feature: human-associated habitat; material: faeces | place: China | collected 2014 ... | reverse complement strand
CGCCGATACCGCCGCCTGTATGACTCTTGGCATTAATCACAATGGACATGGGGACAAGGTTTTCACCGGCCGGTCCAATAACGGTAACGGATGCGTTCGGAGAAGTTTCCTGGCTAATCAATTCATGGGAGCGGCGTGTCCCTTCGCCCCAGATGTGCCCTGCATTGCGGATTTGAACGTCATCGTTGTTGATGTAGATATAAACAGGTTCTTTTGCCTTGCCTTCGATGATGATGAAATCGTAGCCGGCATATTTAATTTTTGCACCGATATCACCGCCCAAGTGAGCACTTCCGACCATATGTCTCGGATAAGTAGTCGGGTACATCGTTGTGATAGATGTTCTGCCGGAGCAGACAGCGCCTGTACCTGTCAGAGGTCCGGGAGCGATAACGAGTTTATTGGCCTCATCGAAAGCCTGAGTCTTAGGGGGTACTTCATCCCAAAAGATCTTATAACCGAGGGCAGTACCGCCAATCCATTGCTTATCTGTCGGAACTGTAGATACTTCACCTGTAGAGAGATTAATTCTGAGACCCTGACCGGTCCAACCGTATTTTTTTGTATCAGACATATGCGTAACCTATAGAGAAAATCAGCCGTGACAAACACCGCATTGGTCGTTGTTGTTCTGGGGCAGATAGCCATGCTGCGGACTGCGGTTCGGTTCTTTGGAACGATCAACCCAGGGAACGTAGCGGATAGCTTCTGTCGGGCAGGCTTTTACGCATTTCGGATCGCCGTCGCAAAGGAAGCATTTGCTGGCGACATTTTTTTCAACGTCAAAGCTCATCATGTTCCACGGACAAGCTTTTTGGCAGAGACCGCAGCCAATGCAGATTTCTTCGTCTACATAGCGGGCGCCAGTCTTCGGATTTACACGAATAGCACCTTGCGGGCAAGCGTTAGCGCAAGGAACCGGGTGGTCGCATTGACGGCAAGTGTCTTGGATACAAATCGGGTCAAAACCGAAAGCACCGTTATTAGGGCTGACGAGGGCCGTGCCTTGCGGACCGTACCACATGTTGCGGTTAATCTTGATTCTGGCAAGCTTGGGGTCGGCTTTTCCGTCATTAAATTCCGTACAGGCTAATTCACAGCGCTGGCAAGTTACACAAAGGCTCGGATCTGCAATGAGGATGCCTTTTGGTGCTGAGAGAATGATATAGGGCTGGGCGCCTGTTTGGGCTTTTACGGTATTCATAGCAGCCATTGCAGCGGCAACTGTCGATACCTCTAAAAAGCCACGACGGGTAATATCTAACGGCAAACGTGCCTTAGAGAGCAGTTCTTTAAGATCTAACATTAAAGACTCCGTTGATTGCAAAGTAAATGGGGGTGCTTATTCATTAGTTCGCACTAATGAACTTATGGTTTTCGAAGGGGAGCAGATTTATAAGGATTCACGTCCGGAAAATGGACGATCCTCTTAGTTTGGAGGAGGGAGAGAGAAAGGCAGAGTCGCGTTTTGCTTTACGAGTGAGCAAAACGATTGAGAGAGAACTTGTCTACCGGTAATTTTTCTATTTATCCGGGCGGAAAGCATTTTGAGCTCCTTGCTACGAAACCATTAGTTGGGGCGAAAGAAATTGTTTCGTTTCATTTCGTTTCAGAGTATATCCCTAAGAATTAACCCGATTAAAGATCGTCAAATTTTGCAATAATCACTCAAATACGCTATCCGCTCATCCGAAAGGATGAATATAACTGCTGGGAATCAATGATTTTTAACACTTTGTTATAAATATTTTGTTACACCCAAATTGAGATCTATTGTTGGATTTTCACAAAAATACATCAAATTAGCACGCTAAGTTATTGAAAAGAATGTCTATGTATGCGCAAAAGCTGTAATTTTTGACAATTATTGGACTGTATTGTGTCGGAGGGTTCACTCGTCAATAAACCGGTTCTTACCTCATACGTTTTCATGAGATTTCAAACATTTTTTGGAGCTTGAAAGGACCCTATTGCGGCTTTGCTGCGGTTTCGATAGAGTTCCTCTGTTGCCGCTGATATTGATTGAAGAAGTACAAAGGTGTTGAGATAAAAATAGCCAATCCGGCAATCAAGAAAAAGATATACCCAAGGCTCGCCCAAACTCCCTTTGAGAGAATTTGTTCCGGAGGAACAAATCCGCACAAAATAGAAATAAAACAAGTAACGAAAGCAACCCCTGACATCAGGCACAATCCAACTTTGCCGCCGGGTACTTGATAAGAACCTTTCTTATCGGGATACCGCAGCTTAAGCCGAATAGCAGCTGCAAACATCAGAAGGTACATCACCATATAGAGCTCTCCGCAAAGAGCTAAAAAGAGCCAAAAGGCGTCTGACACGGACGGCATTACCAGCACACTCAAAGCCAAAAATGTGGCACATCCTGTCTGAAGAATCAGGATGCTGGTTTGCATACCGAATGAATTCCGGGTCTGCCAGTACTTAGGCAGGTAACCTTCTTGGGCTACTTCGAGAAGGCCGCGGGAAGGTCCGTTCATCCACGTTACGATGGAAGCGAGAGCACCGTAGGCCAGAAAAGCACCAAGGATAGGAGTGAACCAGGAAAAACCAAGAGCCTTAAGCATGGTGTCAAAACTTTGACATACGCCCGCAGACATGGAAAGCTGAGTACCGGGGACCACTAAGGCAACGGATAAAGCTCCGAAGATCGAGAAGAAAAGAATAATAAGAGAGGCCAAGAAGATAGCTCTCGGAAAGGCCGATGTTGGATTCTTCATATTGGTCACGTGAACGGAACTCATTTCCATACCCGCCAAGGAAACCATCATGCCTGCCAGCAGCATCCACTGTTTTGGAGTGGACAAATCGGGAATAAGGGCAGCGCCTCCGTTAAAAGGGATCTGAATTGGTTTGTCGGTGAGAATATAGGCGGATGCAATCGCTATAAGAAAGAAGCCGGGAATGATTGTACCTACCAGCACGCCGGACTTGGAGAGAAAAACCGAAAGCCTCATGCCTCGGAAATTCAGAATCGTTGCAATCCAAAGAATGGCGATAGTGGTAAAGAAGATGTACCAACGATTGTGCGCGAGCTCAGGACTGAAGGTGTATGCCAAGCAAGTTGCCACAAAAGTCGCGGCTGCGGGATACCAAGGCAAGTTCTGAACCCACTCCATAAAGATGGCAAGGAATCCGTATTTGGGGCCGAATGCTTCACGCACCCAAACAAAAACACCGCCGCGTTCCGGATAGGTACTAGCTAACTCAGCCGAAACCAAAGCCGAAGGAACAAAGAAACAGACAGCGGAAGCAACGAGGAAAAAGATAATATTCCAACCGTACTCTGCCATGCTCGGCAAATTTCTCAAAGAGAAGACCGAACAAACTGTGAGCATAGCCATAGCGCCGATGCTCATCGTAAAACTTGTTTTATTTCTCTCGGTACCGCCCACGGCCTTCCCTCCCACAACTTTCAACTTCGGACTATAGCCCCATGATTCGAATGCAGATTTCTAAAGATCCCAAAACAGAACTATTCCGCTTTGACGTTAGATATATTTAATTTTTATGAGGAGGCAGAATCGTCCCATGCATGTCGAACATTCAGAATGAAGTCCTAAAAAATCGTGTTTTATATCAAAAAGTTGGAGTTCTTTAACAGAATTACACCCCAATTCGTTAAAGATGGTTGCGAAAAGCCAAACCTTGACCCAATAAGTTACATCGGTTTACTTCTTACGAAAATTTGATGAACCGCAAAAGACCTATTTTTGAAATTGAGAGCCTCATACATTTCTGAGCTATTTGTATTCAAATTTTTTAGAACCTAACAAAAGGTACTTTCTTGAATAAATACATAAGAGTTTTTAACAACTCTCGGGCACGAATTGGCCTCAGCTAGACGCTTAATTCGATAGGTGTGTAATTTGCTTTTTGATGTGCGATACCAGGAAGATTTTTTTCTTGGCTCGTCTCCGTGTTTGAAAGGAGTTGTAAAAATCAATACTTGTGCCCAATTTAAGCACTTGTTTTATTTTTTCTTGGAAGTAGTCACTTTGTACGTAATGATTGTCGTTCTCGATTTATCTCCTCAAAATTTAATTTTTAGCTAACCCACCAACTTTCGAACCTATCTAGATTTGCCATTTTTATCCTTCTTCGGGCTATGATTTGCCTCAAATTATATAAATAACCTTAAGCCTGAGATAAATGTATATACATGCACGTTCCGTATGCCCGAAAAGCGGCAGAAATAAGCTCGTCGCTGCCATAGCCAGCGCGCTCGTCGCCCTTCCTCTTGGAATACCATCTGATGGGTACTCCGCCGACTCAAACGTTGCCTTCCCAGCAGACGACGCCCTAACAATTTCTGCCACGTCATATACGGAGGAAGAGGGGGGGGTACAACGCTAACGCCCATACCTAAACAAATAACAAAAAAGAAGTATAAAAGACTCCCGGATTTCTCCACTGAAAGATGGGCATTGTTTGTCACGGATCCGGAGTGGAGCACTTTGAGCGGAAAAGCTGATTACAGCTCTTTGAGCGAACCTGCATACGGGAATTCCCAACTCTTCATTACTGCCACAAAGAGCAATATGGCAGGGGAAGATGAGTCAAAAAGATTCTCGATTTTCGGTGCTTACTATGACGGAGACAATAAAAATGGAACAAAGGATGGTACAGATGGCCTTAAGCGTCAAACTCCAACTGAAGACCAACGTAAGCTTTTAAGCCAATACTTTAGCCAAAGGACTCTTTCCCTTACACTCGAACCGGGCAAAGAACCTTATACCCTGTATGTTTCGGACGTTTTCGGGGCAAATAATGACTTTGCCGGAAGAGCTGTAAGTAACACAGCTACGCCTAAAGACAGCGATTTCGTAAAATCCAATAATAATTCTGTTCTTATTAATCTACAGAACAATACTTTGAACTTCAAGAGAATCAAAGGAGGCAAAGGAGTTAGCTGGAGAGAGCTCACCGGCGACAATAATGTCAAGCCTATTACTCAAGCCTCGTATAACCTAGTTGTAATAGAAGGCGCAGAAAATTCTCAAAAGCAAATTAATCTTATCGGTGTTTATGACCAGCAAGCAGAGGGAGGCACTGCTTCAATCAAACCTGTAGACAGAGAGTTTTACTTGAATCCCTCCATTTTCGGAGGAGATGCCCTTCAGGCGGATCACAATATTGTCTTTTTAAAAAATGTTAATACAGACGGGATCGCCCGCAAATTCGGCATTGTGGGAGGTAGAGCTCAAGACGGCACTGCAGTAAATGGCTCGACATCCGTTGGGGCAGACAGCCGAAACAATTTAGTCTTGATTCAAAACTCTATTATTGGGGTTGATGGGGAAAAGAGCGAAGGTACCAATGTGTACGGGGGCCTGGGCTACGCTTCTGCACAAAATAATGCTGTAGTCATAGACAACACCAAGATCTTAGGCAATGTTTCGGGAGGCTTAAGCTTCTTAGATAATGTAATGTTCGACGGCTCTTACCATAAGTTTGTCTATGGTCCAAAGATTTCTAGTGACGGTTTCAATGCCGATCAAGTCCTAAGATCCTTTAACAAAGGTCTGACCGAAGACCATAACAGCGTCTACCTTAACCAGGCTGTGCTCGAGGGAACCTCCGCCGTCTACGCAAGCTCCGGTGGCCTTATCAAAACAACAGACGACAAACCCCAGGACTATATATATTTTGTTGATTCTAAACTTGTTAACCTGAGAAGAGGTACCGTTTACTTAAACGGTGCTAATCGTGCTTCTTCAATTTATGCCGATACGGTGTACTTTGGTAAGGTATTTGATTCTTCTGGGAAAAAGCTTTTAGCTGACACCTATACTGATGCTAAACCTCTTACGGTCACCTTCGGTCACAGTCTCTCAGAGTCATACATCCGAACCTCCGCCGGTTTCCACTCAACGTTGACACGCTTGAATGAAGACCAAAGTGATATCACACACGGAAAACACAATTACTGGACTAACGTTGTAGTGAATTTAGGCGATGTCACTACAATTAATGGTGACGGCAAGCATTTGGATACTACCGTTCCTGTCTTTGAAAAAGAGGTGAGAGATGGAAATTCATATGCTGTCGCGAAAGACACGGTATTTTCCCTTCTCGCCCAAGACAATGTCGGAGGCTCAAGTACCTTCCTGGCAATTTCTTCGGGTTACCACACGGACTCTGATGGGAAAATTCTTGACAACACACCCGTCCGTGCCCTCAACCTTAATTGGTCTCGTATTCTTAAATATCGTCTCTCTTACGCCTCCGGAGGAAGATACTCGGAACCCGGGACTGAAGAACCGGAAGCCCCAGTCGGCCAAGTTGCCCCCTCATATTCGAATGCAGCTGTACCGCTTCCGCGGCTTCAAGTCTTCCGGGGAGGAGAGAACATTTTTTCTCCTTCCGAAACTTATGTTTGGGTTGATAAAAAAGGGAATTGGTACAAAACTCAAAAAGACTATGAGGATGGGGTAAACCAAATCTCAGACAAATTCGCTTTTCTTAAGGAGGTTCAGACTCAAACAGCAGAATCTCCCGAGATAAATAATGTAGTCATTCAACAAAATGGGAAAAATGTTGCAACGGCTCAATACGCTCTTCTTCCGTACCTCAGTGTCGGAGAACTCTATGAGGTTAAAGAAGAAGACACCGACGGACGCGTAAAAAACTTTAAAGGCCATATCTTCTCTTTGACCCCTTTGCTGAAGACAGACGCCGATCTATTTGTATCAAAAAATAATGTTGACGGCACCTCTAATATTTTTAAGGGAAATTTTGATGAAACCCAGCTGTACTATCGCGACGAAGACGGTAATTTCTACGAAGAAGTAGCTTCAGCCGGAGATATTGTAAGCGTCAGCAATCTTTCCGGAACCCATCCCGAAGCCGGTGGTCTTGCCTTAGGTTCGCGTCTTATGAGACTCGAGCTCTTGGACCAGGTGGTTCTGAATGGACTAACCGGAGATCAAACTGACATCTCTACTGATTCCTACACCGCAGAGATGGTTCTAACGGGCAACGGAGGAATTTATATTCCGGCGTCAAATACTGTTTTCATCGGAGGAAAGGACAAGCAAAATTCTTTCTCTGGTAAGACAGAAGTCGGAGCAGCAGGAAAGCTTTCCCTAGTTGCTACCGAAGCTCTAGGAAAAACCGAAAGTGTTGTACTTGGAAGTGCAGCTACTCTTACCATTTCCAAACGCACTGATAATCCGACTGACACTTCTCAGACGATAAAGAATATCAGTGGAGCTGACGACAAAACCTCACTGGTTATAGAGGAAGGTAATTCTCTTAAACTTACAGGATCTGCTGAAGCAGGCCAAATCGGAATTGTCAGTGGGGCAGGAAAAAATCTAAGCATTGAAAATACTAAATTTAAAATCTTGTCTAGTGGCACCTTCTCCGGTTCTACCAATCTGACTGCATCAACCTTAACGCTTAATAAAGCCGACAGTCTGGGAACAAGTGCCGTCAGATTTGACAATAAGCCAACAGTTATTTTTGAGTCTCCGGATGTAACCTCGGACAATAACAATACTTTCCAAGGTGAGGGTTCCCTGCAGGTAAATGGCGGATCCCTGACTTTGGCCGGAAAGTACGCTGATTTAACCCCGACCTTTACTGGCGGTCTAACCCTTGAAAATGCCACAGTCACAACTAAGAATGATAACGGTTACGGTTGGAAGAGAGTGGGTTCAGGCGATATTGCCTTAGACGGCACCTCTTCTCTCACGGTCTATTATTCGAACGTTCAAGAGACAACCGGTGCGTCTTTTGAAAATAAGAAGCTCTCAGGCAGTGGAACTCTGAGCCTCATTAACTCCGGGACAAGTCAGGATAGGTTTAATTTCGGATCTCAGAACAATTCCGATACTTTTACCGGAACTCTCGCTCTAAGCAACATCGGCATTTCACTTGACGATAAAAATGCGACCGCAATGGCAAAGGCTTCACTGGAGCTAGGTGATAAATCCACGGCTATTCTCACTGAAGCATTTACAACTACGGGAAAAGTGACATTTCTAGCCGGTGCCACACTGGATTTTTCCTCTGTTGAAACTCACCTTGGGGCCAAAAAAATTTCCAACACCATTACCGCCTCCAAAGGATTTGACTTTTCAAATTCTCCTCAAGGGAAAATAAAAGTTAACCTCAGCGGTAAGGTAGGCACAGGCGATGCCTCTTTGGGTTTGCCTCTATTAGATCAAGACAATGGTCCTGTAAAACTTTACTTTGGATTCGGCAATGTCACTGGAAGTTTGGCCAATATCAAATTAGTCAATGCCGATGGAACAGACCTAGACTTAGGATCACAAAAATTCGACTATGAAAATGGGACTGCTGAGTTGACCTACTCGTGGGGTCTTACCGCCGATGTCACCGACTCTCCTCTCTTCGGCACCTCTGAAGGTTTTGGATTAGGCTACAAACTCACAACCGTCAACATCAATAAGGACCAGACCTTGGTTTTAGGACCTGTCGAAAAAGGTAACGATTCCACTTTGTCGGCGACATTAACCAGCAGCACCGGAAGCAACAGCACAGTTAAAATTGTTGGTGCTCTAACCTTTGATAACAGTAGTAATAACTTTGATAGTGCACTGATCATTAGCAAGGGATCTTCTCTGACAGCCGTGGCCGGAGCCCTTGGTCAGAAAAATGAATTGTTTGCATCCGAAGTTTCGCTTGAAGATGCTTCCACACTTACTCTCAAAGATGGTTCTCATACCATCGGAAGTCTCAATACTGCTAGCTCCAGCACAGTTGTAATGAATGCAGCCACTGAGCTGACGATTAGAGGAGACTCTACAGTTGAGGGAACCTTGAAAGGTGGTAATAGCCTTAATTTTGAAGGAAAAGATGGCTCGGTACTAGATGTCACCATCTCCTCTTCTAACGATCAATTCAAGGCACCTGTTTCTTTGAAATACACTTCCCTGACGCTTGGGGAGGTATCCTCGCTCGGAAGTTCTACCATTGAGCTGGGTCAGAACAGCACGGTTCAATACCAAGGCACTGATTCCTGGAGCTCTTCTAACATCTTCGAAGGAACAGGAAGCATCGTTTATCAAGCACAAGACAGTGAAGCCAACATTTTTACTTTTAATGAAAAACAAGGAGAGTTTTCGGGAACCCTCGTGCTTCAGCAGGCACACATAGAACTTTCTGATAAGCAAAAGCAAAATGTGACGGCATTACAAAACGCCACGTTAAAGCTGGAAAGCAATTCTTCCGCACTGGTAATAGGAGAGAGGAAACTCTCCCAACTTGAAATGTCCTCCGGCTCAGTGTTGAAGTTAGGAGAAGTTGACTTAGTCAATCAAAAAGCCGCCGGCAGTCTGCAAGTCAATAAATTAGGAGCCATTGACGGCCAGATTAGCCTCGACGGATTTACGGCAAATATAAATGATGAATGGTCAAAACTTCTTGATTTGGATGAAACTGCGTATACCACGTTAGTTAGTGGTCCTAAAGACACCTCAACTTCCAATCCACAGTTCACTTATTCCGTGGTTACTGCAGAAAAGAAACTTGAGCTGGCTAAAGGTGTTGAGGGAACCTTCGACATCGACTACTCAGATACAAAAGATGAAAAAATCGGTGCCTTCGTTACTTCAATCCTCACTTTATTGGATGTACAAGAAGAAAAGACCGTAACCTTTAAAAAAGGCATTGGTGCCCAAGGTGATGATTTTTCGGCGGGTATCCTCGGTGAAGGCACAATTATTATTACGGATAATCTAATCTTCAATGCCGCTAAAGGAGCTACTGAATTTAAAGGGAAACTAAAGGTTAATTCTGACAGCTCTTTGACTTTACAAAATGCAGAGGGCTTAGGAACCCAGGGTAGTCACGTCTCTGATATCGAAAACTCTGGCACTATCAATATTGACGAGCAGACGTACGCCAATAGAATTTCCGGAACAGGGAATTGGAACTTAACAAAAGCTTCCTCCTCTAGCCTACATCTGGTTAACGCAGGGGGAAGCATCGGCAATTGGAGTGAAGGAACTTCTTCATGGATTCAGGGTACCCTTGGAGGCAACGGCAACATTCTTGTGGATGAAGGAGCTCTCAGAATCGAAAGTTCTAATAAAGACCTAAAAGGGAAATTAGAGATTGGTTCTCAGCAAACTAAGGCTGAAGTTAAGCAAACTAAGGCTGAAGTTATTTTGACGAAGACCGATTCTGTCGGGTCAATGGCTATTGAAATTGCGGAGGAATCTCTCCTGACCTTGAAAGGTTTAAATGGAAACTTTGACAATGTTTTGACTTCCACTAATGGCAATGTCCAAGTCACTTCAGGCTCTGACCTCACAATTACTCACAGCGACGGGTTCCAAGGAAGTTATAAAATAAACAATGGTTCTACACTTTCTTTCGCTGAACTTACCGGCTTTGCTAATGCAACCAACGTCAGTGCGAATGTTGAGAAAGGATCCTCCCTTCTCTTGAAGTATGACGAAGAATGGGAATTAAAGAATGTCATCTCCGGCGGTGGAACGATTGCTATTGGAGCAGGAAATACTGCCCATCGAATAATGTTTACAACTGATGTCGCTCAAACGATGGGAGAACAATTCTACGGTGACATCCATGTTGAAAATGCTTTTGTCGATCTCACGGCAAATGCCCAAGCAGCCCTGACCCGAGGCTCACTTGTCTTAGATAAAAACGGAAAAGCCCTAATCCAAGTCCCCTCAAGCGATACTCCCTACAAAATCGGTGGTCTGAGCTTTAACGGAGGAACATTGGATGCTTCGAATGCTATCGTCACTCCGGGCAAAGCAGATGCCAAGACCTTATTGAATATCAGCGGCTATCTCGAATCCGGGGACAAAACAGGCACGCATGAGTTAAAGCTCTCCGGCACAGGCAAAATCCAAGTTGGCCTATCCGAAAGTGCCGTCAACTCTCAAGACAGTTACTACGAGGCCATTAAAGACTTCTCTTTACTTGACCAAGACGAAGGTACCCTAAATGGCGTTCTTCATGCAAAAATTGTCGGACTCTACAATGAAGATACTTGGAAGAACACATCACTCGTTGTAGGCGACCTTGACAAAAACAAACTGGTCAGCGAATTCTTTGATGAAAGCGGAAATGCACGCCAAATCGAGGACAGCACACACAAGCTTTATTCTGGTGATCAGGAAGATCAAAACCAAATAGGGACAGGACACTATAACTTCAGTCTCTCAGCCTTTACCTCTGAACAATCCGCAGAAAAGGCAGGTATTTACGTCGGTTACGGTCTTGTCGGCGTAGAAATTAAAGGAGGTAAGACTCTGACCTTAACACCGGGACGATTAGCCGGTGGAGATACTTTCTCTGCATGGATCAAAGACGAAGCCGGTTCAAGCGGCAACCTTGTCATTGCAAAAGGCCAACAAGAAGGAAATATTATTCGGCTGCAAAATAGTGCCAATGCTTACACAGGTACAACAACCGTTACTCAAGGCATGAAGCTTGTAGCTGCGACAGATAGCGCTCTTGGCAAGACAAGTGAACTCATCCTGGATGCCGGTTCTTCATATGAACAAGCCGCCGGAACAACTCAAACTATCGGAAAACTCAATCAATCCGCCGGACAAAGCTCTGTATTCGTGGATAAGAATGCTGTTTTGACTCTGGCTAAAGGTGGGCTTTCCAACGGACATAATGCCCTGACAGGAGCCGGCACCCTTAAAGTCGAATCTGAGACTTTGCAGGTCTCGCACTCTAATGCCGGACTCACAGGAAATGTGGAAATCTCCAACGATGGTTCCGTCCTTGCTTTATCCTCCCAATCTTTGGGCTCTTCGGACGTTACTCTGGAAGAACAAGGCAGCCTAACCTTCAAGGACATTGCTGACGGCTCCTCCGTCTCCAACACTTTCCATGGAGCGGGCTCGATCAATCTGTCTAAGTCCGATATAAAGTTCTCCAAATCCTCCACTGGATTTACAGGAACAATCATTCTTGACTCTCCTTCCCATCTGGCTGTGGAAAAACTTGATGCTTTAGGAGCCTCAGAGATTAAGAATGAAGGTACTCTGCACTTGAACCTTGACGCAGATGAAGGATGGAACGAGGTCGCACTGGTGACTCGTTCAGCCGGAAGCAGAAAACTTACCGGCTCCGGCAATGTCATTAAGACAGGAAAAGGTGTCCTCACGCTTCATTCGAATTACGCTTCTGAAGGCACAACCACCATCGAACAAGGCGGAGCAATTTCCGGAACGGCAGAAGATCCTTTAAATCTTGCCGCTTCCTTTGATGTCCGAAAAGGTGCCTATTTACAAGCTTTCGGTTCGATAAACAACCTGACAAATGCCGGTACCGTTTACCTTAACGGCATTGATGCAAAGAAGACCACGGAAAGTAAGCTGACCGTAAACGGAGATTTTGTCGGCAACGGCGGTACTTTAGTATTTGATGCAGATTTGGCTTCAGATACCAACTCGCATCAGAACACTCTTCTCGTCAAAGGAAACGCAACAGGCAACGGATTTATTCGGGTTAATAACTTGGATGGTAAAGGGGCTCAAACTCAAGAAGGAATAACCTTAGTCAGCATCGAGGGCAACTCTAATGTCAGCTTCTTGCTCGACGGGGCACCCAAAGCTGGTGCCTATGATTATCTCTTGATGAATTCTGCGGACAATAAACGCTGGTACTTAAACTCTGTGAACCGACGCGTACGCTCTGAGGCCGGTTCGTACATCGGCTTAGCACTAGCTGCCGAACAGATGAATATGCGCCTGCACGACAGAA
>ERZ835880.2340-NODE-2340-length-12811-cov-3.386014_pt1 | contig 12811 bp, 6 predicted proteins | sample MGYA00519944_ERZ835880 | MGnify/ENA primary metagenome ERZ835880 (study PRJEB31850, sample SAMEA3708787) | human gut metagenome | biome: human gut; feature: human-associated habitat; material: faeces | place: China | collected 2014 ... | reverse complement strand
CACAGCCGATCAAGGATTACGGATATAAGGATAAGGAAAAAGTATTGTACAATGGCTTTTGGCGTCGTTTCAAGCTGGAGAAGAATTTCCCGGAAATCACTGGTCGAAAGATCGTGGCTTACTTTAACTTCGAAACGGCCAAAGATCCCGAACTGGTTGTAAAGGTAGCCTTGTCGGCAGTCAGCACGGAAGGCGCTGTAAAGAACCTGCGTGCCGAGGCTTCCGGAAAGAGTTTCGAACAGTTGGCGGAAGCTGCACGGACAGACTGGAACAATGAACTGGATCATTTCGAAATAGAAGGTACACCGGATCAGAAGGCGATGTTCTACACTTCGCTTTATCATACCATGATTAATCCGTCCGTGTATATGGACGTAGACGGTTCCTATCGCGGTCTGGATCATAACATACATCAGGCGAAAGGATTCACTAACTATACTATATTCTCACTTTGGGATACATATCGCGCGGAACATCCGTTCCTTAACCTGGTGAAACCGGAACGCAATGCGGATATGGTGGAATCAATGATCAAACATGAACAGCAGAGCGTGCATGGCATGTTGCCGATATGGAGCCTGATGGGAAATGAGAACTGGTGTATGAGCGGTTATCATGCTGTGTCTGTGCTGGCGGATGCAATAACCAAAGGAGTTTTTTCAAATGTGGATGAGGCATTATCGGCGATGGTTAGCACATCTACGGTACCTTACTATGAAGGTGTAGCCGATTATATGAAGCTGGGATATATCCCGCTGGACAAGAGTGGTACGGCAGCTTCCTCTACGTTGGAATATGCATACGACGACTGGACTATTTATCAGACAGCCTTGAAAGCCGGTAATAAAGAGATAGCGGATACTTACCGCAAACGTGCTCTCAACTATCGTAACATCTATGATACAAGCATCGGTTTTGCCCGTCCCCGCTACAGTGACGGCACATTCAAAAAAGAGTTCGATGTGTTGCAAACTTACGGCGAAGGCTTTATCGAAGGTAATTCATGGAACTTCTCCTTTCATGTACCGCATGATGTGTTTGGTATGATCGACCTGATGGGAGGAGAAAAGACATTCGTACAGAAACTGGACGAACTCTTCTCCATGCATCTGCCGGAGAAGTACTATGAACATAATGAGGATATTACGGAAGAATGCCTGGTAGGTGGATACGTACATGGCAATGAACCGAGCCATCATGTACCTTATTTGTACGCATGGACCTCCCAACCGTGGAAAACACAGTACTGGCTGCGTGAAATCCTGAACAAGATGTATAAGAATGACATCAACGGACTGGGTGGAAATGATGATTGCGGACAGATGTCGGCATGGTATCTTTTCTCTGTGATGGGCTTCTATCCGGTTTGTCCGGGTACAGACCAGTATGTCCTTGGTGCTCCCTATCTGCCCTATCTGAAGCTGACACTTCCCAACGGAAAGACACTGGAAATCAAAGCGCCGGGCGTCAGCGACAAGAAGCGTTATGTACAGTCACTGAAACTGAACGGCGAGTCTTATGATAAAATGTACATCACACACGAGGATATCCTGAAAGGAGGCGTATTGGAATTTAAAATGTCGGCATCGCCCAACAAACGTCGTGGAGTATCGGTGCAGGACAAACCTTATTCATTAACTAATGGAATCAATTAACAGCATCAATAAATAATCAAGAAAAGAATATGAAAAAGAGACATTTGGTATATGCAATTGCCCTGATTGTGGGCATGGGAGCTTGTGCGGCAAGTGCGAAGAAGCAAGCCGAAGCAAAACCGGACGTATGGAAAAGCTACAATGTAGGAACTGTCTTGTTCGAAGATAAAGCTTCGGAAACAAAAGGTTCGGACATTTATCACCGGATCATTCCGGATGCGGAGTCTTATATCAAAGAGCAGGCACGCACTGTATTGGCTACTCTTTATAACTCACCGGAAGACAGCATAACTCCGGTGAACAAGATACATTATACACTGGAAGACATCGAAGGAATTTCTGCCAAAGGCGGTGGTAATGGAGACGTTACTATCTTCTACAGCACACGGCATATCGAGAAATCATTTGCGGAAAACGATACGGCAAAGCTGTTCTTCGAAACGCGTGGGGTACTGTTGCACGAACTGACACACGCCTATCAGCTGGAACCGCAAGGCATCGGCTCTTACGGAACCAATCGTGTATTCTGGGCATTTATTGAAGGAATGGCAGATGCCGTACGTGTAGCCAACGGCGGATTCGACGGACCGAATGCCCGTCCGAAAGGAGGAAACTACATGGACGGTTATCGGACGGCAGGTTATTTCTTCGTCTGGTTGCGCGACAATAAAGATCCTGAATTCCTGCGTAAGTTTAACCGCAGCACACTGGAGGTGATTCCCTGGTCGTTTGACGGAGCTATCAAGCATATCTTGGGAACGGAATATAGCATAGATGAACTATGGCATGAATATCAGGTTGCCGTAGGTGATATACAGGTGTAATATACGATTGGATATGGTTAATAAAGTTGGTAGAAAAAGGTTGTTTTTGGTTTGGTCGTGTCTGGTGAGTATCTTGCCGGGCATGGCTCAAACTGAAAAGCTGACGGACTACGTGAACCCGTTTGTCGGTACGGATGGTTATGGAAATGTTTATCCCGGTGCACAGATTCCTTTCGGGGGAATCCAGATAAGCCCCGATACGGACAGCCGCTTCTATGATGCAGCTTCCGGATACAAATACAATCATCTGACATTGATGGGATTCAGTTTGACGCACTTGAGCGGAACAGGTATTCCGGACTTGGGCGACTTTCTGTTTATCCCCGGAACGGGAGAAATGAAACTGGAACCCGGTACTCATGAAGATCCCGATCAAGGCTATCGTTCGCGTTACTCACATGATAAGGAGTGGGCGTCCCCCAATTATTATGCTGTGGAACTGGCAGACTATGGAGTCAAAGCCGAAATGACTTCCGGTGTGCGTAGCGGTATGTTCCGTTTTACTTATCCGGAGTCGGACAATGCGTTCATCATGATTGATATGAACCATACGCTCTGGCAATCCTGCGAATGGTCGAATCTGCGAATGATTAATGATTCGACTATCACCGGATACAAACTGGTGAAAGGGTGGGGGCCGGAACGTCATGTGTACTTCACGGCTACTTTCTCGAAGAAGTTGACCGGACTGCGCTTTGTACAAGACAAAAAGCCGGTTATTTATAACACTTCCCGATTCTGCAGCTCTTACGAAGCCTGGGGAAAGAATCTGATGGCTTGTATCTCCTTTGATACAAAAGCAGGAGAAGAAGTGACGGTGAAAACAGCCATCTCTGCAGTCAGCACAGACGGTGCCCGGAATAATATGAAGGAACTCGACGGATTAACTTTCAACGAGTTAAGGGCGAAAGGGGAAGCCCTTTGGGAAAAGGAACTTGGAAAATATACGTTGACTGCTGACCGAAAGACAAAGGAAACGTTTTATACTTCCGCCTATCATGCCGCTCTGCATCCGTTTATCTTTCAGGATTCGGACGGGCAGTTCCGCGGACTAGACAAGAACATAGAAAAAGCGGAAGGATTCACGAACTATACGGTGTTCTCTCTTTGGGATACCTATCGGGCTTTGCATCCCTGGTTTAACTTGGTTCAGCAGGAGGTGAATGCGGACATTGCAAATTCTATGTTGGCTCATTACGACAAGAGTGTGGAGAAGATGCTTCCTATCTGGTCTTTCTACGGCAACGAAACCTGGTGTATGATTGGTTATCACGCCGTATCCGTATTGGCGGATATGATCGTGAAAGAAGTGAAAGGCTTTGATTACGAGCGTGCATACGAAGCGATGAAAACCACAGCGATGAATCCGAACTACGATTGCCTTCCGGAATATCGTGAAATGGGCTATGTACCATTCGATAAGGAAGCGGAGTCAGTGTCAAAGACACTGGAATATGCTTATGATGATTATTGCATCGCACAGGCAGCCAAGAAATTAGGCAAAGAAGACGATTATCATTATTTCCTCAACCGTGCTTTGTCTTATCAGACCTTGATTGATCCCGAAACGAAATATATGCGCGGACGCGACAGCAAAGGTGACTGGCGCACTCCGTTTACTCCGGTTGCCTATCAGGGTCCGGGATCGGTACATGGCTGGGGTGATATCACGGAAGGATTCACGATGCAATATACCTGGTATGTGCCGCAAGATGTGCAGGGATATATCAACGAGGCCGGTAAGGAACTGTTCCGCAAACGCCTGGATGAGCTTTTTACGGTAGAACTGCCGGATGATATCCCCGGAGCACATGATATACAGGGGCGTATCGGAGCCTATTGGCATGGAAATGAACCTTGCCATCATGTTGCATACCTCTACAACTACCTGAAAGAACCGTGGAAATGTCAGAAGTGGATACGTACCATCGTCGACCGTTTCTACGGAAATACACCGGATGCATTGAGTGGTAATGACGATTGCGGACAGATGTCTGCGTGGTATATGTTCAACTGCATCGGTTTCTATCCGGTGGCTCCGTCCAGCAATATTTATAATATCGGTTCGCCATGCGCAGAGGCTATTACGGTCCGGATGAGTAATGGAAAAAACATTGAAATGACAGCGGACAACTGGTCGCCGAAGAACCTGTACGTGAAGGAGCTTTATGTCAATGGTAAAAAGTACGATAAGTCCTACCTGACGTATGATGATATCCGTGATGGAGTGAAACTTCGTTTTGTGATGAGCAGCAAGCCGAATTACAAACGGGCGGTGTCCGATGAGGCTGTACCTCCTTCGATTTCCTTACCGGAGAAGACGCTGAAGTATAAATCATCAATTGGGTTTTAATAAGGTTAGGTATTAAGATAAAAATGGAAAGGATGAGGCTGGGCTTCATCCTTTCCATTTTTAGAACTGATATCCGATACTTATAAAGAACGAATGCATATAGTGGGATTTCAATATAGTCCCGCTTGTTTTACTTTTTGCTCGAAAACCATTCCTTAAATTCCGCTACCCGTGCTTTGCTTACCAATATCTTCTCTGTCATTCTGGAGTGGCGCAGATTAATGGACAACCGGCTGTTGAACCACAAATCGATATCCTTGATCGCCTCCCTTGAAATCAGAAACTGTCGGTTGACTCTGAAGAAGAGACTAGGATTCAAACAATCGACCAACTCATCCAGCGTAAGAGAAAAGTTGTATTCCACCCCGTCCGTTAAGACAGCTTTTACCTGACAATCTTTGATATAGAACAGTTGAATCATGTCGATCGAGACAGGAAGTAGCTTATCGCCTTTTATCGGTATGAGGAAATGCGTCTTGTAATTCTCCTGTTTTTTCAGCGAGTGAATGAGGTGAAGTAGTTCCTCTTCCTTATTTTCCCGTCTGCTTCCGTTTTCGGGGATGGTATCCTGCAAGTTGTCCAATTTTTCAAACGCATGTTCGATGTCCTCTTTGCCGATAGGTTTCAGCAGGTAGTCGATACTGTTCACTTTGAAGGCACGCAGGGCATATTCGTCGTAAGCCGTGGTGAAAATAATGGGGCAGGTGATGCTTATATGATCGAATATTTCGAAAGCAGAACCATCCGCCAAGTGAATATCCATAAAAACGAGTTCCGGCATCGGGTGGATGTCGAACCATTCGATGGTGGAATTGATGCTGTCCAGTATGGCAATAATTTCAGCTTCCGGTTTCACTTCGTTGAGCAGGGAAGTCAGATTGCGTACAGCAGCTTTTTCATCTTCAATAATAACTGTTTTCATAACACTTGGCTTGTCGTTCATTGTACTTCATCAATAAGAGGAATGCAAACGGAAAACTCTTTGTCCTCTGTGATTTGTATGTCCTGTTTGAATAATAGCCGGTAGCGTTTGGCGAGATTGACAAGGCCGATGCCGGTGCCGGAGGCAGCGGTCCGTTTGGGCTGAATGTCGTTGCTTACGGACAGATATCCCTCGTTGTTGGTGACGATATGGATAGTCAGTGGTTTGCGGTCGCTGATTTCATTGTGCTTCACGGCATTCTCTATCAACACCTGTACCGCCATCGGAGGGAGGCGGTAGTCTTCGAAAGACTTGGCTATCTGTATATCAAACTGCAAGTTGTTCTCAAAACGCATCTTCAGCAGGAAGATATAAGCAGAGGCGAACTCCATCTCTTCCCGCAGGCTGACACTTTGCGATTCGTTGCTTTGTAGCGTATACCTCAGTACCCGCGAGAGTTCCTGAATATAATCCTGTGCCTTATCCTGATTCTCCCGTACCAGTGAACGCAGCGTATTCAGTGAGTTGAACAACATGTGCGGATTGAGCTGATTCTTCAATACTTCATACTGGTTGCGGATGTTTTCCGCCTGTAACTGTTCGTTCTCAATCAATACCAGTTGCTGGCGGCGGACAAGGTAGATGATGCAGCAACTGCTGGTGACGAGGCAAGCCATGATGAAGTCCCGCAACGGATGGAGGTAATGGTGTACCATCGCATCGATGGCGGGAATGTCGAATGTCCGGTGCAGGAAGACAAACACTTGTCCCAGCAGATTGCTGAGTATCCATGTCAGGATGAAGGAAAGCAGAATCTTTGCAGCCGTTATTTTAATGGACGCCTGGTTGAAATGGAACAAGCGCGTATTGATGGCAAAAAGTATGAGTAACGAAACGAAGGTAAACAGAATTTCATTTGCCACATCCATAAACTTCATTCCCGGGAAAAGCGAATGGCTTTCGAAACGGTCGAAGAGAGAGACCGATTCCGGAAAATGAATGAGCACAGCCACCATCAGCGAGATGATGACCGTGGACAGGAAATACTTATCTTTATTGATAGCTTTCAATACCATGTTGCAAAGATAATGGTTAATTACGAATTATGCATGATGAATGGCTGTCGCTGCACGGCAGATTATTGTTTTTGGATATGTGCCGTGACGTACATCCCCGGTCGGAACTGCGGATTCGTCTCCTTGATGGAAGCGTATACTTCGAGTGAGCGGTTCACTTCGTCCACTTTTTGTCCGATGGAGATGACCGTGCCGTTGAACGTTTGTGTACCCATGCCGTTGACACGGAATTGTACGGGACTGCCTGTTTGCATATCTGCAAGGTCTTTTTCGTAGGTAGTCAGGCAAAGCATCGGTGCGCTTTTATCAATCACTTCGCAGAGAGCTTCTCCCGGATTGATGTACTTTCCCATGTTCATAGCTACATTGACCACATATCCGCTGATAGGAGCTTTTACTTCCAGAAGCGGCTGGATGCCATCCCGAAGCAGTGTTTCCGGATTCACGCCCAAAAGCGAAAGTTGTGCGGCGGCAGCATCCTGACGGCTTTTCATCGAAAGATAATCCGCTTTGCTTTGTTGGAACTTCTTCTGCGAAGCCGCTTGTTCGGCAGAGAGATTCTTTTGCCGTTCGTATTCCATACGCAGATATTCTGTTTGTGCGTGGCTGTCCAGATAAGTCTGTTGGAGGGTGATAAACTCCGGATTCTCCAAAGTGGCGATTACAGAATTCTTGGTAACGTGTTGTCCGGGGAGTAAGGAAGTGTTTTTGATCACTCCGCCGATAGTCAGTGCGACGGTTGCCTGCCGTTGGGGCGGAAGGACGATCCGGCCGTTGAACGAAACCTGATTGGGGCGGGAAGTAGCGGAAGTGATTGCATCCACTTCGGGCTGTGCAGTGGCATCGGCGTCGCTTTGACTATTGTTTTTTCCCATTTCCGGATTCACGCTTTCTGTTGCAGGGTCCGCCACAGACTCGGAATCCGCTGTTTGTTGTTGTCCCTTGCAGGCTATTAAGGCGAGCAGAAGGATGGGGTAAAATATCTTTCTCATACACATTTTTATATTAAGTACTCTTGCAAAATAATCTTCTATATTAACAGGGAAATTGTTCATTAAAACTCTCCATTTATTCAAACAATTCATGTTCCAGAGCGGCAATGTTATACTGATAGACGGTTTCGATATACCCTCGCCGGATGTCCCGTGCCGTCGTGACGGACTGTATGTATTCGGCAACGCCCGTTTCGCTCTGTTGCAGTTGCAGGTTGGCGGCTTTGGTCAGTTCTTCCGCTTCTTTGAGAGCGGAAGTAGTATAATAGCGCAGGCTCTCGTTGTATCGTCGGAGGGAGGCTTCCAGTTCCATCACCTTATTGCGAAGTTCGCGGATGTTGGCATCTGCCTGAATCTGTGCCGAAGCGGCAGCCAGTCTGGCTTGCTTCACCTTGCTTTTCTGGGGCAGGAAGTAAACGGGGAAGGAGACGCCCACCATCCATGCATTCAGATTCTTCAAGGGAAGAATGTCCTGACGGGTATACCCTATGCTGATCTCCGGAAAGAAGTGGCTGCGTTCTACATGAAGCATTGCTTTCGCTTCTTCCGCCTGACTCCGGAAGTATCCGGTATGCGCTTCGGACAGATTACCGTCCGAAAGGGTGGTATAAAAGAGAGACAAGGTCGAATCTGCCGGCACAATCGGGCTGTCGGCATAACAGCACCACTGGAAACGTGCCAGTGCCGTCTTTTCCTCTTCCTGTGCCTGATACCAGCGGTTGTGCAGGTCGGCGGCGGTAGTCGTCATCATGTTCTTTTCGAGCAGGGTGATTTCTCCTTGTTGATAACGTATTTCGCCGATACGTTTCAACTCTTCCGCCATCTTGTCCTGATCACGGTACATGGAGCAGAGGTTAGCGGCATATTGATAGTAAGCCCATGCCCGTTTTACTTCTGCTATCACTTCTTTTTCCACCATCCGGCGGTAATAAGTACTTGTCTTTACCTGTCGGCTGACCAGTGCATTCTTGTAAAACGGAGTCAGCAGCGAACCGAGGCTCTGTTCGAAGGCAAGTTCCTTGTCTTTCTTGTTTTCTCCGTTGAGTTGTCCCCATGAGTAACTGAATGAGGTGGGAGCTGCCTCGACAATCTCTCCGCGAGTGGCTTTTGCCTGACGGATGGCATTGGCGGCTATTTTCAGTCTCGGATGATTTTGTTTGGCTATCTCGATGGCCTGTTCCAGACTGACCGCTTCCGGTTGCTGCGCTGAGGCGAAAGAAGGAATCAGCAGCAATAACGGCAGGATGACGAAGAACGGCAGATGAAACTTGCTTCCGGGACGTCTCCATACAGCGAATGAGTTGACAATCTTGTAGAATACCGGAATGATAAGCAAAGTCAGCACGGTAGAGATAATCAGTCCGCCGATGACGACCGTAGCCAGCGGGCGTTGTACTTCGGAACCGGCGGAAGTGGCGATTGCCATCGGGACAAATCCCAGCGAGGCGACCAGTCCGGTGAGGAATACGGGGCGCAGCAGATGCGGGGTGCCCAGAGTGAGGATTCGGTTGGTAGTCATAGCATATTTATTTCGTTTACGAAGTTCGTTGAAATGGTTCACCATCAGGATACCGTTCAGTACAGCCACACCGAACAAGGCGATGAAACCGACTCCTGCCGAGATGCTGAACGGGAGTCCGCGCAGCCAGAGGGCTACGATACCTCCGATAAGTGACAGCGGGACGGTGGAGAATACCATCAATGTATAAGTAATGTTCTTGAAAGCGAAAAACAAGATCAGCAGAATCAGCATCAGTGCTACCGGAATGACGATCATCAGCGTATTGATGGCGTTTTGCAGGTTCTCAAACTGACCGCCGTATTCGAAGTAGTAGCCCGGTTGCAGTTTGATGTTCTTGTCCAGTGTCTCTTGAATATTGGCGACAACTTGCTGGATGTCCGCGTCGCGTACGTTCACACCAATCACGATGCGGCGTTTGGTAGCGTCGCGGTTGATCTGCAACGGACCGCTGACAAGTTCGATGCTTGCCACCTCGCCGACCGGAATCTGAATGCCTTCGGAAGTACGCACAAAGAGCTTGTCCAGATTTAAGTCTGCCACTTTCTCCTGATCCAGACGTACGACAAGGTCGAACTTCCGTTCGTTTTCGAAAACCACACCGCTGGCTTCCCCGGCATAGGCTGTCCGGATAATCGTGTTGAGTTCTTCGATATTGATGCCGTAACGGGCTATCTTGCCGCGGTTGTATTTGACAACCAGCTGAGGCAATCCCATCGTCTGCTCTACGATGACGTCTGCTGCCCCCGGCACTTTCTCTACATACGTGGCGGCTTCCTTTGCCCTCTGATAAAGTTCGTGCGTGTCTTCGCCGTATAACTTGACTGCAATATCGGCTTTCGCACCTGTCATCAGTTCGTTGAACCGGAGCTGTATCGGCTGCGAGAAGTTAAACTCGGCACGTTCCGAGAGGGGTTCGAGCGCTTCTTTCATCTTCTCTACCATTTCCGCACGGCTCGTTGCGCTGGTCCATTCCTTGAAAGGTTTCATGATGATCATCACGTCGGCGTCTTCCACTGCCATCGGGTCGGTGGGGACTTCTGCCGTACCGATCTTCGCCACTACGTGCTTGATTTCGGGAAACTGATCCATCAATGTCTTTTCCGCTTCTTCGGAGAGTTTGATACTTTCCGAAAGCGAACTGCCGGCGGGTAAGGTCATCTGCATGGCGAAGTCGCCTTCGTCCAGTGTCGGGATGAACTCGGCACCCAGACGGGTGAAGAGGAAGAGGGAGCCGATCAGTGCGGCAAAAGCAATGACTACGGTGCGTGCTTTGTGATGCAGGCAGGCATGCAGGCAACGCTGGTAGAGTTTGTTCAGCTGCTCGAAGAATCGGTCGGCAAGTGTCGGCTTCACTACGATGGCATGTTTCAGGAAGAGCGACGCCATCATAGGGACGTATGTCAGCGACAGGATCAAGGCGCCGATGATGCAGAACACCAGGGTTTTGGCCATTGGAGTGAAGTATTTTCCTTCGATTCCGTTCAGAGTCAGTATCGGGAAGAACACGATGAGAATAATCAGTACGGCGAATGTAGCCGAGCGGACTACACCGGAAGCGCCTTTTTCCACTTCTTCGTCCATCTCTTTGCGGGTCAGTGTCCGTCCGCGGAACTGCTTGCTGTAGATGTGTGCCAGGATACCTTCCAGTATGACAATGGAACCATCTACCACAATACCGAAGTCGATGGCGCCGAGGCTCATCAGATTGGCGGTCACGTTGAAAAGACGCATCATGATGAATGCGAAAAGCATAGCCAGCGGGATGACCGAAGCTACAATCAGCCCGGCACGGACGTTGCCCAGAAAGATAATAAGTACGAGGAAGACGATGATGGCTCCTTCAATAAGGTTGTTGACGACGGTGGAGATGTTCCGGTTGACCAGTTCCGAACGGTTCAGATACGGTTCGATGCTGATGCCTTCGGGCAATAAGTGCTGTATCTTTTCCACCCGCTTTTCCAGTTCCTGCGTCACTACATTGGCGTTGGCGCCTTTCAGCATCATGGCAATTCCGCCTACGCATTCGCCCTTTCCGTCCATCGTCATCGCACCGAAACGTTTGGGGGCGCCGAAGCGGACAGTGCCTACGTCACTGATGTGTACGGGAATCCCGTTCCGGTTGGCTACCACGATCTGCTCGATGTCTTTGATGCGGGTGATCATCCCTTCCGAACGGATGTAATAGGCATTCTTTGCTTTCTCGATGTAGCTTCCGCCCGTGTTCTGGTTGTTGCTGCTCAGTGCTTCGAACACTTCGCCGATGGTGATGTTCAGTGAAAACAGGGCGTCGGGGTCTACCGCCACTTCGTATTGTTTCAGATAACCTCCGAAACTGTTTATTTCCACGATGCCCGGTATGCCCGATAACTGGCGTTTCACCATCCAGTCCTGAATGGTACGGAGTTCCATAGCGTCATATTTCTCTTCGTATCCCGGAGCTACTTTCAATATGTATTGGTAGATTTCGCCCAGTCCGGTGGTGATCGGCATCATTTCCGGTGTTCCCAGTTCGGGGGAGATTTCGCCGGATACGGTTTGTATCTGCTCGTTGATCAGCTGGCGGGCATCGAGTGTGGGCACGTCTTCCTTGAAGACGACCGTTACCACTGATAGCCCGAAGCGACTGACGGAACGGATATCTTCTACATTCATGATGTTGCTCATCGCTATTTCGATGGGCATGGTGATGAGCTGCTCCACTTCCTGCGGCGCAAGCGTAGGAGATACGGTTACAATCTGCACCTGATTGTTGGTTATGTCCGGCACGGCGTCAATGGGGAGCGTCAGCATGGCATAGATTCCCCCGATAAACAGGAAGAGGGTGGTTAACCCTACGAATAGTTTTTTCCTGATCGAAAAACGTACGATAGCTTTAAACATGATTTTACAGTGTTATTGTTTCATGTTACAAAGTTACGGACTATCCTTATCCGTGATTATCGGGAAAAGATGAAGCGGAAAGATTGACAGGTGAAATGACGAAATCAAGGTCTGAACGTGAAGGGCTGTTGTCTGTCGAATCAAGGAGTTTGAACCTCCTTTGGTTATTCGCTACAACGTTTTATGCAGCGTTTTTATTGTCACTTGTCACTTTTGCGACTTAATACGTTGCAAATTAGAATGGTAAGGGTGATAATAAGAGGTGACAATAGGGTGATAATAGGCGGAACTTAGTTTTTTATTGTCACCGCAAAGAGTTGAAGCCGGGCGCTACGTCAGTTGAGACGAAACATTGAGCATTACTAAATCGAATGAAAAATGAATCAAACAGCAGTATCTCCATTGGGGGGGAGACTAAAAAGTCGATTCTATCTCTATTCTCCTCCTTCCCGAAGGAGGAGAATAGAGATACTATTGACTATCATTTGACTCAAAACATGTTTGGACATGAACATAAACTCTATAACATTATCGATAGAACTCTATGTGGTTAGATCTCAATGACTTATAGTTTCCTGTCATTTCTT
>ERZ835880.2333-NODE-2333-length-12848-cov-11.896897_pt1 | contig 12848 bp, 5 predicted proteins | sample MGYA00519944_ERZ835880 | MGnify/ENA primary metagenome ERZ835880 (study PRJEB31850, sample SAMEA3708787) | human gut metagenome | biome: human gut; feature: human-associated habitat; material: faeces | place: China | collected 2014 ... | reverse complement strand
CTACGCAAGAGCACTCTAGCGAGACTGCCGTTGACAAAACGGAGGAAGGTGGGGACGACGTCAAATCATCATGCCCCTTATGTCCTGGGCTACACACGTAATACAATGGCGGTCAACAGAGGGAAGCAAAGCCGCGAGGCAGAGCAAACCCCCAAAAGCCGTCCCAGTTCGGATTGTAGGCTGCAACTCGCCTGCATGAAGTCGGAATCGCTAGTAATCGCGGATCAGCATGCCGCGGTGAATACGTTCCCGGGTCTTGTACACACCGCCCGTCAAACAATGGGAGTGGTGTTTACCAGAAGTCGTTAGCCTAACCGCAAGGAGGGCGGCGACCACGGTGAGCACCGTGACTAATGTTAAGTCGTAACAAGGTAGCCGTACCGGAAGGTGCGGCTGGATCACCTCCTTTCAAGAGTTTTTGCTTGAAGATTTGAGTGTCCGCTCTTATCGGAAGTCGATAGATTTAAGAAGATTGTTCTTTAAAAAACCGGAAATTTGAATCAATTGAAAACGTTTATGGAAACGTAAACGGGTAAAGATTGACGAGTCATTAACAAAGCAAAACTTTGTGAGAAACTTGAAAGCGAAGACATAAACAGCGTAATGGGAACAGCGTTTAGCGGTTGCTTGTAACGCTGCCGGGCAATAGGCGGCAGGGTTATAGGATCAAGCGACTAAGTGCATGTGGTGGATGCCTTGGCGATCACAGGCGAAGAAAGACGTGGCAGCCTGCGAAAAGCTGCGGGGAGCTGGCAAACGAGCATAGATCCGCAGATATCTGAATGGGGGAACCCAGCCCTTTAAGGGTTATCGCATGATGAATACATAGTCATGCGAGGCGAACGAGGAGAACTGAAACATCTAAGTATCCTCAGGAAAAGAAATCAACCGAGATTCCGGCAGTAGCGGCGAGCGAACCCGGAGCAGCCTAGTTTTTGATAGTTTGGATGATAGAAGAATGAGATGGAAAGCTCAGCCAAAGAAGGTGATAGCCCTGTATTTAAAATTGTCCGAATGGTACTAAGGAAACGAGAAGTAAGGCGGGACACGAGGAATCCTGTCTGAAGATGGGGGGACCATCCTCCAAGGCTAAATACTAGTGATCGACCGATAGTGAACCAGTACCGTGAGGGAAAGGCGAAAAGAACCCCGGGAGGGGAGTGAAATAGAACCTGAAACCGCATGCATACAAACAGTAGGAGCCTTTATCTGAGGTGACTGCGTACCTTTTGCATAATGGGTCAGCGACTTACATTCTGTGGCGAGGTTAACCGGATAGGGAAGCCGAAGCGAAAGCGAGTTCGAATAGAGCGAATAGTCGCAGGGTGTAGACCCGAAACCAGATGAGCTATCCATGGCCAGGTTGAAGGTGTGGTAACACACACTGGAGGACCGAACCGACTAGTGTTGCAAAATTAGCGGATGAGCTGTGGATAGGGGTGAAAGGCCAAACAAATCTGGAGATAGCTGGTTCTCCCCGAAAACTATTGAGGTAGTGCCTCGTGTTGAGGCTCCAGGGGGTAGAGCACTGTTTTGGCTAGGGGGACATGTAGTCTTACCAAACCAAGGCAAACTCCGAATACCTGGAAGCTATACACGGGAGACAGAGCACCGGGTGCTAACGTCCGGACTCAAAAGGGAAACAACCCAGACCGCCGGCTAAGGTCCCCAATAGCAGCTAAGTGGAAAACGAAGTGGAAAGGCCGTGACAACCAGGAAGTTGGCTTAGAAGCAGCCATCCTTCAAAGAAAGCGTAATAGCTCACTGGTCGAGTCTTTCTGCGCGGAAGATGTAACGGGGCTAAGCTGCTAACCGAAGCCGCGGATGCTTGGATTACTCCAAGCGTGGTAGGGGAGCGTTCTGTAAGTCTGAGAAGGCGGATTGAGAAGTCTGCTGGAGATATCAGAAGTGCGAATGCTGACATGAGTAACGTTAAAGAGGGTGAAAAGCCCTCTCGCCGCAAGCCCAAGGTTTCCTGCTCTACGTTCATCGGAGCAGGGTGAGTCGGCCCCTAAGGTCAGGCCGAAAGGCGTAGCCGATGGGAACCGGGTTAATATTCCCGGACCGCTGTCAGATGCGAAGGGGTGACGGAGAGGATAAGGTCATCCGAGTGTTGGAATACTCGGTACTTAGACGAGGATGGTTGGCAGGCAAATCCGCCGACGTATCATCCGGATCGGAAGTGGTGCTCCCACGGGAGCGAAGTGATTAGAAACTCTTCCAGGAAAAACCTCTAAGCTTCAGTCTGACAGGACCGTACCGCAAACCGACACTGGTGGGCGAGCTGAATATGCTCAGGCGCTTGAGAGAACTCGGGAGAAGGAACTCGGCAAATTGACACCGTAACTTCGGAAGAAGGTGTGCCGCAGTAGCGTGAGAGGAGAAACACCTCAAGCGTGAGACGGTCTCAGAGAATAGGTGGCTGCGACTGTTTATTAAAAACACAGCACTCTGCAAAGTCGAAAGACGACGTATAGGGTGTGATGCCTGCCCGGTGCTGGAAGATTAATTGATGGGCTGAGAGGCCTTGATCGAAGTCCCAGTAAACGGCGGCCGTAACTATAACGGTCCTAAGGTAGCGAAATTCCTTGTCGGGTAAGTTCCGACCTGCACGAATGGCATAACGATGGCCACACTGTCTCCTCCCGAGACTCAGTGAAGTTGAAGTGTTTGTGATGATGCAATCTACCCGCGGCTAGACGGAAAGACCCCATGAACCTTTACTGCAGCTTTGCATTGAACTGTGAACCGATTTGTGTAGGATAGGTGGGAGACAGAGAAAGAGGAGCGCCAGCTCCTCTGGAGTCGACCTTGAAATACCACCCTGATTTGTTTGCGGTTCTAACCAAGACAGGTAAACACTGTTTGGGACCGTGCATGGTAGGCAGTTTGACTGGGGCGGTCTCCTCCTAAAGGGTAACGGAGGAGTACGAAGGTACGCTAGGTACGGTCGGAAATCGTGCTGATAGTGCAATGGCAAAAGCGTGCTTGACTGCGAGAGCCACAACTCGAGCAGATGCGAAAGCAGGTCATAGTGATCCGGTGGCACTGAATGGAAGGGCCATCGCTCAACGGATAAAAGGTACTCTGGGGATAACAGGCTGATACCGCCCAAGAGTTCATATCGACGGCGGTGTTTGGCACCTCGATGTCGGCTCATCTCATCCTGGGGCTGAAGTCGGTCCCAAGGGTATGGCTGTTCGCCATTTAAAGAGGTACGTGAGCTGGGTTTAAAACGTCGTGAGACAGTTTGGTCCCTATCTGCCGTGGGCGTTGGAAGATTGACGGGGGCTGCTCCTAGTACGAGAGGACCGGAGTGGACGCACCTCTGGTGTACCGGTTGTCACGCCAGTGGCATTGCCGGGTAGCTAAGTGCGGAAGAGATAACCGCTGAAAGCATCTAAGCGGGAAACTTGCCTGAAGATGAGTCTTCCCGGAGGTAAAACCTCCCAAAAGAGTCGTTCTAGACCAGGACGTCGATAGGTCAGGTGTGTAAGTGCTGTAAGGCATTGAGCTAACTGATACTAATTGCTCGTGAGGCTTGATCCTATAACCGTGAAGCTTAAAGCCTACGTTGGTTGTAGCAAGTAAAGTTAACAAAGCAGAGCTTGAATGCTCGTCAAGATTGATAAGAATTTCCGAGCATCGAAAGATGCAGAACAAGTTAAAGCCCGGAGGCCATAGCAGGGTGGAACCACTCCTTCCCATCCCGAACAGGACAGTGAAACGCCTCCACGCCGATGATAGTGAGTTGTATTTCTTGCGAAAGTAGGTAGCCTCCGGGCTCAATTATTTAAAACAGACCCTCGAAGTCATTACGGCTCCGAGGGTTTTCTGTTTTATAATTTCCGTTTGAAATTTCAAACATAATAATTAGCAAATACCCTAGTATCTGTCTTATTTTTGTTATACCTTAAATAAGTTATTATCTAGTTCATAAGTTTTAGATATTCGAATTTAACTTATTAATTTATTAGATAATTTACTAATCTTCTCTCCTCTTATTTGTGACCTAATCATCCGAAAGTTATACGGGTTTATATTAACTAAAGGTTAAATATTTTACATTTATTCATAAAATCGGTGTATCTTTACGGTCACAGTCAGTCTTTAGAAATTATTTAAGGAGATTTGCATGGCAGAAACCCCTTCCTTCAACTATGCTCCAATGTTCCAAATGGGAGAAGATAAGACGGAATATTATCGGTTAACAGATAAATTTGTCTCCCTTGGAGAGTTTGAAGGCCAACCTATTCTAAAAATCGAAAAAGAAGGTATCACAACTCTTATTCATCAGGCTTTTAAAGATGTGAACTTCCTTTTGAGAAGATCTCACAATGAAGCTGTTGCCAAGATTCTTCATGACCCGGAGGCTTCCGATAACGATAAATACGTAGCAGTCACAATGCTCAGAAATGCTCAGATCTCTGCTAATCGTGTTTTGCCTATCTGCCAGGATACCGGTACAGCAATCATTCATGGTGAAAAAGGCCAGCAGGTTTGGACAGGATTTGATGACGCTGAAGCAATCAGTAAAGGCGTTTATGACACCTACACGACAGAGGCTCTGCGTTATTCTCAGAATGCTCCTCTGACAATGTACAAAGAAGTTAATACCCGTTGCAATCTTCCTGCTCAGATCGATATTGAAGCAGTAGAAGGTATGGAATACAACTTCCTTTGTGTCGTCAAAGGCGGCGGTTCAGCTAACAAGTCTTATCTCTTCCAAAAGACTAAAGCTATTCTTAATCCGGATGCTTTAATTCCGTTCTTGATGCAGCAGATCAAAGATCTCGGTACAGCCGCTTGTCCTCCGTATCACATTGCTATTGTTATCGGCGGTACATCTGCTGAAAAGACGATGCTTACGGTTAAGCTTGCTTCTACTCACTTCTATGATTCTCTTCCGACAACAGGCGACGAAACCGGTAGAGCTTTCAGAGATCTTGAATTAGAAGAAAAGCTTCTCGAGATGACCAACAATATCGGTTTAGGCGCTCAGTTCGGCGGTAAGTATCTGGCTCATGATATTCGTGTAGTTCGCTTGCCTCGCCATGGCGCTAGCTGCCCGATCGGTATCGGTGTTAGCTGCTCTGCAGACCGTAACGTCAAGTGCAAGATCACAGCTGAAGGCTTGTTCATCGAAAAATTAGATGAACATCCTGAAGAATTGATCCCTGAAGAATACAAGAACGAAGGTTCTGACACCGGTGTTCAGATTGACTTGAACAAACCGATGGATGAAATCAGAAAAGAACTCTCTAAGTATCCAGTCTCTACACGTGTTTCTATGACAGGCAAGATCATTGTTGCTCGCGACATTGCTCACGCTAAACTCAAAGAACGTTTAGACAGAGGCGAAGAACTTCCTGACTACATTAAGAACCATCCTGTTCTTTATGCCGGACCGGCTAAGACTCCTGCAGGTTATGCTTGCGGTGCAATGGGCCCGACAACGGCTAACCGTATGGATCCGTATGCTGATCCGTTCATGGCTGCCGGCGGCTCTCACGTTATGATTGCTAAAGGCAACAGAACCCAAGTAGTTACTGATGCTTGCAAGAAACACGGCGGCTTCTATCTCGGAACCATCGGCGGTGTTGCCGCAGCATTGGCTGACTCTTCCATCAAGAGCATCAAGTGCATTGAATACCCCGAACTCGGTATGGAAGCTGTTTATGAAATTGAGGTTGAAAACTTCCCGGCCTTCATCCTTGTTGATGACAAAGGAAACGACTTCTTTACTCAATTAAAACCGCGTAAGTAAAGTTTTGCTTGACCTTTGATTGAATTTCCGCGGGCTTAGTCTCGCGGACTTTTTTTGCCTTGCGAAAACAACCTTGTCTTTAGGTTCATCAATCGCAAGGCTTTTATAATATTGCAACTTAATAAAACAATAATTCCCAAGGTTTTTCAATGGACTCAGTCTTTTATATTGTGATTGCTGCGATGGCTTTGATCGTTATCCTTTTGCGTTTCAAAGTCATGATGGGAATTTCCATCCTTTGCGGCGGCCTTTTTATTTGGTTATTCGAATCAAGATCTTTCCCTGATCTTTGGGAGGCGGCAATTCAAGCAGCCAAAATCCAAAGGAATTGGGACTTAATATTTTGTTTGTATTTTGTAATGTGCCTGGAAGTTGAGCTTAGAACCAGCGGCTCTCTCTCCGGTCTGGTGAAAACTTTCAGAAATATTTTCTCCAGCAATAAAGTTACTTTGGCGGTTATGCCGGCTTTTCTTGGCTTACTGCCTTCTATGGGAGGCGCGAGATTTTCTGCTCCGATTGTTGAAGAAGCCTCTCAAGGAATAGCTGTCAACGCTGAACAAAAAAGCGTGATTAATTTGTGGTTCCGCCACATCTTTGAGTTTTCCAATCCCTTAATGCCCGGCATGATTCTTGCTTGTGGTATTGCCAACGTCACAATCCAAGACTTAATTATTCAAGTAGGTTGGGTGACGATTCTTTGCTTTGTTCTTGGCTGGATACTATTGGTTCAGCCTTTGAAGATTGTTGACAAAGAAAAAGCGACGAATACGACAAATGATCGCGATATTGATTGGAAGAGTCTCTTCTTAGCTTTCGGTCCGATCATTGCATCTTTCTTATTAATCGTGAGCTTCGGCATTTCAGCAGCTATTTCTATGGGACTTGTTGTTGTCGGCTTCATTCCAATTTTTTACGCCTTCGGCAGAAAGATTCCTATTAAGAATGTTTTCTTGGAAAGTCTGGATGTAAAGCTTTTAGTAAACGTGGTTCTGATTCTTTACTTTATTCAGTTGCTGACAATCACAGGCGTCTTGGATGAAATTGTTAATGCCTTTAATTCTTCTTCTTTACCGCAGGAAGTTATAGTCGCTGCTTTGGCTTTTATTTTCGGTTTAATGACCGGCCAATCACAAGGCTATATTGCTGTTGTCATTCCGATTGTCGCTTTAATGTCGCCGGGTAATATTTTGCTTGTCGCAACTGCTATGGTTTTTGGTCTGGCAGGGCAAATGATGACGCCGGTTCATCTGTGTATTCTGGTAACCGTAGAATATTTCAAGGCTAATATGTGGAACGTCATCGGACGATGCGGTTTTATTTCCTTAGTTATGCTGATTTGCTATTCAGCATGGACTTATTTCAGATATTATCTCCTCTAGTCCAATTTTCTTGAGCTTTTACAGGAAGCTCTTAACCACTGATACATGAAATTAGATCCCATTGAACTTTCCAACATTCTGAAGTACTGGATGACGGTCGAGGAGCTCACGCCTTTTGAGCTCCAGCCGGACATGTTGATGGCGGATTTGTCTGACGGAATAAATACGCAAAATGCGAATATTTTTATTTGGGATAAAGTAAAAGAGGAGGGCAAAAGATCTTTCCAAATAGAGTTGGATCGACTCACGGAAAAATTTGAAGTTGCTGAATATATGAAGATCTTTACTGTCTGTGTTGGAGTAGTAGAGATTAATGAATATGTTAAGAAGGTCGTTAATATTCTCAGCGCAGCCAAGTCTAAAAGAGACCTTGAAGTCAGCGATATTGGTTTTTTCGAGTCGGCCGGCAACGGAAAGATGTGCCTTGCAACTTTTAAAATCAACCATTTCGGAAAGGTTCTCCCTCATACATTTAATGCATCTTCAGCTTTGAGTTGGCTGGCTTTACACAATTCTTCTTTAAGCTCGGAACTCTCCGGCGAATCAGAACAATTGGCCGTAGGGGACACTCTGGTTTCTCATTTTTTTTCTTTGTGCCGAGACTATCTTAAGAGCGCTTGGAGTTCTAACGTGCCTGAGAAAGACCTGAAAGAGGTGTACTCGGTTGAGTACACGAAGTCTAAGCATGGTGTAAGAAAGCTGAGAGATCTTCGTCAGCCAGATGAGCTAAAAGTTAACGTTGCTTTTTTGGATGAAGTCAGTCGTTATGTTTGTAAGCTTGCCGGTATTGCTGCCGCTGATTCTGTGTGGGTTGTAGAACAATTCCAAAAAAGACCGCATAAAGTCGTCGATGATTTTATGAACTCTCCTTATCTGGATCCCTTAGGCAATCTTTCTTTGGCGGTAAAAGAAAAGAAACCGGAATTGCTTTTGAGTAAAGTTCTAACGAATTTCTTTAAATATTCTCACGGGAACAGCGTCCGCAACGATGTGTTAAGAGATCCTCGTGCTCTGTACGAAATTGCCGATCCGCGTTTATTTAATCTTGGACGATGGCCTGATTCCTTAAGCAAGAAGTTGTCTGTTTGCCAGCAGATTGCAGTATCTCGGATTTGTCAGGCTAGTGAATACAATCCCATCGTTACCGTTAATGGTCCTCCGGGCACGGGTAAAACAACTCTTCTCCGAGACGTTTTAGCAGACGTGGTCGTCAGAAGAGGATATGAAATTGCCGGGATTTCAGATATCAGAAACGAGGAAATTTTTGAAATCTCCTATTCCGACACAACCCCGGTTCAGGTTTTAAAACCGAATTTCACTAAGGACTTTCCGATTATTGTTGTTTCCAACACAAACAACGCGATTGAGAATATCTCTAAAGAAATTCCTCTTCAATATGGTTTTGAAGAAGAGGAAGGAGATTATTTTTCTGATCTTTCCAACGAAATTTTTGGACAGAATCAATGGGCTTGGGGGCTTCTCTCTCTTCCATTGGGTAAGTCCGCCAACTGGAATAAAGCCTATGATGCGTTGTTCAAGCGGGATAAGAATCGCAAATCCGTTCTGTCAAATGTTTTTGCCGCAGAAGAAGAAAAGCTCGGTGGATTTGCTCAGGTGTGCAAACTCTGGGAGAAGGAAAAAGAAAACTTTTTGAAGCTGCATACACAAGTAAGAGAGAGCCTCTCGGAGCAATACAAAGTTTATTTAAAGGATATTAAAGCCGCATCTCCCTCTTCCTTGCTTGGAAGCAAAGTTACGTCCATTCTGCATAAAGAAGAAAGCTTAAAGAGCAGCGAACTCTATTTCGATTTCAGTAAGAGAGAAAATTTAGACCGACATCTGGAACAAATTTATACCGCACCTGAGCTCGACAGTCTTCGGACTAAATTATTTTTGTCTTCTCTGAGACTTCACAAATATACGATTTTGATTCATCGTCAGCGTTTCGTGAATTCAATAGAAAAGTCATTCTTGACGATGGGAAACAGAGAGTTTATTAACGATCCGCTTCCTTTCTTAGGAACCTTTTGTTTCTTTTGCCCCCTGATTTCATCTACTTTGGCTTCTTCTCCGCTGCGCTTCGGTAAATATTTGAAAGGCTCTTTGCCATGGGTTTTAATCGATGAAGCCTCCCAGGTTACGCCGCAGTCGGCTGTGCTGATGATGCAGAAGGCAAAGAGGCTTATTGTTGTCGGAGACCCGCAGCAGCTTCAGCCGGTAGTTACATTGCCAAAGGTCATTAATGAACTTTTAACGGATGAGAATAAAAAGTTAAGAAACTGGTCTCCTTTTAATTTCAGTCTGCAAAACCTCTGTGATAACACTCAGACCTACGGCACTCGCATTGGAGAGAACATCGAGACCTCTATTTGGACTGGACTTCCGCTTAGAGCCCAAAGAAGAAGTTTTTCTCCGATGTTTGATATTTCAAATGCTATTTCTTACGAAAACCAAATGGTCTTGGGTAAAGAAAGGCGCAATAGAGGCTCAATTGAAGCGTTGATTCCAAGTTTTTGGCTCGATGTTAATCCTGAACAGGAATATTCAACAAATGCTGTAGATGAAGAAATTGACGCGGTTATTGATGTTCTTCGTTATATCTATGGCAGATTGGTCAACGCAAATTTGCGAGGTGAGTTGAGCAAACCCAAGACGTTAATGATCGTCACTCCGTTCCGTGCCGTTGCAGCGGCAGTTCGAGGAAAACTAAAAGGTGCAAGCCGAAGCAATGATTTTTTCCGCATTGTTAGAATCGGCACCACACACGTCATGCAGGGGCAGCAGGCCGATATCGTGATTTTTGTACTAGGTTCGAAGAAAGGTGAGATGGGCTCACGAGCCAGACTTTGGGCAACCGAGCCTCCGAATCTGATTAATGTAGCGGTCAGCCGCGCTATCGAATCTCTCATCATTATCGGCAACGCCAATGAATGGGAAGGTCTCGGTCCGATGAGCGAAATTGTTTATCAGCTGCGTTTCAAAGGGGAGGGAGTTCTTTCTGATCTTCCTCAAGATGAGTAATCAATTTGTTCGCAAACTATGCTTTAGGCAAAGTTCGATACAAAGAAGAATTGATTGTTTTCAAACAATTTAGTATCATCCCCCCAGAATATTCAGGAGGGTGAAACTATATGATTAAAAACGAAAAAGAACAATCAGAAGCATTGAAAGTTATTGCAATTTCTTCCTTGTTTTCTACTATTGGAAGCGCAGCAATTTTCTTCGCTGCGCAATGGTTCTAACGATTTTAATTAAGGCCTTTCGAGGCCTTAATTAATGTTCGAATAAAGCCAAAAGACCGGAGAGCGGTGCGAAGTCAAAAGCGTATTTTGCATGAGGACGAACTGCCGGTTTGGCATGCCAAGCTATTGATAAACCTGCCGCTTCCAGCATCGGAATATCATTGGAACCGTCGCCCATCGTAATGAGCTCGTTAAGTTCTATACCATGCTGAAGAGCATATGCGGAAACGTATGAGATTTTTCCGCGTCCGTCGATAATCGGTGTACCGAAAGGTCCGGTGACTCTGCCTGTTAATTTACCGTCTTTAATTTCTAACTCATTGCTGATGACGTGGGTAAAACCATATCTTTCTTTAACTACGTTGGTGACGCAGCTAAATCCGCCGGAGACAAGAAGCATCGGAATTCCAGCCTTTTTCAAAGCAGAAACAAGCGCTTCTGCACCGGGATTAGGTTTGATATGGAATTTAATAAGCCGATCGACTACGGAAGCATCTACACCGGCCATTAATTTGACGCGTGCGGTTAAACTTTCTGCGTAGTTGCGGATTTTTCCCTGCATGGTCAGTTCAGTGATGCGTGAGACTTCATCGCCTTTACCGACGAAAGCAGCCATTTCATCCAAAGTTTCTAAATTCAAGAACGTGGAATCCATATCGGTCGCAAAAAGCTTGAAGTCGGTGAGCTTCATATGAGGATCTACCCAACAGACGTCAATCTGTAGAGCTTGCGCTTTTTCTCTCCAGAGCTTTTCAAATTCTTCACGATTCATTCCGGAAAGTCGGACGGAGCAGGGCTCTTTGATTTTTCCCTTTTTTCCAATTGACTTCAGAAACTTCTCGAGTATGTGTTCATGACCGATTTTTGTCTGAAGAACCAAGTCCTGTTTCACTTTAGTTCCTTTAAGATTTTTATGATTTTCTCTGTCTTTTTATCGACAGTATCCATTTTATCCGTTAATTTTAATTTAGTTGGTCCGGCCATTTTTAGGAAACGACTACTTTGCAGGAGCCTGAACAGCTTTGCAGGATCAACCGGTGCATCCGAGTCAAAAGTAATAATGGCTTCGGACTCACCGGCATCGATTTTTCTGATTCCCAGATCTTTGGCTTCTATGCGGATCAAGTGCGTCTTGATGAGCGTGCGGCTTTCCTCAGTCAGCGGACCGAATCTGTCTGCAATCTCTTCCTGAATAGCGATAATTTCCTCGCGCTTCTTGGCAGCAGCTAGTTTCTTGTAGAAATTTAAGCGCTGATGGACGTCATGAACATAGTCAGAGCGCAACAGGGCTGGAGAATGTAGGTTAATTTCAGTGGTGGCCGCTAAGGGTGCTTCCAGGTCCGGTTCTTTTCCGGATTTGAGAGACAGAACCGCTTTTTCCAACATTTGGTTATAGACTTCAAAACCCACGCCGGTGATCAAGCCCGATTGATTATCCCCGAGAATTTCTCCGGCGCCACGGATTTCCAGGTCATGCATAGCCAGAAAGAATCCGCTTCCTAAGCTTTCCATCTCCTGAATGGCTTCGAGGCGTTTTGCCGCATTCTTCGTAATGGCTCCTTCCCCCGGAGTCAGTAAGTAGGCGTAGGCTTGGTGGTGAGATCTGCCGACTCTTCCTCGCAGCTGATGCAGCTGAGCCAAGCCGAATTTATCTGCACGATGCATGATAATGGTGTTGGCGTTGGGGACGTCAATACCGGTCTCAATAATCGTGGTACAGAGCAGAATGTTGGTTCTTTGAGCGTAGAAGTCACGCATCACCTTTTCCAGCTCTCTTTCGTTCATTTGGCCGTGAGCTACACCGATACGAGCTTCCGGAATAAGTTTTTGAAGCTGATCGAGACGGTTTTGGATCGTTTCTACTTCATTGTGGAGGTAGTAGACCTGCCCCCCTCGTTTCAGTTCACGCAGTGAAGCTTCTCTGACAAGCGAATCTGTTTCTCTCTGTACGAAAGTCTTAATAGCTAAACGTTTTTGAGGTGCCGTAGCAATCACTGAGAAATCTCTAATACCTTCAAGCGACATCGACAAGGTTCTCGGAATAGGTGTCGCAGTCAAGGTCAGGATATCTACCTCCGAGCGCATGGCTTTCAAGCGTTCTTTCTGACGTACTCCGAAACGATGTTCCTCATCGATGATGACAAGACCGAGATTTTTGAACTTTACTTGTTCTGAAAGCAGCTTATGGGTTCCGACCACAATATCGATGGTACCGGCTTCAAGGCCTTCAATGACTTTCTTTACTTCCGTAGAGCTTCTGAAGCGGGAGAGTTCGGCGACTTTAACCGGCCAGTTTGAGAAGCGGTCTCGGAAGGTTTCCGCATGCTGCTCGGCAAGAAGCGTTGTCGGACAGAGCACTGCAACTTGTTTATGACCCATTACTGCAATAAATGCAGCTCGCAGGGCCACTTCCGTTTTACCAAAGCCTACGTCGCCGCAGACCAGACGATCCATCGGCTT
>ERZ835880.2317-NODE-2317-length-12938-cov-6.556703_pt1 | contig 12938 bp, 10 predicted proteins | sample MGYA00519944_ERZ835880 | MGnify/ENA primary metagenome ERZ835880 (study PRJEB31850, sample SAMEA3708787) | human gut metagenome | biome: human gut; feature: human-associated habitat; material: faeces | place: China | collected 2014 ... | reverse complement strand
GCACCACCAACCGCCACGACCTGAGCCTGAAGCCGCCCCGCGCCACCATGCTGGACCTGCTGAAGAACGCCGGCAAGGACGTCATCGCCGTGGGCAAGATCTTTGATATCTTTGATGGCGAGGGCGTGACCGAGAAGATCAAGACCACCGGCAACACCAACGGCATTGCCTTCACCAAGGCCCTGCAGACCCGCGACTTTGAGGGCCTGGCCTTTGTGAACCTGGTGGACTTTGACATGCTGTACGGCCACCGCCGCAATGTGGCGGGCTACGCGGCTGCCGCCACCGAGTTCGACCGCTTCCTGGCCGACTTCATCCCCGGGATGCGAGAGGGCGACCTGCTGATGATCACCGCCGACCACGGCTGCGACCCCTCCTACACCAAGACCACCGACCATACCCGCGAGTATGTGCCGTATCTGGTCTGCGGCAAGGGCGTGAAGCCCGGTGTGGACCTGGGCACGAAGCTCTGCTTCGGCACCATTGCCCAGACCATCTGCGAGTATCTGGGCGTGGATGCCTCCAGCCTGGACGGCCACAGCGTGTGGAACGAGATCAAGGCATAAGATCCTGACAACGAAAAAAACGAGGCCCCGGAGGTTCTGCCCTCCGGGGCCTCGTTGCGGTTGTGGGAAATCAGGCGGCGTCGTTCTGGGACGCTGCATTGTAGATGGCATCCAGAATGGTGGACGCTGCGTTGTACAGCGAGGATGCAGCCTGTTCCACCTCTTCCTGCGTGGGCAGGGAGATGGACGGAGCTTCAGCGCTGCCGTCACTGGTGCCGCTGTCGGCCGGAGTCTCCGGCTCCTGAGGCTGGGTGTCGGCAGGCTGTTCTGCAGGCTGCTCAGCAGGCGTTTCGGCCGGGGTCTCTTCCGGCACGCTCTCGGCGGGCTCCTCCACGATGACGCTTTCCGCCGGTTCTTCCGGAATGGAAGCAGCGGCGTTCGGGTCGGTGGTGGGGGTAAAGATGTCGGTCTTTTCCGGGGTCTGGGTGGTGTCGCTCACAGTGCCCTCACCGCCCAGCACGACCGCGATCATCTCTTTGGCCTTGCTGACAGAGGCTTCATCCGGCTTCATGACGTAGAGCTTCTGGCCCTTGGCGGAATAGCACTGGGTGCTGGTGCCGGACGAGCCGGTAACGGTGTAGCTCTGGATGTCCCAGTTGGCAAAATCGCTCAGCTGCATGCGCACCAGCGCACTGATCTGATCCTGCGAAAAATCGGTGACAAAGCAGTCCGAAGCGGCGTCCATGATCTTGGAAAAGCCCATGAGCAGGGCAGGGGACTTGATCTTGTTCAGCATGGCGTCGATGACCTTCATCTGGTTGATGCCGCGCTGGATATCGCCGGAGGCAAAGGCGTGGCGCTCCCGGGCAAAGGCCAGGGCGGACTTACCGTCCAGATGGTTCCAGCCTTCGGCAAAGGTGGTGGGGTCGTAGTAGCCGGGGCTGCCTACTGAGGTGAACGCCTGATCAGAGTACACGTCCACGCCGCCCAGCGCATCAATAATGTTGATGAACCCTGCAAAATTGATGCGGATGTAGTGCTGCACGTCCACCCCGTACAGGTTGCCAAGGGTGTCCATGCTGGTCTGCACGCCGTAAAGCCCGGCGTGGGTCAGCTTATCCTTGCTGTTCGTTCCGGCAAGGTCCACATAGTAATCGCGCGGGGTGTTGATCAGCACCACCTGCTTGGTAACGGGGTTCACGGCGGCAATGATATTCACATCGCTTCGTGCTTTATCAGTCAGATCACCGCGGGTATCCACGCCGCTCAGGTACACCACAAAAGGCTCTTTGGTGATCTTATTCGCCTCCGCATTGCTCAAAAAACCATTGGTCATATTGCCCAGCGCTGCAAGGCCCTGCTGCGCCCACACGCAGCCCATTGCCATGGCGGCGCACAGCACCACCGAGAACACCCGGGACACGGTGCCTGCAGTTTTGTACTCCTGACAGCGCTTGACCAGCAGCCACAGCAGCGCCAGCAGCGCCGCCAGCACCACTAGGTACAGCACCGGCAGCATCTGGGTGCGCCAGAGCTGCACCAGCACCAGAACGCTTAAAATTGCCTGTACGGTCAGCAAGATCTTCCCTCGTTTCGGGGGCAGGTACGCCCCATTCTCCCCGCCAGCAGTGCTGCGGGGGGTGTTTTGCTGCGGGCGGCGGGGCGGCGCAGCCTGCTCCGGCGGCAGCTCCGAGAAAAACGCGGCGCTGTCCACCACCACGGTGGCGTCCTGCTGCTCAGCCTTGTGCAAAAGACGGTGCAGAGAACGACCGTTCTCCTTGCGGGAATGCTCGTTTTCGTCCAACATGAGAATACTCCTTTTTTAGCCCACCGGAACGATGGTCAGCACGGCGCGGGCGGGCAGGCAGGTGGCGGTCTGATCCTCCGCCGACAGCCAGCCAAAGCCCTCGCAGATGTGATCCGGGCAGGGCGATTCAACAAACCGCGCTCTGCCGTCCTTTACCTCTATATGCACCGTATAATAACCGGTGTCCACACTGTAAGTCTCGTCCTTTTCCAGCGGAATGTCCAGCACGGTGTTGCTATCGCCGTAAATCAGCTGGGCAGTCAGTTTTCCACCTGTGGCGTTGTGGCTGCGCACAGCCAGCAGCACCGCTGCTATGGCCAGCACCACCACCGCAAACAGGATATTGGTCAAAAGCTTTTTGTTCTTCATGGCTTACTGCTCCCCAGGCTTGAGCTGCTCCAGCTCTGCCAGCCAAAGGGTAGCACAGGCATCGCTGGGCATGCGCCAGTCGCCCCGGGGCGAAAGGGTCACGCTGCCCACCTTGGGGCCGTCCGGCAGGCAGCTGCGCTTGAACTGCTGGGCAAAAAAGCGCCAGTAAAAGTTGCGCAGCCACTTGTACAGCACGGCATCCGTATACTCTGCCCTGCCCGCAAAGGCAGCCTTTGCCAGCCGGTAGATCTTTGCCGGGCCAAAGCCGCAGCGCAGCACATAATACAGGTAAAAATCGTGCAGCTCGTAGGGGCCCACTAAATCCTCGGTGATCTGTGCAATTTCGCCGTCCTTGGCGGGCAGCAGCTCCGGCGAGACCGGGGTAGCCAGAATATCCAGCAGCACATCGTGCAAAGCGGCGGTGGCGGCGGCTTCGGCTTCGTACTGCACCAGATAGCGCACCAGCGTTTTGGGCACACCGGCATTCACGCCGTACATGCTCATGTGGTCGCCGTTGTAGGTAGCCCAGCCCAGCGCCAGCTCCGAAAGGTCGCCCGTGCCCACCACAAGGCCGCCGGTGCGGTTGGCAAGGTCCATCAGCTCCAGCGTGCGCACACGCGCCTGCCCGTTTTCAAAGGTGACATCCAGCACGGTCTCATCCTGCCCGATATCCGCAAAGTGGCTGCGCACGGTGTCGGCGATGCGAATTTCCTGAAAGCTTACGCCCAGCTCCTCGCACAAAATCTCGGCGTTGCTGCGGGTGCGCTTGGTAGTGCCAAAGCAGGGCATGGTCACCGCCAGCACATCGGCGGCGGGGCGGTGCAGCTGCTTCATGGCGCGCACTGCCACCAGCAGGGCAAGGCAGCTATCCAAGCCGCCAGAAATCCCAATGACCGCTGTTTTTGCGTGGGCGTGTTCCAGCCGCTTGGCAAGGCCGTCGGCCTGCATCTTTAAAATCAGCTCGCACCGGGCGGCGCGGCGCTGCGGGTCGCCGGGCACAAAGGGGGCGGGGTCAATGCGGCGGGTAAGCACCGTTTCCTCCGGTGTCAGGTCAAATTCCACCGTGACATAGCCCTCGGCAGTGTGCTCAAAGCTGGTGTTGCGGGCACGCTCGGCCTCCATGCGCTGGCAGTCCAGCTCGGTCTCGGCGTGGTCGCCCGCAAAGGGCGCAGTCTCGGCCAGAATACTGCCGTCCTCGGCAACGAGGTCGTGCCCGGCAAACACCATGTCGGTGGTACTTTCGCCGTGCCCTGCCGAGGCGTACAGGTAGCCGCACAGCAGCCGGGCAGACTGGTTTGCCACCAGTGCGCGGCGGTACTCGGCTTTGCCCACGGTCTCGTCACTGGCGGAAAGGTTTGCGATGACAGTAGCGCCCGCCAGCGCATGGAAGGTGGAAGGCGGCAGGGCGCTCCACAGATCCTCGCACAGCTCCACGCCCAGCACAAAGCTGGGCATCTGGCGGCAGCGGAACAGCAGCGACGTGCCAAAGGGCACCTGCTGCCCGCAGACAGTCACCGTCTGCACCTCGGTGCTGCCGGGGGTGAACTGCCGCTTTTCGTAAAACTCGCCGTAGTTTGGCAGGTAGGTCTTGGGCACGATGCCCAGCAGCTGCCCCCGGCACAGTACGGCGGCGCAGTTGTACAGCTTGCCGTGCACCAGCAGCGGCAAGCCCACCAGCGCTACGGTATCCAGCGTGCGGGTCTGCGCAAGCAGCCACTCCAGCGCATCCAGTGCGCCCTGCTGCAAGGTGCGCTGCAAAAACAAATCGCCGCAGGTGTAGCCGGTAAGGCAAAACTCCGGGAATACCGCCAGCTTTACCCCGCGCTGCGCGGCAGCTTGCAGCTGCGCCAGAATCTGCTGCGCGTTATAGGTGCAGTCTGCCACCCGCAGCGCGGGCGAAAAGGCAGCTGCCTTTAAAAAACCATCTTTCATAAGAGGATTTCACATCCTGTCTGTTTCAATGTTGCCATGGTGACCCATGTTGACCATAGTATACCACAAACAGCACAAAACGGAAAGTAACAGACTGGTAAAAGAAGTGTGAACTGGGGAAAACCCTCTCAGTCTCGTTTTTCCGGTTAGCGACTCCCCGGAGTGCACCCCTTCCGTCTGCTCACTTCGTTCGCAGCCACCTTCCCCAAGGGGACGGCTTTTCGCTGTGGCGGCAAAGTTTCTTATTGCGTCGGATGCTTTAGCATCGAAGCTAACGGCGTGCGCCCTCTCCGTCTTTGCTTCGCAAATCCACCTCTCCCAAAGGGAGAGGCAAGAGCACGCCCATACACTTCCTCGTTACACCTGATGCTTTAGCAATGGACTTTAAAACTTGGCTCTCCCTTCGGGAGAGCTGGCGCGGGAGCGCCTGAGAGGGCGCAACTGGCGCTGCCGGAAACTTTGCACTTTAGCCAGAAGCTTTGCCACCGCCACTAAAGGCGCCCCCTTGGGGGAGCCGGCACGGCGCAAGCCGTGACTGAGGGGGTACTGCTGCAGGCTTTGACTGAGGAAGTTACGCAAAAAAAACACCCCCGCAGGCATGAACCTGCGGGGGTGTTATTATGCTAGTATGTTCCCTGCACCTCTAGGGCACAGTCACGCAAGCATTGTCTGAGAATTAGACACCGGCGGGGAAGTTGAACTTGCCCTCGTTGACGATGTTCTTAGCGGTGCCGAAGCCCAGGTTGTAGATAGCAGCCAGGTTGCCAGCAACGTTCAGGATGCTGTTCACAACGCCCAGAGCGCCGTAGCCGAACTTCTGAGCGCCAGTGGACTCACCGGTCACATTATCGGTGTAGTTCTTCTTCCAGATGTTGCTGAACTGGCCGCCGAAGCCGGTCAGGCCGTCGCCGGGGGTCCAGGTGCCGCTGAACACAGCGCCAACGGTGTTGTCCAGGAAGCCCTGAACGTACTTGTTACCAACGATGGTAATCAGGTTCTTGTGGAAGTTCTGCCACTGAGCAGCGCCCATAGCGGGTGCCAGGTAGTCAGCAACACTACCGCCCATAACGTAGGTCATCTCGTTCTCAGACACAGCAGAGAAATTTGCAGGCATCATCATAATGAATTACTCCCTTCAAAAATAGAAAAAATATTTTCGAACCGGTGTTTCCGGTTCAATCCTTGCTAGGATGGCAATAATATACCACACTTTCCAGAAATGTTCAAGTACTTTTTTGAAAAAAGTGTAAAAACTGTGAAACCTCGTCCCCGCTTTTGTAGCAAATGTGCACTGTTCATGCGGGTTTTTCTGGTGTGACAAGTTTTTTCGCAAATTTGTGAAAAATAGAATTACCAGAACCATAAGGCGGTGCTGCACAATGAAAACAGTTGTTTTTGTGGACGAATTGCTGCTGGTAAACTTTGCTGCAGCCGCCGCGCTGCTGCTGGGCGCGGGGCTTTTGTGCGGGCGCAGCTGCACCGGGCTGCGGCTGTGCGTGGGCAGCGCGGCGGCTGCGGTCAGCACCCTTGTCCTGCTGGCCCCGCCGTGGCCCGCCCCGCTGGCGGTACTATATAAAATCGCCAGCTGCTGCGGGGTGGTGGCGGTGTGCTACGGCGTGGCCGGGGTGCGCTGCTTTGCCCGGCTGTGCGGATGGTATGCGGCGCTGAACGGCCTGCTGTGCGGCGCGGTGGTGCTGCCCGGGGTACAGGCCAACAACCTGAGCGTGCTTTTGCCGGTGCGCCCGGGGCAGCTTTTGCTCTGCTGCGCCGGGGTGTACGGGCTGTTGCGCGGGCTGCTGGCGGTGTTTGGCCGCCCGCAGCGGGGCTGCTTTGCCGCTGTGCTGCAAATTGCGGGGGCAACAGTGCCGGTACAGGCCTACCACGACACCGGCTTTACCCTGCAAGACCCCCTTGCCGGGCGGCGGGTGGTGCTGGTGCAGTACCCGCCGGTGCGCAGCCGGCTGCCCGCACCGCTGCGCGCCTACTTAGACAGCTGGTTTGCCGCCGGCACTGCCCCGCCTCCGGGGCTGAGGGTGCAGTTTGTACCCTGCGCCGCCGTTACCGGCCATTGCCTGCTGCCCGCCGTGCCCGCCGCACTGTGCCGTGGGCAGCGCCGCGTGCCCGGCCTGCTGGCGGCCTTTTGCGCCCCGGACGCCCCCACCGGCGCATGGACGCTGCTGTTGGGGGACGATGTGGCGGAGGAGGTGGGGGTGTAGGAGTTTTCCGCCCTCTCAGGCGCTCCCACGCCAGCTCTCCCCTTGGGAGAGTTGGCAAAGCCGCAAGGCTTTGACTGAGGGAGTTCCTTTATAATACATATAATAAAAAGTGCACAGGAGGGATATCCATGTTGCAGTTTTTTCGCAAGGTCTGGCAGCGGCTGTGGGGGCGTTTGCGCTACTGCGGCGCGGTGCATTATCTGGCGGGCGGGCCAAGCCTGCCCCCGCCCCTTACCCCCGAGCAGGAAAAAGCCCTGCTTGACCGCATGGCTGCCGGGGACGCTGCCGCCCGCGAGGAACTGATCACCCACAACCTGCGGCTGGTGGTGTATCTGGCCAAAAAGTACGAGAACAGCGGTGTACCCGCCGAGGACTTGGTAAGCATTGGCACCATCGGGCTGATCAAGGCGGTAAACACCTTCACCCCTGCCCGCAGCATCAAGCTGGCAACCTACGCCAGCCGCTGCATCGGCAACGAGATCCTGATGTACCTGCGCAAAAGCTCCAACCGCCGGCAGGAGGCCAGCATCGACGAGCCTTTGAACGTGGACGGCGACGGCAACGAGCTGCTGCTCTCGGACATTCTTGGCAGCGACGCCAACGCGGTAAGCCAGCAGCTGGAGCAGGACGCCGAGCGCGCGGTGCTGCGCAGCGCCGTAGCGGCGCTCTCGGCACGGGAGCGGCAGATCATGGAACTGCGTTTCGGCCTTACCGACGGCGTGGAGCGCACCCAGAAGGAAGCCGCCGATGCCCTTGGCATCAGCCAGAGTTACATTTCCCGGCTGGAAAAGCGCATTATCCGCACCCTAAAAGCCCGCCTTGAAAGCGAGTAGCCGCTGGTGCATACCATAAAATTACAGCTTTGTCTATAATGCGCTCCTCTTTTGCGGAGGGGCGCTCAATTTTTTCCACGCATAGCGCCCGGCGCGCAGAGCCATACTTCCGGTAAAGCTAAAAGACCGGGGGCGTTTGGATGTACAACAAGGTGGAGCTATGCGGTGTGAACACAGGGCAGCTGCCTGTGCTGACCGAGGCGGAAAAGCGGCAGCTGCTCACCCTTGCCCACGCTGGGGACAAAGCTGCCCGGGCGCGGATGGTGGAGGGCAACCTGCGGCTGGTGCTCAGCGTAGTGCAGCGGTTTGCCCAGCGAGGCGAAAATCTGGACGATCTGTTTCAGGTGGGGTGCATCGGGCTGATCAAGGCCATCGACAACTTTGACCCCGCGCAGCCGGTGCGGTTTTCTACCTACGGCGTGCCCATGATCATCGGGGAGATCCGGCGGTTTCTGCGGGACAACAACGCCCTGCGGGTAAGCCGCACCCTGCGGGACACCGCCTACCGCGCCATGCAGGCGCGGGAAACGCTGGAAAAGCAGCTGGGGCGCGAGCCCACCATGGACGAGATCGCCGCCGCAGCGGGGCTTGCCCGGCGCGAGGTGACCGCCGCGCTGGAGTCGGTGGTGGAGCCGCTCAGCCTTGACGAGCCGGTGTACACCGATGGCGGCGATGCCATGTATGTGATCGACCAGGTGCGGGACCCAGACAGCGAGGAGAGCTGGATCAGCGGGTTGCAGTTCCGCGATACGGTAGCCGCCCTTTCGCCCCGGGAAAAGCGCATCATGGAGCTGCGATATCTGCGCGGTAAGACCCAGATGGAGGTGGCGCAGGAGATCGGCATCAGTCAGGCGCAGGTAAGCCGGCTGGAAAAAGGCGCATTACAGCAGTTTCACACCGGGGGATGAAAGCAGCCGCTTGAAAACCCTCTCAGCCAAAAAGACCGCTGCGCAGTGCAGCGGTCTTTTTGGGCTTTAGCGGCGGCTATATCTGCGCCGGGTGGCAGCCCCGCCCCGCAGATGACGCTCGGCCTTGTTGCGGGCCAGCACGGCACGCACCTGCCCGTACAGTACAGGGCTGATGCTGCGCAGCCGCACGGCAACGTCCTTGTGCACGGTGGACTTGCTGCACCCGAACGCAGCCGCCGCTGCCCGCACCGTGGCGTTGTGGGCGGCAATGTACTCCCCCAGCTGCACGGCACGCTGTTCCGGATCGGCTTTCATATCCCGCCTCCCTGCGTTCCAGCTTTGCAATGGTATAACATACGCGCTGCCGGGGCGGATTATGTCTGCGGGCTTGACTTTTTGTCCCACGGCGCGTATACTGTGGGCGGACATAAAAACAGGGGCGCCATAAGGCTGAGATCCGCATAGCGCGGAGTACCCTTTACCTGATCCGGGCAATGCCGGCGTAGGGAGTTTGCGGAACCGTCCGGTACGTTCAACAAACCTTCATGCGTCTGCTGCCAGCAGGCGCATTTTGTTTTTGTGTACTACTATGAGAGAGGAATTTTTCCATCATGTCTAAAACCTATTCCAAGACCCGCATTCTGGTGGAATGCGCCCTGATGATCGCTATTGGCACGGTGCTTTCCAACATCAAGTTCTTCACCATGCCCAATGGCGGCAGCATTACCCTGCTGAGTATGCTGCCCTTTGTGCTGGTGTCCTTCCGCCACGGCGCAAAGTGGGGGCTGTTCACTGGTTTCGTGAACTCCTGCCTGCAAATGATCATGGGCTTCTACCCTCCTCCCGCTTCCACCTTCCTCTACTTCCTCGGTGAGGTGCTGCTGGACTATGTGCTGGCCTTTATGGCACTGGGTCTGGCCGAGTTGTTCGCCCGCCCCTTCAAGAACCGCACCGTGGGTGTGGCCGTAGGCACCTTTGCCGCCGGTTTCCTGCGCTTTATGTGCAGCTTTTTGTCCGGTGTGCTGGTGTGGGGCAACCTGAGCGATGGTCTGGCCGCATGGACTTACAGCCTGACCTACAACGGCAGCTATATGCTGCCCGAGACCCTGCTCACCATGGTGGCCGCTGTGCTGCTGTGCCGCGTGGCCCCGCAGATCTTCGACCGTCAGGCACGCTAAGGTGTAGTTTTTCCCAAAAGAGCACTCCCCCGCTTTTTCGATCCCCGCCGGGCACACGCCCTGCGGGGATCTTTGCTGCAAAAAATTTGCAAAAAACTGTTGACAAGTGCTTCTGCGGCTGGTATAATTACACACGTCGTCAGGCACAAAGCAAGACATCTGGGGGTTTAGCTCAGCTGGGAGCCCGGTTGGTATCAAAACACACCCCCAGTCAGATAGTCCTGCGACAATCAAATTCCCAACAAAAAACTCCATCCAAGAGGTTCGCTTCTTGGATTTTATGGGGGATTAGCTCAGCTGGGAGAGCGCTTGCATGGCATGCAAGAGGTCAGCGGTTCGATCCCGCTATTCTCCACCAAAAAAGCACTGTACTTCGTTTGAAGTACGGTGCTTTTCTTTTTGCTTTCTTGGAGGTCACACTGAAAATCAGCCAAATGCCTGATTTTGCAGGCGCATGGACGGCAACCCCCAATTCTTGCTGTTTCGTTGTTTTTGAAAATGCTTGTTCGATGCCCGACTGTTTTGCAGGCGGACGTATCACTCCCCCTCAATGTAAGGAGTGAGATCGAAGTTGAACGAGATGTTGATCTGATATCCACGATAAACGTCCACCCTGCGGATCAGCTGGTTGACAACCATCTTCTTTGCTTCAAAGTTGGCACTGTCGTACAGGTCAGCATAGGAAATCAGCTCATCATAGAGCCTCGACACTTTATCCATCAGCTCTGCTGTTCTCTCCAGTTCCTCACTGGCAGATTCACAAAGGTTTTCCAGTTCCGCGAGTTTCTCTTCTTGCTCTGTGATCATTTCGGCAAGGGTTTCTCTCGGCAACACACTTTCGCCTTTGATGCAGGCTAAAATTTCAGTTTTCAGAGAAAGCAAGTCTTTCTCTGCCTTGTCTCGTTGCGCTTGCAGGTCTTGCAGATGGTTTTTGCGCTCCGTAGTTTCTTTTTCGTAGCGTTTTGTAACGATCTGCTCTTTCGGGATACCCCTCATTTTGGAAAAAATCTGGCGCACCGCCTTATCAATGATCTCATCCAGAATGTGGACGGTATATCCCGTCTGCCCGGTGCAGTTGGTCTGCTTGCGGAGCTTTCCGTAACAGGTATAGCGAATACGCAGCGTATCGTCTAACGAACCATCTGCCATTTTTCGCCATTTACGGCTGCTGGTCAGTTCCAGCTTTGCACCGCAGTGTCCGCAGTAAGCGTTGCCGGCAAGCAGCGACTTCCCATGGATGTTCAAAGGAAGGCGATTTTCGGCTTCCGCAGTTGAGCGTACAGAACGTTCATTCCGAATGCGCTGTGCGTTTTCAAACTGTTCCTGCGGGACAATCTGCAAATCCGGCATCAATTCTGACCGTGCATCCCCACAACGGAGAACGCCGGTGTAGGTCAGGTTTTGTACCATCCCCCGAATACTTGACGGGTGCCAGCATTTACCAGACCTTGCACGATAGCCAGAATTGTTCAGATAGGTGGCGATGTGCTGCGGACCATAGCCCTCATACACATACTTGTCAAAGACGATCCGCACTACGGCAGCTTCCTGTTCGTTGATGTGCAGTTCGTAGATATCTGAACGGTGGGACGGAAGACGCCGATGGGCTGTTGAAAAATTATGGCGTGGTGGGAGGTCTGGATGGAATTTCCTTTGCTGGCACAGAAAAATCTGGCACCGACATGACCATACAGGTTTCCTACAAGGTTCGTTTGCTCTTTTACATCGAGATGTTCCACTTCGGAGAATTTGAAAGTACACAAACAGTTTGCTGCAGACTCTGGAAATAAAACAGCGGAAAGGATGTCGCACTATGGAGGAATATACTGTTATCACACAGGGCAATGCAATCTATCTTGAGGGAAAACTTGGTGATGAAGAGCAGCTGGATGAGGTAGACCGAGGGATGCTGGTCTCGAACCAGATCTCCGGTTTTCTGCCGCTCAGTGTGCAATGGGTCAACGGAAACTGCCGTCTGCTGTACAACATTACGGGTCTGACGCCTCTGGAGCAGGCTGCAAGGATCCTGGAAAACGAGACCCGGCTGACCAACTTTTTCCTGTCGCTGTGCAAGGCGGAAAAAGAATGCGATGAATATCTGCTGAATCCGCGCAAGATCGATCTGGAACCGGGAGTTGTCTATCTGGATGCGGACGGAAAGGCATTTGTGCTGTACCGTCCGGTCGAGGCAGCAGGACAGAAGTATGACCCGATGGAGCTGACGCATTTCGTGTTTCGCCTCATTGGTCAGCAGATGCCTCAGGACAGCAGGATACTCAATGTCCTTTCCCGTCAGCTGCTGTATGGCGGAAGCTTTTCCTTTGCGGAACTTGAGCCGAAACTGAAAGAAAAACCGGTCATGGAAAAGCTCCCGGAGCCGGTGCAGGAGGAGACCCCGCGATACGAGGAAAGACATCCGATCCAGGCGAAGCCGTATGTCCCGCCGAAGCCCGTGATGGAACCGCCGAAAACGGAGATCCCCAAGCAGGAACCGGTAGTCCCGGAACCGGCACAGGACAATCCTTTTGCACAGAGCGGCAATCCTTTCGCAGAAGTCCAGCCCAAAAATGAAAAGCCGCAGAAGGAAAATAAAAAAGCAGAGAAGAAACCGGAGAAAAAGAGCGGCGGCCTGTTTGGCCTTTTTGGAGGAAAGAAGGACAAGAAGAAAGCAGGCAGCGAAGAACAGGAAAACCCCTTCCAGCAGAAAGAAGAACCCCCGCAGGCAGCACAAAAGGCCGAGATGCCTCGTGCGCAGCGCCCGGCCCCGGTCGCTGCGCCCATGCAGGCTCCGGCTGCCCCGAAAGCAGAAGCAGGCCGGACGGTGCTGCTGTCTGGCAGCGAGAACGGCGGGACCGCCAAAACGATGGTCATGGGGAGCGGCACGACAGGCGCCGGAGAGCTGTACCTTGTCCAGAAGGATACGAATCAGTACATCCATGTGACCCATACGAATTTCCATATCGGACGTGCGGAAAATATCGTGGATTATACAGTGCAGACAAGAAACCACTATCTGGAAAATGACCATGCCTATATTTTGCTGGATGGCGGAAATTATTATATCGTTGATGGCGTTGCGCTGGTGTTCCCGGAGGGTGATCTCCGGGTTCATGCCCACGAATTTGATGTGGGAGCCATCGTATTCACGGGGTCTGGTGCTGTTGAACAGCTCGTTGTACTGCTTCACCA